>Ga0207909_1000571_pt1 | contig 11857 bp, 12 predicted proteins | sample LakMenEpi05May10_FD_150672 | JGI IMG/M metagenome (GOLD analysis project Ga0207909, IMG submission 150672) | Freshwater microbial communities from Lake Mendota, WI - 05MAY2010 deep hole epilimnion (SPAdes) | ecosystem: Environmental > Aquatic > Freshwater > Lake > Epilimnion/Euphotic zone ...
TACCCTCACCTGCCATAGTAGCGATAAAGATGCCGCCATCAACTAAATTTACATAAGAATTATTAATAATCTTTTTCCAATCAGGAGTATGCTCAAACACCTCAGCACATATGATGACATCAAAATAGCCTGGACTAAGATACTCTGTGGCATTGGTCACAATGTCTACGCCTGGTCCTTCCTGCATATCTATCCCAACATAATTACCTTGGAATGGTTTAAACATTGGACGCACACTACCATTAATATCTAGTGAGCCAATCTCCAATACATTTAAATCAGTCCTATCACTCTTCCAATTATGAAAGCTAGTAAATATAAACTCCATGGCTGCATTATGCATTCTTCTTTCCTTCGTATATTCTTCTATCGTTTTCCACTATCATAGCAAAGTCCTTTGGTGGGTTTGTCTTTATTGTTTTAGAATCCTCATGTACACAGCTGGTCGCCGCACTAATCACACACTTACGATTCTCTTTAATAACCCAATCAATTATCTCATCATCACCATACCACCACTTCATGTCTTCATCAAAGCGGAAGCGTGGCACCAATTCTTTATTCAATACCATGCAGAAGCCAGCCATGCCACCAGTACCATCGTATCTACTACGGCAAGTGTCAGTGACAACTCTATCCTCTGTTGGTTTAACTATTGAATAGCTCGGGCAAATCAAACCGTAGTCGTGATTCTTTGACAGCACTGCACCTAGTTCATACATGCAGTCTTTCTCCAATGACACATCATCATTGATGAATGCAATGTGCCCGTCATAACCTGCGATGTTCATGCCTAAGTTCCACATAGCATGGATGCCAACACCTTCGTTGACCATAACTTTAATTACTTTGTTAAACTTTGGTATTGCATTTAAATTATCATAAGCTTCACTGCCATCTGCAACAATGATAATCTTATTCACCATGGTGTCAGCTAGCAACTGGCCTACAAGCTTGGTCAAGCCACCGATGTTTGTCTTGGTTGGTATGACCACATTAACTTTGGATTCGCGCAAAGAATAAAATAATAAATTACTCTTCAATCTAACATCATTAGGAGCAAGCTCACATGCAAGCTTACCTTGAGCAATAGCTTCATCATTTAATCCTAGATGGTATGCAGATAGAGCAGCCATGTCATTAGGCCACCAACCATAAGCATCAGGTTCAGTTAAATATAATCCCGCACTGTACGGTATGGTAAGTGCACGCTTAGCTGCGTAGTACATACCAATCCAGTTCTCTGCTATGTAGTAATGTTTAGCTAGGTCAACCCACACCTCTGCACCATGAGGATACTCAGCACAAGCACGCAACAACCAATGCTCTGCCTCAGTAGGGTGCATCTTAGATAGATATCTCATTGACCATGCGCGTTCAGCATTCCATACAGACTCAGGCATAATCAAGTGACGCTTGAATAATACTGTAGCTTCTTCAAATCGCCCGTGAAAGAACAATTCTCTTGCAGCATAATAAGTATTACGGTCATTGTTAGGGTTCTCTTCAACATCTTTAAGCAATAAAGGCAGGTAGTTACTACGACTCTTGGTGTTGTCAGCATGATGGTGTATCTCTAATCCTACGAAAGCCTGACGCTCTTCATGTCCTGGCTTTGTAATGTTAACCTCATGTACACGATTAACCCAGTGGTGACTGTGTCTACGCACAATCTTATCCCCATGATACTTTAATCCTGGTGTGCCATCCTCTTTCCATGACCACGTGTACTCATATCTTAATCTGTTGACATCAGTTGGTGCACTGTCGACATGCCCGCGCCAACCATCAATTAAAACTTCATCAAGGTCTAAGTTAATAAGCCAAGCATCCTCATCAGGTAGGTTATCAAGCAAATGGTTTCGAGCCACCGCAAAAGACCAATCTTCCCATGCTTTCTCAATAACATGAACACCACACTCTTTAGCTATCTTAATAGTGTCATCACTACTACCAGTATCAAGCAACCATACCTCATCTGCATCTTTAGCTGACTCGGCCCAACGCTTAACAAACTGTGCTTCATTCTTAGCAATAGAACAAACAATAACTTTCATGCCTTTTCCTTAAAGTCGTAGAAGTATAACTCCTCATCTGATTCTGATACCCAACGTGAACCAGTAGATTCACAGCTGAACTCTAAGCCAAAGACTTTCCAGTCTGGCTTGGCTAACTCTTTACTAATCCATGCACCACCATCTAACCACAGCACTCTGTTGTTTGGCTGCATGAAGAACTGTCCACCTTCACCTTCAAAGACGTGTGCACACTTGTGTCCTGCTGCCATCTCACCATATCCTGCATGGTATTGTGGTCCAAGGCACCAGTCAATAGTAAACATGTACTTAGCCTTGTGTCTGGTCTTGTCCTTCAGCATTATCATAGCTGTTCTGTTCTTCAGGTAGTCATAGATGCCGGCACTTGCGTAGTATGACATGTTATCCCAAAGCTGCAACCAATCCAATGGGTAAGCTGTTGTAGCTTCTGGTGTTGCGCGTAGGTAATGGATAGGAACCCTTGCGTGTTGTGTTCCCCACTCAGTCATGACACTAAACAAACCACAGCGTTGTGGTATAGAAGTAAAATTAAATACTTCAACTGGCACTGCATCATTCTTATGGTTAGGTTCCTCGTTGTACAAGAACCCTGTGTCAAGGTAGGCAAGGAACGTAGGTATATTTAAATTTAAATAGTTCATTTAATAAACTTCCCTGCAATCCCGCATAAACCTTTAACAGTTATTGCAATTGCCGCAAACATAACAGTCATAAATACAATCTCATTTATCATTCTTCTTCTCCAATCTATCAATAAGAATTATACCAATAACTCTACCAATAGTAAAGCCTATAATCATATAGATTACACCAGCGTATGTGACTGCCTCATTCATTTACTTGCCTCTTTTCTTGTAGTAGTCTGCTTTGCATGTTAGACAGAAGCGTCTTCCTCTGTAATAGTAAATGTTATCTTCGGAATATGCATGGTTTTGTGGGCAATGAGTTTTTCTTTTATTATTATGCTTGCCTGTGGTGAGTAAGTCCCTAGTGTTAGCTGATGGTGTGTCCTCACGCAGGTGTAATGGGTTGACGCAAAGAGTATTGTCACAAGTAACAGGGTCATGACATACATGCAGTCCTTTAGTTAAGTATCCTTGTTTAAAGTATAAGGATGCTCTGGCTGCTGTGCTCCATGAGCCATTGAACCAGAACATTGGACGATTATGCAACTTGTTGATGGCTGCATTCCACGTCCAGCATTCCGATTCGCCGGCAAGAACAACTTTTTCTTTAAAGTTATTAAAGCTCTTAACATCTTCAGGTTTAATATTAACATAAACACTCTCAATGATGCTCATACTATCTTACCTTCGTACAAGGGCAGTTCTTCTATCATGTATGGACTGTTGTCATTGATTCTGATGTACTGCATGGCTTCTTGTACTGCTGTAAAGGCATTCATCTCTTCAGTTACCTTTGGCTTGCCACAGCTTGGGCATGTATCAATCTTTACTTTCTTCTTCTTCATATCATTATCCTTCTATGTTGTTGTTTGTATTGGTGACTAGTTGTATCGCCCGATCAAAGCGTAGCTTTGACTCGGGCTCTATACATTATCCTACGTAGACTCCAGCTTTGTGTGCTGCTGTCTTGTTATCCCACTCAACCTTAAGGCTGGTGTAGAGCGGTTGCTCTTGTTCCTTTTGGCTTACCTCAGCAATATCGAGTACCTTGACCTTGGTGGCAATAACCTCTTGCTCAAGGTCAGCATCTAAAACCATGATGATGTCCTTCTTTTTAACCTCAGCTGTAATTATACGATGTCCACGTGGAAAGCCAATACCTCTAAAGGCAAAGTATGTAGCAACTTCTTTTCTTAAACTATAAGACAGACCATCTTCGCATCCCTTCCAGCATCCACGGTAGACTGTAACTACATCTGGTAGGGAATCATAAAGCTCTTTAGATTTTGGTGTCATGATGTACTTCTCGCGGTTCGGTCGGCCGGCAAAGAACAACTTATTAAAATAACTATGATGCATCTCAGGATGCTTATACAAACGCCATGACTCAGAAACTTCTTCCCAATACTCTTTATCATCCATTTCATGACCATGAATTTTAAGCCACTGCACCATGGCAATATAGAATTGAAGAGTGTCAGTATAATTGCCTTCAACTTTAGGCCAATCTGTAAAGTTTTTTAAACCATGTCTGTGGTCAATCTCTCTTAAAACCATTTCATGATTCTTTTCACACCATGTTATTAACTCTTGTTTTAAAGCTCTACCTTCACACCACTCAGCAGACCAAGTTGTTTTCCAGTTATCCTTTGTTAAAGTTTCCATTTTAATTTCTCCTTGTTTTCGTTGACAAATAGATAGTAACAGGTAACAACTGGTGAGTCAAGTTCTAATCGAGATATTCTTGTGATATATTATCAAATGGCCGCCGCAAAAAACAATCTTTGAAGCTTATCAATGTGATGATACATAATACAGAGAGAGAACTAATGCTCAAGTGCTTATCTTTAATCAAGGTATACAAGTTCAATACAAGTATTATATTATATGATTAATCCAGCATGAGCCATCACAAATGCAGATAGAACCTCACTTCCTTACATATAGGGTATATTAAAGTTAAAGGTTAAGGGTATCTTAATCCGAGATAATCCAGCTCTAACCCATCACTAATCCAGATGGTAACCCAATCAGCATAAGGCATTGCTATCTCTCTAGGTTATACTCATCCTCTATAGAATAAGATACAGCATTAGTTCTTTTCTTTTGCCGGCTTTTAATATTAAAGAAACCCAGATAAGGAGAAACCCAGGACTATACAGAAGGAATACTGTACAATCCTGGGTCTTATTATGGTCTAGCTATTATATCGTATAGTGCCAGTCAGGAAGCTAGCCCCCCGCGTTACTCCCTAACTGACCACATCAGTATATCATCTCATCTCATCCATTGCAACTCAGCATAATAATATATAGTTGATATATCACCAGATGGCCGGCAAGACCAATCAATCAATTAATCCTTTTATATTATAATCATAGAGAGAGACTATAGACATATACCCTAATGCATACACAGTAGCCCTGTCCCCATAACCACCCAGTACACACCCTCATCATACTCAGTGTGTTACATACATACCCCAAGGCACACCCCCATAGCACCCCCCCTACCACCACTATAACAGTAGGGTACCGTACTATACAGGGCGAAGCAGGATATTCCAAATACCCCCCACCCCTTTTTCTTTAAGTACTGCCCTTTGTTTATTATTGCAATGCCAAATACATTTAGGGACATATAAGAAAAAGACCAGAGGTATCTACTCCCCTGGCCCTTTCCTCACGAAAGCTCTAAGTTGTCCCCAACCTAGTAAAGTTACTATTTAGTTCATCATCACTGATTATGTACTCAAGGCATTACCCCCAAGTCTCCTGAGGCTTTCCCAAGAGGCTTCTAGTGTAACACACTAAGCATCCTTAAATCAAATCAAAATAAAAAAAAATTAAAAAGAATCTGGCATTGGTGTAGGGGTCTGTGGCTTCTCGTTGGCCGCGAATCCCTTTTGAGCCCAGCCATTGGCTTTGGCAAAGGTGTCTATGATTGCTGATGCTTCTTTTACTGTTAGAGTGTCACTGTGTACTGGCATATTATGCTTAGCAATTAGTGCCATCTGTTTTGCTGTTGCTGGGTTTGACATTATTATTATCTCCTGTTGATTGGTTATTTATATATTGTACCCTCTTTTAGCAAGAAGTACAAGTTTTATTTATAATAATATTATTTTTCTTATGCTGCAACTTCTTATTATTAGAAGCTAAAACCTAACCTTTTAATAATAATATTTATATTATGCTTTTATTCTTTAAACAGTCTTCTGAACCCCTGGGGACTTTTCAGTAGGTTGACTACTGCCAGGCGGATGTTTGCTCTCCGTCGAGCTGGTTTATTATACTCGAATGTTTAATGTATGATTTAAAAAATGCGAAGGCCGACCCCCTCAAACGGACCTAAAAGGTAAAGCTATGTGACTAGTAGCACAGAACCGGGGTTCCTTACTAGCGCTTTGTTTACCAGTGCCTCTATAGTATAGCATTCCGTTACCAAAGTAACAAACTTATTTAGAAAATTTATTGTATACTGTAGGATGTAACAGATTATCTTTACATATAGAACACTTTTTTTCCCGAAGGATAAGGATTTCATGTCAAGAACCGAAGCTCTCTTCTTAACCAATGCCCAAGAAGAATACCTAAGTTGGCTACTTACACCTGAAAATGCTAGAACCCCTGAAACTAAAAAAGCTTGGGCAGAAGAACATGGTGTCCATATTAACACATTGGGCACATGGGAAAAGAAAAAAAATTTCATCGAGCGTTGGTCCATTGGGGTCAAGGGTCTAGCGGAATCGCCAGAAAGAACTCAATCATTATTAGATGCCTTATACATTAAGGGTGTCTCAGGTGATACTAAGAGTGCCGAGTTGTATTTAAAGGCTACAGGTTTTTTGCAGCAAGCTCAAACTGTTAATATTAAAACTGAATCAAGTGTTAAAGATTTGTCAGATGCCGAACTTCAGGCAATGATAGTTGAAATAACACAACAGAAGATTAAGAATAAGGAGTAGTTATCAGAGCTGTTTGGAGTGCGCCGGGTAACAATACCATTCAGGGCAACAGCAACTTGCTGCTGTCTAGGATGATGAACACCCTTAAGAGAGAACTCTACAAGCAACAGGGTGACCTACTAGTAGACCACCAACAAGAAGATTTGATTGATGGCGGCACTTCATCAAGTGTGCAATTTCACTATTTGCTTAACTCAAATATTACAGCTCTAGCTTCTACTACTACTGCTGCTGGTGCTTTTGATGCTAACACAGGTACGGCTGGTTCTTTAAGTCCAGCTGCTACGGCATTTGGTACATCTCAATATGTGTTTGAAACAAGAAGAGATTTCGATTACGATGCAAGGGGATTTTAAATGGCTGTTGTTGTACAAGTAAGACGTGACACTGCTGCGTTATGGGCTTCTAATAATCCTATTCTGCTTGCCGGCGAAATTGGTTATGAGTATGATACCAACAAAGCAAAGATTGGTGATGGTACTACCAACTGGAATGGACTTCCTTATTTAACTACAGCAACGGGCCCGACAGGAGCTTTGGGTCCTACTGGCCCGGCAGGACCGACTGGACCGACGGGTGCTACAGGCGCTGCTAGTACAGTGACCGGCCCCACAGGTGCCACAGGCCCGACCGGAGCAACAGGTGCTGCCTCAACAGTAACCGGACCGACAGGTGCCACGGGACCTACGGGTGCCACAGGAGCAGCCTCTACAGTAACCGGCCCGACCGGTGCTACTGGCGCAGCCTCAACCGTAACCGGACCGACTGGAGCCACAGGGCCGACTGGTGCTACGGGAGCAGCCAGTACAGTAACCGGACCGACCGGACCAACAGGAGCCACGGGAGCTGCCTCCACTGTGACTGGACCGACAGGTGCCACAGGCGCAGCGTCCACTGTGACGGGACCCACAGGTGCACAAGGACCTACAGGACCTACGGGAGCTGCTAGCACTGTAACGGGACCGACAGGTCCGACAGGAGCCGCTTCAACAGTTACGGGCCCGACTGGCGCAACGGGTCCGACGGGCGCAACGGGTCCGACAGGTGCCACAGGCCCGACAGGTCCACTAGGTACATCTCAAACACTAATTAACTACAAAATAAATACTAGTTCAACTTCTGGTGACCCAGGTTCTGGTTTTATTTCGTACAACAATGCAACTCAAACTTCCGCAACAAAACTATTTATTAGTTATACAGATGCTGACGGAACTAATTTAGAATCTATTTATAGTCTGTTTGATATTGGTCCTAGAATTTCAATAACTGACCAAGATTTTGCTAGTACTAATGTATTTCAAACTTGGATTATTATAGGTACTACATATTTTTCAACGTACGTAGAATTCAACGTAGAACTTCAAAGCAGTAATGGGACCTATACAAACAATGAACCAATATGGTTACAAGACTATGCATTTGATGCTGGCTCAAGCACTGCAATAAACTATAGAGCTAATACTAGTGCGACTTCTGGTGACCCTGGTATAGGAAAACTTCTTTGGAACAACGCAACACAAAACACCGCAACAACCATTAGCATTGATACATATACATCAGTTGGTCAAAGTTTTATGGTGCCAATAAAAACGTTTATTACCACCGGTGCAACTAAATTTGCTTTAGCAAACAGTGCTTTTACAAAAACACAAATCTTTACACTAACAGGTTTCACGCAACAAACTGGTTATTTAGATTTAACTGGTTTAACTCTTGTTTCTTCAACTGGTGGAAACTTTAACGACAGTGAAGGCCTTGTTTTAGCTTTTGACTTTTTAGGTCCGACAGGTCCGACAGGTCCGACAGGACCGACTGGTGCCACAGGACCGACTGGTGCCACAGGCGCAGCTTCTACTGTAACCGGACCCACGGGCGCAACGGGTCCGACAGGTCCTCAAGGAGATACCGGCCCTACGGGCCCAACTGGCGCAGTAGGTGCTACGGGACCTACAGGCCCGACAGGAGATGCTTCCACTGTAACGGGCCCGACAGGCCCTACAGGCGCGGCTTCAACGGTGACTGGCCCGACGGGACCTACAGGTGCTGCTAGTACGGTGACGGGTCCGACAGGTCCCACAGGTGATGTTGGTTCTACAGGCCCGACTGGTGCAGCTGGTGTTACGGGACCGACAGGTCCGACAGGTGCCACAGGTCCAGGAATCAGCAACGTATACACTAATAATTCACCAAATCTTAGCACTGCACTTGGTGTTGGTGCTGGTAACCAAGCAACTGGCCCGACAGGTCCAGCTAACGCAAACTTTAACACTGCTATCGGTGCTAATGCATTACGTGATGTAACTACTGGTGATAGTAATACAGTAGTTGGTTCTGGTTCTGGATTATTAATTACAACTGGAGGTAATAACTCACTTTTTGGTGCTGGTGCAGGAGAAAGTCTTACTACTGGAGGCAACAACATAGCAATTGGTAACTCGGCATTTTCTGATGCTGCAACGCCTAACTTTAACATTGCTATTGGTGCTGGAGCAATGCAAGAAGCAACTGGTGGAGAAAATAACTTAGCAATTGGTAACGCTACATTGTTTAGTAATACAAGTGGTAATAACAACGTTGCAGTTGGAAACTCTGCATTGCGATATAATACTACTGGTTTTAATAACGTTGCAATAGGAGGAACTGCACTAGAAGATAATACAACTGGTAACAATAACCTTGCTATTGGTACTGGTGCATTAAAAGATGTAACTACTGGCACTAATAACTTTGCAATTGGCTCTACTGCATTACAGAAGATTACAAATTCTAGTCAAAACTTTGCCATTGGTAATAATGCATTGCTTAATTCAACATTATCTACAACTGGTGTTTTAGCTAACTTTGCAATTGGTACTGGAGCATTAAAGGCTTTAACAACTGGCGAAAGAAACATGGCTGTTGGTTATTATGCAATGGCTTATTCAACAACTGCTGAAAGAAGCTTAGCAATTGGTCGCTATGCATTAGGTTTAAGTAATGGAATTAGAAACGTAGGCATTGGAAGCGTTGCAGGTTATTGCAATGCAACTGGTAATGAAAACGTAGCAGTTGGTGTATGGTCATATTATAACTCCACTGCTGGTAACGGTAACACCGCAATTGGATTCGCCGCATTATCAAGATGGGATTCAGGTAATACTTATTACTTTAGTGGAAGTAGTGGAAACTACAACACTGCAATAGGTGCTTACTCATCATGGAATAATCAAGCTGGTGCTGGAAACACATCACTTGGTTACAATGCTGGTTATAATATCTCTAGTGGTTCTAATAACGTAGCAATTGGTTATAACTCTGGAAACAGCGGAACTAATAACTTAACAACTGGTTCTAATAATATTATCCTTGGTTATAACGCAGCAGCAACATCTGCATCTGTATCCAATCAGATAACATTAGGTAACTCTTCAGTTACAAACTTTAGAGTTCCTGGTGTTGGATTTGACATCGATACAAACCGCGCATCAATCACTGGTTACGCCAAGGTAACAGAGTACTATGCAACTACTGCACCAGTAACAAAGACAGCAGACTTCACTGTAGCTGATACTGAAAACTGGATTATTAATAATAAATCAGGCTCAGCAATTGTAGTCACTTTACCATCAGGTTCAGAATACATTGGTCGCGCAATTACATTTAACAACTGGGCCAACCATAAGATTGTGTCTGCATCAAGCAACGTTTATGCCCATACAGGCGGCGCAGCACAAACAGACATTTGTAAAGCTGTTGCAGGAACATTTGCTACAATAGTGTATGATGGTACCGACTGGTATGTAATGGCAACAAACGCATAATCAAATAACGAAGGAAATAATATGAAGGAATTCTTTTTTTTGGCTGGGCTTCAACGCTCAGGTGCAACAGTACTTAGTTCAATATTAAATCAAAATCCAGACTTGTGGGTTTCGCCGGCAAGTCCAATGTTACAAATGATGATTAATGCTACACAAACATTTGATTCATTTGAACATAAAGATTATGACAGAGGCAACGCAATATCTAATGCAATTGCCGCAATACCACAAAACTTTTATTATGATAAACAAGCTAACTACATTATTGACAAGAACCTTAATTGGACATCAGCCAATGGTGTAGAAGTAGCTTATCGTTATGTAAATCAAAATATTAAAATAATATGTCCAGTAAGAGATATACTTGATATATTAGTTTCATTTGACACAATCATTAATGCTCATCCTGATTCACAGCAAAATGCTTTAATGGATAAAGAAGTTTTATTAGAAACATTTCCAGATAAACCAATGGCTGACCGCAGAGCAGATTGGCTAATGAAGTTTGGTAATGATATAATGAGATGCTTAAACAATATGAAACATGCAATGAATCCAGAATATAGACATATGTTTCACTTTGTTGAATATGACAATTTTATAAACAACCCACAGAAGGAAATTAATAAAATATATGAATACTTGGAAATTCCGCAATACAATCATGAATATCAGAACATTGAAGACAGCTCAGGTATCTCTGAAAACAGTCTTACAGGGATTAAGAATCTACACAAAGTAAGACCAAAGTTAGAAAAGAAATCACGCAAACCAGAAGATGTGTTCTTGCCGGAAACAATACAACGTTATTCAGGATTGGAATTTTGGCGTGGAACTAAATAGTTTACTTAATGAGTGGAACTTTCGTAAGTGCCGTGGGCCAGAGAACGCAACACCAGCAGAACTAGCAGAAGCATTTGCTTTCTTCTGTGAAAACTATGCTTATATTAAACACCCTAACCAAGGACGTATTGCTTTTGTTTTAAGGGACGCGCAAAAAGAAACTGTTAAAGCATGGTTAAGTGATAGATATACAATAGTATTAAAGGCACGTCAGATTGGATTCTCCACTTTGGCTGCAGCATATGCTTTCTGGATTACTTTCTTTTGGCCAGACAGATTTGTGGTTATGCTTTCAAAGACTGAACGTGAAGCTACAAAGCTTTTACAAAAGGCTAAGTATATTTATAAATTTATACCTGACTGGATGAGATTGTCTGGTCCTGAACTATTACAAAATAACGTTCTTAAGATGTCCTTTAGTAATGACTCTGTAATTGAATCAATGCCATCAGCTAACGAGCCTGCTAGAGGTGAATCGGTGTATCTGGCTATAATCGACGAGATGGCATTTTTGCCCAATCCTGAGGAAGCCTGGGCATCAATAGAGCCAATTGCAGACGTAGG
>Ga0207909_1000572_pt1 | contig 11853 bp, 8 predicted proteins | sample LakMenEpi05May10_FD_150672 | JGI IMG/M metagenome (GOLD analysis project Ga0207909, IMG submission 150672) | Freshwater microbial communities from Lake Mendota, WI - 05MAY2010 deep hole epilimnion (SPAdes) | ecosystem: Environmental > Aquatic > Freshwater > Lake > Epilimnion/Euphotic zone ...
TTACTGCCCGGCTCAACTTTAATTACTTTGGGAGACAGACGCAGAACATCAATGGGTATGTTGTACTTGGTGCAATCGGCACAACCTATGGTGGTGTAAAAACGGACTACAGACCTATTTATACAGATCCAGCAGGAAACGTACTTCAGTCAAGTATATATGGATCTTCGTATTTCAGTTTTAAGGCGACAATTCCCGCACCACTGCTCAATGTTCAAGACTATGTTGCAAAGGCATACACTACCGCTCAGATCACTACTATCTTATCGGACACAATCCGACCGGCACTGCACCTAACACCAGGTAATTTTTACCCGAATGGGACAGCTAACTCCAATCGCATCGCTTACTTCACGGCGAACACATATGCAGGTGACACTGCATCAAACGTAAGTGGATACTTATTCCAGACAATCTGTGGAAGAGAGCAAACCGCAATGTTTCAGGCACAAGAATATTTTTCTTCAGTTGCGAATACAACCGGATACGCACCATTTGAGATAGAACTGCCAGCTACCCCGACATACAGATATACCTTTTCAATGTTGAGCTTTACATTATCATCTCTTTCGTTCAACATGTTGTCGTATAGTTCGTATGTGCCTCAAAGAGTTCTAAATACGTTAGCAAATGTATACAATGTATCGCTTGCACAAACGAAATATACTAAGATGACATTTCCAGCGAGTCTCAATGAGCTGTTGTCGTCAGTCTCTATTTTCTCTGTCTCTGCCGGACCTCTGACGACGTCTAACTATATGAACTATATTGATCTAAGTACTCTCTCAACTCTTTCTGACGATTATGATATTAGTCTCGGGAGCTCATTAGTACATCGTACTGTTCTTCCCGATTACATGCTGAAAAAACTATCTGATCTTGCGATATATCCGATATATTCATTTAGCAGTGATAGTGCTACACTAAGCATTGGTCTAACGTTTACGTTTCATTTAGCCAATCTGCAAGTAGACCCAGTTTTTGAAACGGGCCTTTCCGACGATCGCCCAACATGGAGGAAGGAACTGTCTAACTTAATCGACCTATATTACCCGCGTTCGCTCTCGGCAGAGGCGGCGTTTCGGGTCGCGCAGGCGGAGGTGGTCCGGGCTACCGAGAACGCGGAGTACAGCCATCTCACGGCCCCGGGCTCGGAGGATGAACGTACGAGCCAGGAGTACCTGGCGACTGCCACTGCTGCACTCGCGGCGGTGCGGGCAGCCGCCTACCCCGGCTCCGATAAATACACTAGCATCCTTAGCAGCATCAATAATGCAGTTTATAATGAGATTCCTGCATTTAGACGCTTCATTCTGCTGTCATACCAGACAAATCTTATATCCACTGCTTCAGCAGTCAATATCATCCTACCCGATGCACCAAACATTGTCGATACAACATTTGCAGACTGGTCACTTTCATACGCAAAATACGACTGGGTAGTATATGAAACGTTATGTAGTGTTTCAATCACATTACCCAATCCAAATGACTACAGTTTCTACAACAATAACTTTCCGTATTATGTTGGAGATATAGTGGCTTATTCAAACAATCAACTCTATGCAGTGTGCAACGTACTACCACAAACTACCGTCGGTGCCACTGTTCTCGATGTAGAACCTGGAACTATAAACGATACATGGAAAGAACTAACAAATGCACTAGCAAACACCTTTTATCCATTTGATGCAAGTGGAAACGTAACATCTTTTTGGCCAGCTGGAAGCATTGTATGGGCAAACGGAGGTGGTTCAAACGATAGATATTCATTATATTCAAATAAGGCTGACGTAGACTTTCCGGTTTCCAATGATGCTGTATACGATGAAATAGGAAGACCGAAGTGGGACCTATCTAAATCAATATCTGCTCTCGCTCTCGGTCTACCACCTGTTCCACTTACTACTCCACACAATTACAATCTAACTGTTTCGCATCCGCTTATATTGGCCGCAGACCCAGCAAAGAATCCGAAGAAGTGGACACTTATCCCGACATCTGACTACGATATAACGAAGGGAGGATTTACATATTATTCAAAAACACAGCCTTATCTGCTGGGCAATACGGTCATATACTTTCCCAAACTAACAATTCTTCCCCGCGTATATCAAGTTTGTAACGTAACGCCCCGGGGTGGATTATTGACACAGTGGACAGAATCAACTACAATAATATCAGAAACGATCAATCCTGCATCGTGGTCGCCATATCCCGTAGGTAACGATGGAATACCGTACTTCATCTCCGACGAAGCAAGAGGAGGAGTTCCATACACAGATGTTCAACCAGGTACATCTTTCACAAACGATTTACCAAGATATGGTACTGCAGAAGATGATGTATGGGGCCTTCCGGTATTCTTAACCTACTTGCGCAGAAAGACAATGATGAAGCTTGAATTTTCATGGATGAACATGATGCAAAACCTAGACTGGGCAACGTATTTGTTTTATGGGCATGCATACTCAAACGACCGGTTTGGCCAGGCTGGATATCCATTATCAATCCAAACAGCTGGATATAGTTCACTTGCTGGTACCGGACCTCTGGCAAATGTAGCAGTGGATACAACAACTGCACTCACAAATCCACTCATTCAGTTTACGAACCTATCGTTTCTACCTTTAAATAGTGGTCTCTCGAGTGTAAGTGCAACCGCGATTTCGGCATGGAGCATATCGCTAAACGCGTATTCTATTTCAGTAACTCTTAGTGGAAAGGAGCTATTATCGAAAACGCTCAGCTTTAACCCGATAGTGACTACACTTTACAACTACGCGAGCCAAATCGTCCCAGAGATCGCGTTTAAAACTCAATCGGGTGCGGCAGCCGCTCTGGGTGGGGGAATACGTACATCACTTGCATCGATATCTTCGAACTTATACAACCCTGCTGCAGAGTACCTATATTTCATTTCAAAATCACTATCTGCATACTCAATTATCTCAAGTACCTATTCTACATTTTCTGCAGATATGCCCGTTGTATATAACACCCCCATTAGGTCATCTATCGAATCAATATGTAACTCCTTAATCAATCTAAATGTAGAGGCTTCTAACAACATTTCCATCATAAATTCACTCTCTGTTATAGCTGCTACACAGATTCAGACTGCATTTGCATTATATACACCTGCGATTGCGGCAGCAACAGAATATGAAAGCTACCTCAAAGTCGTCAATACCCGAATCGCCACACAGGTGCCCGGTGCCTTCCTCGCATTCGGTGTCGGTGCAATCATCGCCTTGAACGATGCAGTAACCATCAATACAAATCTTGTACCGGAACTTTGTAATCGTGCGAAGACCGCTCGTCAAGCAGTAGTAGCTGCAAGCAACGCATATAAGACAGTCGCCATAACAGCTGCTACGATTGCGGCAGCTGCAACAAAAATTGCACAAAACGCGGTACTCATGGGCACGATACTTTCAGACACAGCAGTCCTCGTTAAGAGGCCGAGTGCATACATAGACTGGAATTCACTTAAGATACGCGTAGCAAAAATAGAATCTACTACTCGTGGATTTGGAACTGAATATGATTATAGCAACAATCTAGCACCCTACCAAAAGGATTACAGGACTGCGTATATGGACCGAATAGATCTTGAAGCACTCCAGAAACACGTTTGGAGTGGTATATACAACGCCGCATCTGGAGATGTGCAAACAGTTATTAGACTTCAAAGCGATATAAACGATCGTAAAACAAAATGGTTTAATGGAGCCACCCCGGCTGGAGGCATTATCCAAAATCTGATTAATCTTGCAATCGAGGCGTCTCCAAACAATCCAATTGCTGGCCTTCGAGCTGCAGGCTTACTCAATCCAGTTCAATCCCAGCAAGGTATACGCTATATTGACTTTGGTGTTGGATTACAGTCATATCCTATTCGCGATGCTGGAAATACGTTCGGATACATTGGTGAAAACTCAGCAACAACTTTAGCCGCGAATCAGAGCATCTTATCGAACGTGACTGCAGTAAACTACAACGTACTTCAGCAAAATATGTTATCGAATTATTGGAAATGTCTTCTCGCGGGACCAATTATGTCGTATCTTAACCAAGTTAAAGATCCGCCTCGCCGTGTATTTAGTGTTTCCGACAATGCATATGTGAGCGTCGGTTCATTATCTCTTCCAACCTTTACACCCAACAGGTATGCAAATTACCCCTTAATGGGCGGAATGATATTTACCGGATTCCCAAACACAAGTACCGGTCCGGCCGGAAGTATTATACCATTTTCATTAGCATTTGATTATGGCCGCTCAGCATATCAACTGAAGGATTCAAACACACTTCAAGGGATAATCCAAGAACTTGATCTTCAAAAAATGACTCCTCCAGAGTACGTTACAGACTCAAGTCAATTTAGAGATGGACAATACAGTGCTCCGGTGAACAATGATATAGCTGTTATGGGGAAGGTCGGTCTGGGTATGATCGGGATGATGGCTGCTAGCTTTCAACAAACAATAGATCCGTTGGGATTAATGTCATTGGTAGGTCCAGAAACCGGAACATCATGGCCATCTGCTATAAAACCTCTCAATACAGCAACATTATCATTGGCCCAATTGTATGCAGATGCAGCTGCAAGCAACGTAGCGGGTCTTTCACCTGACCCACTTGCCATCAAGCTGCGAGAAATAGTATATGAAGGTCAGCTGGAGATGTGGGTTATGTACAATTCAATGCTTGAAAAACTTGAGTCAAGTTTTTCACAAAATAACGGATTAGATTTTTCGGATGCAGTAGCTGCACCAATAGTATCGAATGTCGAGGACCCATATGCAACGCTCCAGTTTATACCATTAGCAGTCCGTTTCGAAGGAAAGGCGTATGACACTAGGTATACAGATCTTAAGGTTCCAGTGCAGGTGCCGTTGATTAGGAGAAGGAGGATTCCTCGTCTTCCACCACTTCCACCGATACCCAGATCAGTGATATATCCTGCTCCTATAATAACTACTCGTCGCCAACCAGATATACCCCCAACGCCACCACCGCAGAAGGCACGCACCGAGGTCTTTGAGAAAAAAGTTTTTGAGTTTAAGAAGAAGAAGCCCAAGAAGCCTACCAAACCCGTCTTCGTCGAGGTAGATCCTATTACTATAAGGGTGGTACACGAGGTGTCAGTAACCGAATATACAGTATCTGTTAAGATGCAGGGCCTTGCCGCGGGCCATGCAGGACCCGGTAGTCAGGTGGCATTCACAGTGCCGTCGGGCTCAGGAACCGTACGAATTCGTGTGGGCGCGGACGGTAAACGCTCCATTGTTAGCAATACTAACACATCAATAGATTTCGCACAGCTACTAGCGGATCAAGATGCATCTGCCAGCATACCAGACATTGTCGCCAAAATGAATGAGAAACCGGGCACGGGGCAAAAGGCGGCGGATGTCCGGGTCGCCTCTGCCGCCGTCGGTAGTGATGCCGCCAAAGCCTCCCGTGCTCGCGGTCTCGCCCGCCAAATCACCCCCTCGGTCGGAGCACCGACGATATCGGAATATACAACGAGATATGACATTGTCGACACAAATCAACGCACCTTGTACGTGGACGAGCTCGGCAACCAGACTGCCCCGCTCGACCCCGCTTACTTGGCCGAGGTACAGAGGGCGTACGATGCTGCTGTTGAAGAAAAAATATCCAAGCATGAAACGGCCATGCGCGAATACGAGAGAAAAAAGGAAATACGGAAGCAAATCATAGCGGCTAGAAAAATTGAGGAAGCGGCAGCACGAGGTGCATTTGATCTTGCACAAGAGCAGGAGCGACAGAGGATCGCAATATCTAATGAGGAAAAACTGAGGGCATACGCCCAGAAAGTGCTGGAGGTGGACCGAGAGAACTCGAAGATAGCGAAGATAAATCGAGAATATCAAACTAGTTGGATCAACGCCACAGCCGAGGCGGAGCTAGCAAATCGAACTGTTACTCTCGCACGGGCAGCTGACGCAGCAGCACAAGACACATATGATAAGGCAGTGGCTGAGCGTAAAAGAATAATAAGCCTACAACGCATCTATGAGGACACCTTCGCCTTCGACAACGAAGAAGCACGCACAAAGGCCTTTAACCAGTTAGCCCGCGAGCGCGCCGATGCAGAAAACGTTGAAATTCAAGCGAAAAACGTAAGGAATGCCGCACGTGCAGATTTCGAAGCATCTCGCCAGGGTTTTGGGCAGGCATCGAGTGCTCTTGCCGGACTTGCAGAACAAGGCTTTGCATTAGCTGGAATCACCACGCCCACGCTGCGCCAGGCCGCGAATGAATTCCTACTCAATGACGACGATCTCGCAATTACAGACCTTGAAAACAATATAGCCTCATTTGCAATTTCACAGGGTATATCAACCGCATCAGGAAATCTAGCTGATTTCATAGGTCAATGTGCGTATGACGCCATCTACGGCGCCAAAGGGCACAAGTTAGAAACGTTTAAAAATGTTAGGAAGCAAGCCCTATCGGCAGGTAAGAATGCTATCCGCAATGTGAGTAAGATCCGCTCGGCGTCGGCCCTTTTTACAAAGGTTCTTAAAGGATTTTCGACAATTATTCTTAACTCGGGGAATTCATATATTCGTTCGATAGCAGCCGCCAACACGCTACCAGGCGGATTCACAATAGTTGATGATGCAGTTGATGCAGCGGGAAAACCTATAAAAGGAGCTGCGGCGTACGCAGCTCGAACGGCGTCGACAGCAACAACGACGGCGGGCCGTATAGCCAGTGGACTCGGTCTGGCAGGGAACTTCTTGGGTGCGGTTTTGGGTGCACAACAAATGGGAGCTGTTCCGCCATTTTTTTAAAAAATGGATAGACCCGCGATTGATATCTCAATAGACAACATACCATGTTTGCAGTCATCGAGCTTCGTCGTGGAGATATCGCTCAGTCGTGGGCTGTGTGTGAACGTTATATCGATGCGTGTCACAGGCTTTATAACCTGATGACAACCATCTCCACTCCAACGTCATGGTGGAAGATCGTTGAGTTTAACACAAATGCAATTGCCCCTTTCTACATTGTAATTAACGTAGAGTGGGAAAGCGATAACCAGGTCACTGTACTGGGATGCTACCAGACGCTCGATATGATTCCCAACAACTATCGTAACAGCAATCGTTACTGGATTGATTGGGTTTCTTAACACCTACGCCGCGTCGAACGGCGTTTGTGTCTCCGAACACGAGTGCGTCGTCTGCGTCTACCTCCCTGCTCGCGAGCATCTAATTCAACCATATGTACCGTTCTGTAGTGCTTTACAAGATCCTTTCGCGTGGCCTGCAGTATTGATCTTGAATCGGCTGCTTGCATTCTAGACGTAGCAAGAAGATCATTAACACCTCGAAAATCATTTATAAACGCTGCAAACTGTTCAGCCCCAACATCAGCAACCATAGCATCCCTGAGATCTGTCAATTGTTTTTCAATGCTACCCCGTGCCTCCTCGGTCATTGCTTGCATTTCATCTATCTTAGCAATCATCTTCCTTGCAATAGATTGACTCGCCATTTATATGTACTGCAAAAAAACTTCTTTGGCGTGTGAAATCTCACATATCAAAGAGGTGAAAATGAATGTTGGAAATCTATTCTGCGATGGAGCACAAAGATGGCTACCTGCTCTGTCATTACACTTGGGAACACGATCTGCTCGCGTATTGCACACGCGGAGCATAATGGAATCTGCACTTACCACCGGAATATCCAGCTACGTAAGGAGGAGGCCGCGGGTCCTCTCGAGGAAGGAAAGTGTAACTTCATCCTTTCAAAGAGGGGAGCCGGCAGATGCAAGAAGGACCAAGCACCGAATGCACTCAATGGTCCCGGATATTGTAGCTACCATCGCAAGATCGCACAGAACCGCGTTGATTCGGACACTGCAATTCGAGCTATGATCGTGCAGAGACAGGAGGAGATGCGAGTTGTTGAGGGAGCTATATTGACCGAAATGGTCGCACTCTGGGCAAACAGCGACGAAAATGTTGCAAACGTCCTTACCGAAATTACTGGCCGAGCATTTGCTCGAACAATCACCTGGCCGTCCAGGAACCGCCTTCGTCATGCATTCACTCTCGTTGTTCTCGAGTCAAAGGAACCCGCGATGCGGGGTGCATTTGGACACTTTATCCATCAGCTCGACACCGTGATTGTCAACCGTATGCTTGCGGATCGGAGGCGTGCCGAGCACCAGGACAGGATGCGAAGACTTCAGACTCTTGGTGGAATTGCGGGGGATCGGCAGAATATCCATACTGCCGTTGTTTCGACGCAGACAAACCAGGGACTAAAAGTTCTGTTTGAACAGGTTGTCCCTGCAGATCAGGCCACGTTATTCGAGATTGTGACTGCCTGGCGTGAGCTCAATGTTGCCGCTCTCCCAGAGATTCAAAGTGTACTCCAAGATATGGCAGAATGGTATGGCCGCGACATGTGCAGGACTGAGGGAGACTTCCTTTATAAGCGTGTTCTCGACCACCTATGGTCTCTTATTCTCCATTCAGAGGAGAACACCGAGCTCGTAAAGCGGCTTTACCAGGAATGCTTCGAAGCAAAGGGAATGTGCTGTGACGGCCATATCAATCGCCTCGTCAATGTGATGGTTGGATTCCACGATGCATTCAATCCTCCTCTGTCTCCAAAGGAGATCCTGCAGAACAAGATGTCTGCAATTGCAATGCGGGATGGCCCGTTAGACGACAAGATCAAGGAGGCCATGGAAGTCTTTGATGAAGTCAAGCTTCCCGAAGAGGAACGCCAGGTCTGGCTCGAGAGCCTTGCGTAAACCCACCAAAATGGAAATGAACACTATTCTTTTTACATGAACATCAATCTACCATGGAACAACCAATCGGACCCGAAGTATCGATCCACGATCTCATCCCCGGAACACGCTACTATGCATTCTCAATGAACCACTTCGCCATGTTCGGGGGTCGGTTTCGAGGCAAGTTTACAGAGTACTATACCAACGATGTAGGCTACAACATGATCCGGTTCCACGAAACTCGAATGACAACCATGGGCTGGGGAGGAGAAGGAAGACATGTAGTTACCACCGGATCCCAAGACGAGTGTCCTCACGGCTTATATCTGCGTATCTTCGAGCCCTATAATGGTAAGCAGTCCTACAGCTATTACAAGCTTTCGCGATTCACAGATGCACAAAAGAACGAACTGTTTACACGGTACATTCTCTATCAACGCCGTCAGTACGAGCGTGGTCTGACTGGATCCAGACCGAACGATACATGGTTCCCCCGAGATGTTGTTCGTGAGATCAGTCTACGATACCTCACGAGCGACAAGATTGGCTGTGTTGGACAGTGGAAGTGCTAGAGTGCAAAATGAATTCAATACTTTTTACATGATCCTCGGAGTAATGCGATACATCGACCTCTTCTGTGGCCTTGGAGCCTTTCACCAAGCACTCAACGAACATGATTGTGTCTTTGCATGCGATATTGACGAGGGAGTTCGTGAAGTATACGAAGCCAATCACGGCCTCAAACCTGCAGGCGATATTCGAGAGATTGATCCACTGAAGCTTCCGGACTTTGAACTGCTATGTGCAGGATTTCCTTGTCAGCCATTCAGTATTGCAGGAAACGGTGAGGGATTCAACGATACCGTAAAGGGAACTTTGTTCTATGACATTCTACGAATCATTGATGCAAAGAAGCCCCATACGTGCATCCTTGAAAACGTCAAGAACTTAAAGACCCACGATGATGGACGCACCTTTGCTGTTATTCGTGATTCGCTTGTTCAGAGAGGATACATTGTGACTGCAAAGGTTCTGAATTCTGCACACTTCGGTTCTCCTCAAGCCCGCCAACGGATCTTCATTGTTGCAAGGAAGGATGAACCGTTCGTCTTCCCCGAACAGTTCTTTCCGGAAGTCACAGTCTCTGCTATTCTGGATCGGTCTGTAACTGATCAATGGGACACGATCGGATATGATTTGATTCCAAAGGATCCAGAGCCCAAACCGTTCACGCCTCAGATCGTGTACGATGTTGTCTCCAGAAAGTCGGGGAAGGGCGGCCGGCAGGGAGAACGTGTATATTCATCAGATGCAGTTGGAATCACCGTATGTGCATCTTCAGGTGGAATTGGAGCAAAGACAGGTCTGTACCTCATTGGAAAAAGAATACGACGTCTCTCAGTTCTTGAGACACTTCGTATGTTTGGATTTCCCGATACATATCGGTTCACGTGTTCAGATGAGCAAGCACTCTTCTATTTAGGAAACAGCGTTGTTGTGAATGTAGTATCTGCTCTTCAACAGAGCCTGTGAAACTGGGCCAGAACTGAGGGCGTAAGCTTCAACTTTGTCTGAATCTGGTTAGCAGACTCCTTTCCATAGTCTCCGCCCTTACGCTGCAGGTAGAGATGCGGGCTCAGATGGATGCACGTCTTTGCAATGCGAGGAGCAGTATACATAGATGATCCCAGAAACTCCAACAGCTTGTTGCGTGAGACGATGTACAAACTATCGATCTTGTCATCCTTTGTTGTGGTGTGCGTGAAGTAGTCCGGAATCCACTCGTACTCGCCCCCCTCAATTACCGTTCGGAGGAGGCAGAGCATGGACGACTGCGTCGCGGGGCACTCGAGGGTTCCCTCGAACGGAACGTGATCTAGACACACCGCCTTGATCGCTGCACCCAGATTCGGTGAGACAGGAAGATCCGCAAGCCAACGACGATCTACACTGAATCCCTGCGTGTTCTCGCCGTTCTTGTTCTGAAGATTGAACGTATATAGCTTCGTATCAAGCTCCAGAGTGAGAACAAGATCCGTCTTCTTGCGTGCAGGAGCCTTCTCGATCTTGTACGGATTCATCTCGAACCAGTCTGCAAGTCTTTCAGAGACATGGGCATCCTTGGTCATGAGTGTCTCTGCATTGTTGCCGCTCGTGGCAATCTCAGAGTTCTTGGAAGGGGGAAATAGCTTGGCCATTAAAGCCACGGTAACTCCCGGGTAGGTGACCTCAAGGGTCTGTGCAGCAGTGAAGATCTCGTGGCGAAGGGCGTTGATGATAGAGGAAGACATCTTGGCGGTACTTTCCTTCAAGAAGGAAACATGATATGATCCATTTTTATGTAAAAAGTTGTTTGGTTCCTGATCCATTTTCTAGTCCTTGTCCCTGCATGTCTTGCACAGCGCCCACGTCTTGTCCTTGATTTCCTTCCCGCAGTCCCCGCAGGTCTTCATGTGCACCTTCGCCACATCCTCCTTGAGATTCGCGACAAGCTCTTCTGTAATGGACCCCACGAGCATGATCGTCATGGGCTTGTCGCCACCCGAATTGTCTGCATAGGAGAGCCACGTCCTCCCGCGCTGAAGCCGCACGTCTCCTTCATCCAGGTTACGGGAGATGAAGTAGCGCCTGTAGTACTCAATGAACTCGCAGATGACCTTGTCTGGAGACACATCCTGGTCGCCGTCGTAGAGGTCGGAGTGCTCGAAGATAGCGATTTCGAATTCCATTTGAAGCTGAGATAAGTAAGTTTCCAAACCTGATCCATTTTCTAGTCCTTGTATCTGCACTCCTCGCACATAGCCCACGTCTTGTGCTTGAACTTCTTCTTGCATTCCCAACATGTCCTCATGTAGACCTTGGAGACCTCCTCCTTGAGGAGCTCTTTAATCTCCTTCGTGATGGGACCTACAAGCATAATTGTAATGGGTTTGTCGTTACCCGACTTGTCCCTGTAGGTGAGCCATGACTTTCCGCTCTGGAACCATACGTCCTTCTCCTCCAGGTCGCATGGGTTGAAGTAGCGTATATAGCACTCAATGAACTCGCAGATGATCTTGT
>Ga0207909_1000574_pt1 | contig 11833 bp, 11 predicted proteins | sample LakMenEpi05May10_FD_150672 | JGI IMG/M metagenome (GOLD analysis project Ga0207909, IMG submission 150672) | Freshwater microbial communities from Lake Mendota, WI - 05MAY2010 deep hole epilimnion (SPAdes) | ecosystem: Environmental > Aquatic > Freshwater > Lake > Epilimnion/Euphotic zone ...
CCCACGGGGCGACCTGCCCATGGGCCGCGAAGATGACGAGCGAACCGAGGTTGCTCGCGAGATTGACGACCTTCGTGAAGGCGTTGGCCCGCGTGAGCTCCTGCCCAAGCAGCGTGACCAGCGCGAGGATCCAGAAGGCGCCGGTGCCGGGGCCGAAGAAGCCGTCGTAGAACCCGAGCGTGAGGCCGAAGAGCCAGGCGAAGACGGTGGCGTCGACCCGCGCCTTCGTCGCCTGCGCGCCCAGCCGCGGGCTGAGGGCCACGTAGGCCACGACGGCGAGCAACATCCAGGGGATGATCCGCCGGAGGGTGTCGTTGCCGATGAGTTCCACCGTCCACGCGCCGGCCATCGAGCCCAGGAACGCGAGCGCGGCAGCCAGGCGGACCTCCGCCCAGCCGACCAGCCCGGCACGGGCGTAGCGGCTCACGGCGATGATCGTGCCGCAGGAGCTTTGCGCCTTGTTGGTGCCGAGCGCGAGCTGCGGCGGCAGGCCGACGCCCAGGAGCGTCGGCACGGTAATCAGCCCGCCCCCGCCCGCGATGGCGTCGATGAAACCGCCCGATAGGCCCGCCGCGAAGAGCAGGGCGTAGTGGCTGGCGGTGAGCTCCATCCGGAGGGCATAGCAGGGCGGGGCGAGGGGTCAACGCCCTGTGTTTCGGCTTTGCTCCGCGGCCCGCGCGATTAAGGTCCGAGCATGCCCCCGGAGCCCACCACCGACCGCGCGGTCCGCTCCGGCTTCCTGCTCGGTTTGGGCTGCGTCGTCGCCCTCGTCTTGGGCGCGTTGGCTTTCTTCGGTCGGCAACACGCGGGCCTCGCCCGGCCGGGCGAGGTGGCCCGCGTCAGCGCCGCGAAGACGATCCGGACGAAGACCGGACAGCCGGTGCGTAGTTCGGCCAAGCTTCGGCTGGATGAAGCCGGCAATGTGTTGCCGGAAGGACCCGAACTGGGTCCGACCGCCTTGGACGACCAGTGGAGATCCAGGCTCGATGAGCTCAAGGTCTACGCGCACGGACTTGGCCTCGCCGATGAGAGCCAGTTTTTCGGGCTCTCCCAGCGGGCGGCCCAGGCCTTAGACAAGATGACGGAGGAGCCGCCTTGGGATACGCTCGCGCGGGAAATGGAGGAGTTCGATCGGCGCTGGGAGGAGGCCAGTCAGGAGGAGCGAGCGGTCATGCACGCCCGCGCCACCGCCGTCTTCGACGAGATGCTCGCGGAGGCGCGCCGTCGTCTCGCGGCCTTGCGCTGAAGCGCGTCGCTTGGGCCTCCTTGGGTGGGGCCGTTCGGTGACGGGCGCGTTACCGTCTCCGCTGCGGGGGCAATCCTGTTGACAGTGTTAAGCAAGCACTCTCGATAGTTTCCATCTTATGGACCTCCGCCGCGACCTGCCTGCTTCCCTTGTCGTCTTCCTGGTCGCCGTGCCGCTGTCGCTGGGCATCGCCCTGGCCTCCGGTGCCCCGGTCATCGCCGGTCTCATCGGCGCCGTCGCCGGGGGTATCGTCACCGGCCTTCTCGCCGGCTCGCCGCTGCAGGTTTCCGGTCCTGCGGCGGGCCTGACGGTCGTCGTCTTCGGGCTCGTGCAGCAGCTCGGCTGGGAGGTCGTCTGCCTCGCCACGGCCTGCGCCGGCGGCGTCCAGTTGCTGCTGGGGTTCCTCAAGGTCGCCCGCGGGACCTTGGTCATCGCCCCCTCCGTCGTCCACGGCATGCTGGCGGGCATCGGTATCTCCATCGCCCTGGCCCAGGCCCACGTGCTCTTGGGCGGCTCCCCGGCCAGCGCCCCGCTAGCCAACCTGATGGCGCTGCCGGCCCGTTTGGCCGCGCTGAACCTGGACGCCACCATCCTCGGCGTGCTGACCATCGCCGTGCTCGTCGTCTGGAAGAAACTCCCTTGGCCGGCCGTGCGCGCCATCCCTGGCCCGTTGGTCGCCGTGGTGGTCGGCACCGCGGTGTCGCTCGTGGCGAAGATGGACGTCAAGCGCGTCGACCTGCCGGAGACCCTGGCCTTCACCCAGCTCAAGCTGCCGACCGAATGGGGCGTCTTCATCGTCGCGGTCCTCACCCTGGCCGTCATCGCCAGCATCGAGTCGCTCCTTTGCGCCGTCGCCACCGACAAACTACACAGTGGTCCGCGGTCGAACCTCGACAAGGAGTTGACCGCCCAAGGCGCCGGCAATCTCGTCTCCGGCCTGCTCGGCGGCCTGCCCATCACCGGCGTCATCGTCCGTTCATCGGCCAACATCAACGCCGGCGGGGTCTCCCGCTGGTCGGCGGTCTTTCATGGCGTCTGGATCCTGCTCTGCGTGCTTTTCCTGGGCGCCCTGATCGAGAGCATCCCCCTGGCGGTGCTGGCCGGTCTGCTCGTCCACGTCGGCATCAACCTCGTCAACCTCCATCACATCCGCGAGCTGACCGTCCACCATGAGGTCCGCATCTACTGGGCCACCGTCGCGGGCGTCACGTGCATCAACCTGCTGGCCGGCGTGGGCCTCGGCGTGGCCGTCTCCGTCTTCTACGCCATCCGCCGGCTCTCGAGCGTCAAGGTCGAGAAGCGCCAGGAGGGCGACGTCTGGAAGGTCGCCATCCGCGGCACGCTCACCTTCGCCTGCGTTCCCAAGCTCAATCTCGAGCTCTCCGCGCTCCCGGCCGGCGCCTCCGTTGACGTCGATCTCGACGTCGATTACATCGACCACGCCGCCTTCGAGTCGCTGCACAGCTGGCGGCTCAACCACGAGAAGACCGGCGGCAAGGTCCGCGTCGAGGAGGTCCAGGAGGAATGGTACAAGCCCGCGGCCGAAGGTCGTCCGCGCCGCGGCCGGGAAGCCTGAGCCGGGGGCCGTACTTTCCCGTTCCGGCTCAGTTGCCCAAGGCCGCGAGGACGGCCTTGAGCAGCTTTTCCGCCGAGCTCGAGCCCACGTCGGCCGAGCTGACTTCCAGCATCGGTGCGCGCCCGTCCATCGGGTGGTCGTAGGCGACGCCGTTCTTGCCGCCGGTATGCCGGCGTTCCGTCAGGGTCCGGCCGGCGCCGGCGCGGTTCGCGGCCACGGAGAGCGTCAGGCGGCATTCGTCGATCCGGTGGTCGTAGGCGACGCCATTCTTGCCGCCGGTATGCCGGCGTTCCGTCGCCGCCCGTACTTCGCTCGTCAGCGACACGACCAGCTTGGCGCTGTCCGCCGCGGCGGGGGTTAGGCCGGCCTGCCGCAGCCGTTCCCGGAGTTCACGCAAATCGTTTTCGCCGAGGCCGGAGCGGTTGGCGTCCAGGTGATAGGTCGCGCCTTGCTTGGCGACCTCGCGGAGGCTGCCGCGGCTTTGGACGATCGGTTGCGAGGTGCAGCCGGTCGTGGCTAGGAGCGCGACGAAGGAGAGGAGGAGGAGGGTGTCTTTCATAGCGGTGTCGATGATAGGTTCGGACCACTGCCTTCAAGTCGTTTCGGCTGGCGGCGACGTGGGGCAGGCTCTTTTCGCTCACCGCCACCGCACTATGCTTGGCATCGCCCATCATCACCCGGCTCGTCGGTGGATGGGTGGCGTGACCCTGGCGAACGTGACCGACCTGCGAAAGCGGGGCGACGCTGGGTGGGACGTCAGGGCGTCCCCGGGCCCGCGAAGCGCAGGTCCGCGACGACGCGCCCGCCGATGAGATGCTCCTGGATGATCCGTTCAAGGTTCGCCGGCGTGCAGTCGCGGTACCAGATGCCTTCCGGATAGACCACGGCGACGGGGCCTTGGACGCAGACGCGCAGGCAGTCCGCCTTGGTACGCTGGACGCCGCCGCGCTCGGAAAGACCGAGCTCCTTCAGCCGGCCTTTGAGGAAATCCCACGAGCGTGCCGCGACCTCTCCGGCGCAGCACGCTTGGGCGGACGGCTTCACGCAGAGGAAGAGGTGCCGCCTGGTCCCGTCCAATCCGAGCGCGCGGGCTTGGTCGGCGGCGTCCATCGCAGCCCGCTTATTCGAAGCGCGGGGCGATGCCGCGCTTCTCGAGTTCCAGGAAGAGCTCGCGGCTGTACCAGGCGTCGTTAGCCGCGTACTGGATCTGGTTATCCTGCAGTTCCTCGTCCCAGTGCGACGTCTGCACCTTCTTCGACTTCTTCATCTGTCGGTTGAGGTAATGCGCGGCGAGGGCGCGTAGACCCGTATTCTCGATCCCCACCTTTTTGGTGAAGTCGGCGATATCGATGAAGCCGCGGCTGTCGAAGGGGGCGCGCGCCTGCAGGTTCTTCACGTCGTCGCGTACCGCCACGCCGACCTTGGCTTGACGCGGGTTGCAGAGCAGCGGGAAGACGGGCGCCAGGCCGCCGCAATGCAGGAGCGGCTGGCGCATCGGGCCGTGCAGGCGGAAGATGTAGACGCAGTGTTCGCCGGCTAGCTGCAGGATGGCGGGCAGGTTCTTGGGCGGCTCGATCTCGATGGTGTCGCCGGCGCGCACGTAGTGCCCCGGGAAGGAGACCTTGCCGTTCACCCAGAGGTAGGACTCCTCGATGCTCTTGCCGCGCATCAGGTGACCGAGCTCGCGGCTCGCCTTGCTCTCGGCCGCGATGACCTTGTCGGCCCGGCCGGCCCGGTCGCGGACCTTGAAGATGTAGGAGGGGCGGCCGAAGACCGGCCGGGTCTCCGTGTCGAAACCGAGCACGCGCTCCCGGGCGAGCCGGGCAACAGCCTTCTCGGCGGCCTTGACGGATTCCACCAGCTCGATGTCGCCTTCCCAATGGGCGACCGGGAGGCTTTCGATGAACTCGGATTCGACGCGCAGGCCCCGGGAGGCGCCCGGTTCGGGCGGCAGGGGGGTGTCGGCGGAATCTTCCACAAATCGAAGGCAACGGCAGGAATGTGCCTTGGCAACGCGTTATTGGGCCGCGGTCGGAAAAAAGCGTTGACCCTCCCCCCACCCGCATCTTTGTTCATCCTCCCTTTTCAAGGGGCCTTAGCTCAGTTGGTAGAGCGCTTGCATGGCATGCAAGAGGTCGTCGGTTCAAGCCCGATAGGCTCCACCATTAAAACACCGGCCGTCTTCTCGCGAAGGCGGCCGGTCCTTTTAATCACCGCGAAAGCGGCTTACTTCCCCAGCGCCGGGGTGATCTTCAGCAGCAGCGATTGGCAGTCGCCCTGGAGCCGACTCTCCATGGTCGCCGACTCCCGGGTGACCTTTTCCAGCGCATCGGCCGCGTTGGCGATGGTCTTCTTGAGGGCCAAGGCCTCGATCTTGTCCTTGAAGTCCGGCTTCTCCGCCATTTGGCCGGCCTGGCTTTCATATTTACGCAGGTTGGCGACGAGGATCCGCCGGTCCTCCGGCGTGCGCCGCAGGATGGCCCAGGTGAGCCGGGCACGCGGGCCGTTCTCCGTGAGCAAGCGGAGGTAACCGACGCCGTTGAAAGAGCGGACGTCGTTCTCGAGGTCCTTCTTGATGGCCTCTTCGCGGGCCTTGTTCTCGGCGGAGCGCTGGGCGCTAGCCTGCCCCTCCTTGCCGCGGTTGGCGTTATTGGTCTTGCCCGCGGGGGTCTTCGTGGCCGTCCGCTTGGGGGTCTCCTTCTCGGGTTTCTCGACTTCCTTGGCGTCGGTCTTCTCGACGGGCTCGGCGGCCTTGGTCGCCCCGGCCACCTTGCTGGCCTTCTTTAGCTCGTCGTAGGCTTTCCAGAAGGCGGCTTCGTCGATATCGGCTTCCTTGCAGAGAGGCTCCACGGAGCCCATCGGGATCCCCTTCAGTCCATCCGTCATGGCCGAGGCGAGGTTACGGACCAAGGCCTTCAGGTCGGCCGGCGGCAATTCCTGGGCAAAGGGGTCGGACTCGGACTCCTTTGCCTTATCCATCTTCTTGTCCGGTGCCTCCTCGGGCTTGATCAGCAGCTGGCGTTCGGCCCAGAGCTTGGGCTGGTTCTTCTTGACCCAATCCTGGTCGAGGTCCTCCCACTTGTAGGTCAGGACCGTGTCCTTACCCGGCAGCTGGACGGTGATGGTGTCCTCGTCCTGCGTGAGGTATTCGAAGCTGACCACGTTGCCGTTCTTGCGGAGCTGGATGGTTTCGGCCCGGGCGAGGCCGGCGCAGAGCAGCAGGAGGGCGAGGAGGGGTCTCACAAGGATAATATATGAGCCCCGCCGGAAGCGGGGCAAATCTAGAACACCGGGCATCCCCCAGAGTTCCGCCGGGACCGCGGCTTACTTGGCGGCCTTGGCCTGGAACTTCGGGAACAGGTACTCCGCGCAGGAGTCCAGGGAGGCTAGCTGCACGTAATCGGCTTCCGGGACCTCGATGCCGTGCTTCTTGCGCAGCTCCATCACGATATCCAGAAAATCCATGGAGTCCAACGATAGCTGGTCGCGCAACCGCACCTCTGGCTTCACTCCGGAGAGGTCCTCGTCGGGGGCGATGTCGGCGATGATGTCGAGCACGACCCGCTTGATGTCTTCCTTCGTCATAGTTTCGGTCTATGTTTCAAACGGCCAAAACCAGTCAGGCAACCCCATATTTCTTCACAATCAGGGCGGAGTTGATTCCCAGCATGCCGAAGGAGTTGTTCAGGATGGCCGTCACCTTGGGCACCCGCACGGCCTGGTTGACGACGAGGCCGGGGAGGGCGCATTCCGGGTCGATTTCTCTGATATTGATGGTCGGGTGGACCCAGCCGTCCTCGAACGAGGGGAGGTTGCCCGCGAGTTCCAGGGCGCCCGCGGCCCCCATGCAGTGGCCGATGAAGCTCTTGGTGTTGTTGATCCGGGTGTCCGGGCAGCCGGTGAAGACCGAGCGCAGGGCGGTGCATTCCTGCACGTCACCCAAGGCCGTCGCGGTGGCGTGCGTCGAGACGATATGGATGTCGTTGGGCTGCATCCCCGCGCGGGCGAGGGCTAGGCGGACGCATTCGGTTTGGCGCTCGGGGTTGGGCAGCACGGCGTCGGTCGCGTCGGAGTTGATGCACCACCCGGCGATCTCGGCGATGATGCGGGCGCCGCGGGCCAGCGCGTCGTCGAGGCGCTCCAGTACGTAGACGGCGCCGCCCTCGGAGATCACGATGCCGTTGCGGTCCTTGTCGAACGGCCGGGAGGCCTGGTTCGGGTCGGCGTGCTGGGCCAGGGCTCCCTGGTTCTTGAAGCCGGCGAAGATGCCGAAGGTGTGGATCGACTCGGAGACGCCGCCGGCGAAGGCCAGGTCGACCTCGCCGAGCTGCAGCATCTGGGCCGCCTGGATGAGGCCGGCGTTGCCTGCGGCGCAGGCCGCGCCGATGGTGTAGTGGGGTCCGGTGATCCCGAGGTTCATCGTCACCTCGCCCGCCGGGTTGTTGGCTACGGTGCGGGGATTGTGGTGGTGGGTCCAGTACTTCGTGTCGTTACCGAACTGCGAGATGTTGTGGATCTCGTTCTCCGTCTCGACATTACCGTGCTCGGTAATGCCGAGGTACACGCCCACGCGGGACTTGTCGGTCCGGTCCCAGTCCAGACCGGCGTCGGCGAGGGCCTCGCGGGCGCAGTAGATGGAGATGGAGCCCACCCGGGTGCCGTTGCGGATTTCCTTCCGCTTCTGCCACTTCGTGGCGTCGAAATCGCAGACGCCGGCCGGCTGGCGGCCCATGTGGCGGACGTCGATCTCGGCGATGCGGGCCTTGCCGGCGAGCAGGTTCGCCCGGAACTCGGCCAGCGAGTTGCCGTTCGGGGCGGTGAGGCCCAGGCCGGTGATGACGATGCGAGGTTTCGAGGACATCGGGCGGCCCTTCATCAAGCCGCCGCCGTCCGTGAAGTCAAACCCCGCCCCCGCTTGCCCTTGCCATCCCGGCCGCCCGGCCTTTCCTGCGAGGGAGATGTCCCAGCCGCTCCAGTGCTCGCTCTGCGCCGAGGTCGCGACGGTCCACCTGTCCCAGGTGGTCGGGGGCAAGGTCACTAAAGTGCATCTGTGCGAGGCCTGCGCGGGGAAGGGCGGGGCGGTCGACCCGGCCGTCTTCCAGCTGGCCGACGCCCTCCAGGCGCCGCCGGCGGCGGCCGAGCTCACCTGCCCCCGCTGCGGCTTCACCGATGTCGACTTCCGCAAGCGGGGTCGCCTCGGTTGCCCCGCCTGCTGGGAGACGTTCGGCGGCGCGCTGAGCCCCTTGCTGCTCAAGGTCCAACCGGAGGTCGCCCACGTCGGGCGCGCCCCCGCCGGGACGGCCCCCCTCGGCCAGCTGCGCCATCGGTTGGCCGCGGCGCGCGCCACCCTCGCCACGGCCATCGTGGCCGAGGATTACGAGCAGGCCGCGAAGTCCCGCGATGAGATCGCCGCCCTCGAGGCCGCCCTCAAGCCTGCCTGACCATGTCCGTCCAGGAGATCCTCGCCGACGACCATGACCCGGCCCGCGCCTCCGGGGCCCAGGCCGTCGTGCTCAGCACCCGCATCCGCCTCGCCCGTAATCTCGCCGGTCACCCGTTCCCCGGCTGGGCGAAGGCGCCCCAGCGGCAGGAGATCGCCGACCGCTGCATCGCGGCGCTGGTCGACCTCCCGCGATTCCGTCGCGGCCATGTGCTGCGCATGGCCCAGGAGGCCGACCTCGACCGGGCCGTGCTCGTCGAGCGCCACCTCGTCTCGAAGGAGCTGGCCTCCGGCCAGGCCGGCGCCGCCGTCATCAGCCGCGACCAGACCTGCTCCGTGATGGTCAACGAGGAGGACCACCTGCGCGTGCAGGTGCTGCGTCCCGGCTGGCATCTGCGCGGCACCTGGAACCTGGCCGAGCAGTTGGACGACGCCTTGGCGGCCGCGCTGCCGCTGGCCTTCTCCGAACGCCTCGGCTACCTCACCGCTTGCCCGACGAACGTCGGCACCGGTCTGCGCGCCTCCGCCATGGTCCACCTGCCGGGACTCTGCCTCGCCGGCCAGATGGACAAGGTGACCCGCGCCCTTAACCAGGACGGCTTGGCGGTGCGCGGCTGGCTCGGCGAAGGTACGGAGGCCGCCGGTAACATCTATCAGGTCTCGAACCAGCAGACCCTCGGCCTGGCGGAGGAGGACATCCTCAAACACCTCGGCTTCTGGATCAAGCACCTCGTCGAGCAGGAGTGGAACGCCCGGCGCAAGCTGGCCCTGGACGAGGGCGAGAAGTTCGTCGATCGCCTCGCGCGTTCGTTCGGCGTGCTCCGCCATGCGCGCCTGCTGTCGAGCTCGGAGGCGATGAACATGCTTTCCCAACTGCGCCTGGCCTGCGACCTCGGTTGCCTGCCCGAGGCCCTGCGCGATCAGGTCGACCGTCTGCTCATCGAGGGCCAGCCGGCCCACGTCCAGGTGCGCCATGGGTCCCCGCTCGACAGCGATGGTCGCGACCTCCGGCGGGCCGCCGTGATGCGTGAGGCCCTCCGCGCATTCCCCGAGGTCGGGCCTCCGGCCGCCTGATCACTCCGCGGGCGGCGGCGGCGTCGCGGCGTCGCCGCGGGCCATCTCATCCAGCAGCGCCTGCACGCGCGCCACCCCGCCGGTGACGTCATCCTCGGCGAACTGCAGCTCGGGCGTGCTCTTCAGCTGCAGGGCGGAACCCACCGTCGCACGGAGCTCGGTGCGGATCCGCCGCAGCAGGGCGCGGGCGGCCTTGCGCGCGGCATCGTCGCCGGTCACGGCGTAGCTCACGCGCACCTGTCGCAGGTCCGGCGTGACCGCGGTCCGCGTGACGGTGATGAGCGCGGCCTCCGCGGCCCAGCCTTGGCGCAGCGCCGAGGAAACCTCGCGCTGGACGAGTTCGGCCACCCGGAGCTGACGTTGCGACATGCGGCTTAGAGCGAGGGGCGGATCTGCAGCAGCTCGATCGCCTCGATGACGTCGCCGGGCTGGTACTCGTCGTAACCGCCGAGCTTGATGCCGCATTCGAAGCCGGCCTTGACCTCGGAGGCGTCGTCCTTGAAGCGGCGGAGCGTCTCGACCGGGCCGTTGTGCACGACCTTGCCGGCGCGCACCACGCGTGCCTTGGTGGCGCGGCGGATGAGGCCTTCGGTGACCATGCAGCCGGCGACCTTGTGCTCCTTGCCCAGCGGGAAGACCGCGCGGACCTCGGCGGCGCCGAGCTTATTCTCGCGGACCTCGGGGTCGAGGAGCTCGGACATCGCTTCCTTCACGAGCGTGATCAGTTCATAGATGATGTCGTGGCCGATGACGCGCACGCCGGTGCGCTTGAGGTGGGGTTGCACGCCGTTCTCGAGCTTGGTGTCGAAGGCGACGATGCTGGCGCGGGCGGCTTCGGCGAGGGCGACGTCGCCCTGCGTGACGGGGCCGACGGAGCCGCCGACGATCTCGAGGCGGACCTTGGTCGACTTGATCTCCTGCAGGCAGCCCTGGAGGGCTTCCAGCGTGCCGTTGACGTCGGCCTTGAGCAGGATGCGAAGGATCTTCTCCTTGTCCTGGGCGAGGGCGGCCATGAGGCGCTCGAGGTCCGACATGCCGGGGCGGGCGCCGGTGTTCGGAGCCTGCTGCTGGGCCTCGGCGGCCTTGCGGCCGGCGAGCGCGGCCTCTTCGGCGAGCTCGCGGGCTTCGCGGTCGTTCTTGACCACGCGGAGCTTGGCGCCGGGGCTCGGGACGGCGTCCCAGCCGAGGACGAGGGCGGGCGTGCCCGGGGCGGACTGCGGCAGACGGTTACCGCGGTCATCCATGAGCGCGCGCACCTTGCACCAGGTCTCGCCGCAGACGAACGAGTCGCCGGGCTTGAGGGTGCCTTTCTGGACGATGATGGTCGCGGTCGGGCCACGGCCAGTCTCCATCTGGGATTCGATGACCGAGCCCTGGGCCGGGCACTTCGGGTTGGCCTTGAGGTCGAGGATTTCGGCCTGGAGGAGAATCGACTCGATGAGCTCGTTCATGCCGGTGCCCTTGAGCGCCGAGACGGGGGCCGTGATGACCTCGCCACCCCAGTCTTCCGGGGTGATGCCGCGCTGCTGCATCTGCTGCTTCACGCGGTCGATGTTGGCGCCCTTGGCGTCGACCTTGTTGATCGCGGCCACGATGGCACTGGCGTGCTTCTGGGCGAACTTGAGGGCTTCCTCGGTCTGCGGCATGAAGCCGTCGTCGGCCGCGACCACGAGGATTGCGATGTCGGTGACGGAGGCGCCGCGTTCGCGCATCTTGGCGAAGGCCGCGTGGCCGGGCGTGTCGAGGAAGGTGACGGAACGGCCCTTGTACTCGGGCTTCTCGCCCTGGTAGGCGACGGTGTAGGCGCCGATGTGCTGGGTGATGCCGCCGGCCTCGCCCGAGACGACGTTGGTCTTGCGGAAGTAGTCGAGCAGGGTGGTCTTGCCGTGGTCGACGTGGCCGAGCACGCACACGACGGGCGGGCGCGTGGTCATCAGGGCTGGGTCGTCCTCGGACGGCTTCTCGACCTTCTTGACGGGCTGGACGCCTTCGCCGCGGTGGCGGATTTCCAGCGTGTAGCCGTGGCGTTCGGCGACCTTGCGGGCGTCGGCCTCCTCGATCACCGAGGTGGCGCTCACGACCTTGTTGAGCTCCATCAGGTTGCCGATGACCTGAAACGGCTTGAGGTTGAGCGCGATCGCGAAGTCGCGGACCACGATCGGCGGGCGGACGGTCACGGCGCCCTTGCTGCCGGGGGCGACGCTGCTGCCGGTGGCGGCGGGGCGGTTGACCAACGGGGCGACGGGCGGGCGTACCAGCGGGGGCGGAGTGCTCGGGCGGGTGGCGGGCGCGGCGGTAGGGGTGATGACGATCGGGGGCAGCTCGCTCTTGGGCGTCGTCGGGGCGACGGGCGGACGCGGCGGCAGGGTGGGCGTCACCGGCGGACGGCTGACCGCGGCGGGCGCGGCGGCCGGGATGGGTGCACGCGGGGGCAAGGCGGGCGCGAGCGGCGGCGTAGCGGCCTTGACCGGGGCCGCGGCGACCGGCTCGGCCGGCG
>Ga0207909_1000578_pt1 | contig 11743 bp, 18 predicted proteins | sample LakMenEpi05May10_FD_150672 | JGI IMG/M metagenome (GOLD analysis project Ga0207909, IMG submission 150672) | Freshwater microbial communities from Lake Mendota, WI - 05MAY2010 deep hole epilimnion (SPAdes) | ecosystem: Environmental > Aquatic > Freshwater > Lake > Epilimnion/Euphotic zone ...
AGGTCGCACTCGTCGTGGTTCTTATGCTGCTTATCTGGATATTTCTCACCCTGATGTTGGGTTATTTCTAGAAATGCGCAAACCGACTGGTGATCCCAACATGCGTGCACTGAACCTGCACCATGGGATTAACATCTCGGATGCGTTTATGGAAATCGTTGAGCGTTGTATGACTGACAAGGATGCTGATGACAGTTGGGATCTTACTGATCCGAAGTCAGGTGAAATCCGCGATACAGTTTCAGCGAAAGATCTCTGGCAGAAAATTCTAGAACTGCGCATGATGACAGGTGAACCTTACCTGCACTTTATTGATGCGAGCAATCGTGCATTACCACAGTTCCAGAAGGATCTTGGTCTGAGAATTAATCAGTCGAACCTCTGCTCGGAAATTATTCTTCCGACGGATAGGAAGCGCACTGCTGTTTGCTGTCTCTCGTCAGTCAATCTAGAATACTATGATTCTTGGTCAAAAGATCCGTTGTTCCTCAAGGACATGGCAGAGATGCTAGACAACGTTCTTCAATACTTCATTGACAATGCTCCTAAGCAGGTTGCTCGTGCGATCTATTCAGCAAAGCGTGAACGGTCTATTGGTATTGGTGCGCTTGGTTTCCATGCTTATCTTCAGCGCAAGGGTGTTGCGTGGGAGTCAGCAGTTGCCAAGGGTATTAATATGCGAGTGTTTAAGCACATCAAAACTCGTCTCGATACTGCTAATCTAGAACTCGGGACAGAACGTGGTGAGGCACCTGATGCTGTTGGCACTGGTCGACGTTTCTCCCATATGCAGGCAATTGCTCCGAATGCATCTTCGTCAATTATTATGGGCAATACCAGTCCGTCGATTGAACCGTGGCGAGCAAATGCGTATCGTCAGGATACTCTATCAGGTTCATTTTTAAATAAGAATAAATATCTTGATGCGATTATTCTAGAAGAAGCAGCAATGGGCAGACCTTCTGGTTGGTATGATGAGGTTTGGTCCTCGATTATCGCCAACGATGGTTCGGTGCAGCATCTTACTTGGATGGACGATATTACTAAGGAAGTCTATAAGACCTCCATGGAAATTGACCAGCGTTGGGTTATTGAGCATGCAGCAGACAGACAGAAGTTTATTGATCAGGCACAGTCCCTCAATGTATTCTTCCGTCCTGATGCAAATATCAAGTATCTTCATGCTGTTCACTATCTTGCATGGAAGCAGGGTTTGAAGACGATGTATTACTGTCGTTCTGAAAAGATCGGTAAGGCAGATAAGGTATCAAAGCGCATTGAACGAGAAGTGATCAAGGAGATCGACTTCAAGGCAATGATTGAAGGCGACACTTGTGTTGCGTGCGAGGGGTAAAACATGTCACAGTTTTTTGCAGAAATTTATACCAAACCAGATTGCCCGTATTGTGTACTGGCAAAAGAATTTATGACTGGTATGGAAATTCAGTATGTTGAAAGCGTGGTGGGTGAAGATGTATTATGGGAAGATGTAGTTGCCGCAGTTCCTGGGATAACAACAGTTCCGCAAATTTGGATTAATGGACATCACGTCGGTGGTTATGATGATCTAATCAAATGGGCGGGGAGTAATTAATGGCAAAAGGTTCAAAGTCCAACGGGACAATAAAAAACACTATCAATAATACCTATAAGAAAGGTACTAGTATTGGTAATGGTAAAATTAAAACAAGCACAATGAATAAGCGCAAAAAGCAAAATTTTAAGAAGTATAGGGGTCAGGGAAATCCATGACATTAATGAGTGAAAGATCGTATTTCAAACCGTTTAACTATCCATGGGCATACGACGCATGGTTGAAGCACGAACAGTCACACTGGTTACACACCGAAGTACCGATGGTAGAAGATGTCAATGACTGGAAGAAACGTCTAACTGATAATGAAAGACTTTTCTTAACAAACATTTTTCGTTTCTTTACCCAAGGCGATATCGATGTTGCTGGTGGTTATGTTAAGAACTATCTGCCATATTTCCCACAACCTGAAGTTCGTATGATGTTGATGGGATTTGCGGCACGGGAGGCATTACATGTTGCAGCGTATTCTCACCTCATTGAAACTCTTGGTATGCCAGAAACAACGTATCAGGAATTCCTTGAATACGACTCAATGCGAGCAAAGCACGACTACTTTATGGATTTGTCGAACACAAATGGCACACCTGAATCAGTCGCGACCAATATCGCAGCGTTTAGTGCGTTCACTGAAGGTATGCAATTGTTCTCATCCTTCATTATGCTCCTCAACTTCCCTCGTCACGGAAAAATGAAGGGAATGGGTCAGATCGTTACTTGGTCAATCGTTGATGAAACGATGCATGCCGAGTCGATGATTAAACTGTTCCGCACATATGTTGAAGAAAATAGAGAACTCTGGAATGATGAACTAAAGGGACAGATCTACACTATCGCAGAGAAGATGGTGGAACTAGAAGACAAGTTTATTGATCTCTCATTCGAGATGGGTGAGATGCAAGATCTTACATCTGCTGATGTTAAGAAGTATATCCGCTATATCTGCGATCGTCGACTGATTAGTCTTGGACTCAAGGGTATCTTTAAGGTCAAGAAGAATCCTCTGCCGTGGGTTGAGGAAATGATCAATGCTCCGACACATACTAACTTCTTTGAAAATCGTGCCACCGACTATGCTAAGGGTGCGCTATCAGGTAAATGGGATGATGTCTGGGGCGTAGCAGCATAAAATTTAACCGAGAAAGGCACTAACATGGCTAAGAAAGTAACAATTACATATACAAGAGAAGATCTAGATACTCCATGGTATTGGCAAGTACTAAATGAGTCGGGATCATCCGCACATACAAATTTTATAACAGAAAATAGTGATAAAATCGAACAAAATGCATATTTTGCTGCACAGGGATACAAAAATATTGTAACTCTTACATTTACTGATCAACAAATCCATGACGAGTGGGCGGCGGACGTCAAAACAAATCTCGCTCCTGAATATACTCAATATTGTGAAAACAATAACATCACTACTGAGATTGTAACAGAAGATATTTAAATGGATAATGAAGAATACGAATGCACCAGTTGCAATGCTCTATTCTTTGTAGATCATGATATGGATCACAAATATTATAGAGTATTACACTGCCCTTTCTGTGGAGAGGGTATTGAGCAAGAAGAATATGATTTCGACACGGATCATGAAGGCGAATAAATAGTCTACTGCGGAGTAGACATTTATGATAGTTAAGAAACCGAGAAAACTGCCGTTGCCGAAGAAGGTGCATAGAGTATATTGCACTTACTTCGACGACGGCAAATTTTATATTGGATATTCATGTAAGACAGAGAAACTGTTCGAAAAATATTTCGGCAGTTCCACTTATGTGACCAATTATTTGGGTGAGATGCGTAAGGAAGTTGTCGCGGAGTATGCCAGCAAAGCGCATGCCAAGGCAGTTGAACACCTGCTACAGTGGGAGTATCGATTCGACGAACGATGCATAAATGATATGTGGAACGTTCGCTTACGATTGTCTCATTTGAAAACGTTACAACTTCCTGAATGGAGACCTGGATGCTTTTCATAGCACTATTAATACTGGCAGCACTGGCGATTACGTCGGTTGCTGGTTACTTTTCAATTCTTGGGTTGATGGCGATTTTCCCAGCATCTCCCATTGCTGTTGCAGCAATGGGTGGGTCACTAGAATTTGCCAAACTCATAACTGCTAGTTGGGTGTATCGAAATTGGTCCACTGCCAACAAATTATTGAAGTCTTACTTTGTGATCGCAATCGTGGTATTGTCTTTCATCACAAGTATGGGTGTGTTTGGTTATCTAAGTCGAGCGCACATTGAGCACACCACGGTAGGTGGTTCGGCACAACTGAAGATTGAACAACTCGAGAGCAAAAAACAATCAGCAGAGAGGAGACTGAAGAATGCGCAAACATCTTTGGACACTTTGGACAGACTCACTACTGCGGAGGATGTCCTTGATGCTAATTTCATTAGAAATAGGCAAAAGAGGGAACGCACGTCCCTTAATAAGGAAATTGAACAGGCGGTTACAAACATTGAGACTATTGAGACTGATCTCATACCGCTCAAAACTGAAAATCTTAAACTCGAAGCAGAAGTAGGTCCGATCAAATATATCGCAGAACTGTTCTACGGGAGTGGCGATAATGCTACTGTCGACAAAGCAGTGCGCATGATGATCATAACTCTTATCTTTGTGTTCGATCCTCTGGCAATTCTTTTGGTCGTCGCTGCAAATATTTCAATTTTAGGCTTGACAAAGAAAGAAGAAACGGGTATAGTAGAATATGATGTGGTTGATGTGGTAGAATCAACTCCACCTGTTAGTAAACCAAAGGTAAAACCAACAAAGAAGAAAACTGAAGTGGTGGTAGAAAACCCAACAGATTTTTTCACTATGGAAAAACATATGTCTACCCACGATATACCCGCACCAGATCCTCCCAGAAAATCTTGGAGAGATGGTAAAGTTGAAATTGATAAAACCAATATTAGGAGAATGTGATTATGGAAATCGACCGTGAAATGCTCGTAAAGAACCTGAAGAAGATGGACGCTGAAGTGACGTTCACAAAACGCAATGGGGATGTTCGAGTTATTCGATGCACTCTGCAGGAAACTGTATTGCCAAAGAAAACTACTAGTGCCGCTGAAGGTAAGGTATCGAACCCTGATGCTCTGCCTGTCTGGGATACCGAAAACGCAGGATGGCGTTCGTTCAGGTATGACTCAATTACGAATGTGAAATTTATAGCTTGACTTTTCCACGGAAACGGGGTATAGTAATTTATAAATTGAATGAGGTGACCAGATGTATAAACTGAAAGTTCCTATTGCTGATTCTAAGATGATGGGTGTAGAACCAATCTGGTCTACAGAGTATGAACCCACGAACTATCAGTCAGAATATGGTAATGCATTGAATTGGTATAACTTTATTGTTGACCAGAAAGATTGTCGTGCCTTTCTCTTTGACTGGTTCAAGGAAGATAAGGATAAACTGAAGACTCTCAGTAAAATTCCTGACAAATTGCTTCCTCGGACTTATGCTAATTCTGCTCGTATTGCTATGCGTGGGTTCCCTCTCAGTGAACGGGATAAGTCTCGTATCTGGGATAAGGTAGAAGAAACTGTCAACAAGCGCATCAAACTCGATGATGAAGATGTTGCTGTTGCAGCAACACCCATCGAAAAGGTTGTCAAGAAACCTCTAATCGCCAGCATCTATATCGCTTCTCATGTCAATGATGAGATCGAGAATCTTCTTATCGGCGAAGATGTAAAGAACATTCCTCAGATCCTCATGCCATATCGTATGGCAGATAAGCACTATCTTGAGTGTGTTGAAAAGATTGAACCAATTCTTGCAGAGTTTGCTGAATTGGTTGAGGTTCGTCGTTTGCCCAAGGGTCAACTGACTGACATGCAGTTGCAGTTGCTTGAAGGTTATGCGCACCTAACAGGTATGACGAAAATCAAAAGCATCATCAAGTTGCTCGAATCTTACATTACTTCACTCAAGAAGTCTTATGTCAGCAAGCAGGTTGCTAAGGTTCGTAAGAAGAAACCAAAGGATATGACCAAACTGGTCAGGAACATCAAGTTCCAACCCGAAGATCCTACTCTTGGAATTACCAGCATCGATCCCATTAATCTGTTAAACTGTAGTGAAATTTGGACGTTCGATACTAAGACTCGTAAGTTGAATAAGTACTACAGTCCAGTTGGTGGGGGCATCACTGTTAAGGGTGCATCACTTGTAGGATATGAAGAATCAATGTCCAGTTGTAAGTTGCTTCGTAAACCAGAGACGCAAGTAAAAGAATTTACTGGTCTTACGAAAAATGGCTTGACAAAATGGTATTCTTCAGTTAAAAGTAAGTCTGCTCCTGTGCGTGCACGACTTACCCCTACGACTCTGATTTTGAAAGTGTTTTAATGAGTGATAATGATAATGTGACTTTTCTTAATCCGAAGAAAAAAGCAGAAGACCCAAATCCAGACAAGGAATCTCTCTCGTACTTTCTAGAGGGGATTGATGAGTATAGTTCGTACCAAGATGCCGAACGTGCTGGTAAAGCAGTTATGGCAGGAATTACCAAGGTGTGCACTGAGAAGTTTGGTATTACACACCATGAAAGTTTCTATGCTGATGCAGCAGTGGTTTCTGTTTTGGTATACGGCATGTTCTTGCGTCAACGTGGGATGGATACTCCGGAAACACTTATGTTAACTGATATTCGTAATGCGCTTGATACAACGTTAAATGATGGGAATGAAACGTGATTGTTGTAGATTATAACCAGACTGCGATCAGTAGTCTAATGGTAAATTTGGGAGGTCGTCGAGACGTTGAGGTAAATGTTCCTCTAGTTCGGCACATGATTATTAATGCACTTCGGTCATACCGAAAGAAGTTTGGTCCTGAGTTCGGTGAAATGGTTATTGCATGTGACAACCGTCACTATTGGCGTCGTCAGTATTTCCCGAACTACAAGGCAAACCGTAAAAAGTCTCGTGCCGATAGTGGTTTCGATTGGAACTCTATCTTCGAAGCACTGCATCTTGTTCGTGCTGAACTTGCTGAACACTTTCCATATGCTGTAATCGATGTTGATGGTGCAGAGGCAGATGATGTCATCGCAGTTCTCGCCGAGTATAGTCAGACCATGAATACCGATGGTCTCATACCCAGCGCTGAACCCTTTCTTGTTCTGTCAGGCGACCATGACTTTAATCAGTTGCAGAAGTGGAGCAACGTTAAGCAGTATGCTCCTGTTCAGAAGAAGTTTATTAAGTTGGCGGAAACTCCTGAAGCAGTTCTAATGGAGCATATTATCATGGGCGATAAGGGCGATGGTGTTCCCAATATTCTGTCGGGCGATGATACCTTCGTCAATGGTGATCGTCAGCGTCCTATTCGTAAGGATGCTCTTGCACTTTGGAAAACTCAGAAACCCGAAGACTTCATCACCAATGATGAAATGTGGCGCAATTTCCAGCGCAACCGCGAACTGGTTGATCTGTCGCGCATTCCTGAGGAGATCAAGGAAAGTATTATAGATAACTATGAGATGCAGAAACAGGGCGATCGCTCTGGTCTTTTGAATTATTTTATCGCGAATCGTATGACACAATTGATTGAGTTGGTTGATGAGTTCTAATCGTATAGGTATTACCGCAAGTTGTTTTGATCTGTTTCATGCAGGTCATGTTCTCATGTTGCAGGAAGCAAAGGAACAGTGTGATCGTTTAGTCGTAGCACTGCAAACTGATCCCACAATCGACCGACCAGAGAAGAACAAACCTGTCCAGTCAGTGTTCGAACGGTGGGTTCAGTTGGAAGGTTGTAAGTATGTCGATCAGATTATTCCATACACGACCGAAGAAGATCTTCTGAACATACTAAAGTCATATGATTGGGATGTTCGCATTATTGGGCAGGAATATTTCGGTAAGAATTTTACAGGCAGCGATCTGCAGATGGAAATCTACTATAATTCTCGCCGACACGATTTTAGTACCACAAATCTACGAAAGAAAATTGAAAATGGCAACAGTACCAAAGAAATTTAGGCAGATCAACGAGGCTCTTGACTGGGCAGTTGAAGCGAAAACAACCGAAGAACTCTCTACACGTGTTCGTGCAATCTCAGTCGGCAACTCTATTCTTATGCGATTTGTCGCGTGGGGTGTTGGTTACGAGCAGGGTCCATGGAATCTACCAGAAGGTAAGACTCCTTTTAAGGATGAGGGTCTCCCAGAAAATATGGGCGATACTACCATTACACAGGAATTCCGTCGCATTCTAACTCTACTACCAGAAGGTAGTGCTGCAGCGGTTGCGCAATGGCGTCGTGAAGAAATTTGGATGCAGATCTGTCAGGGTGTAGTCACAACTGAGGCAGAACTTCTCGATCTTGTTAAGGATCAGAAACTACTTGAGAAGTATCCCACGCTGGCGACTGTTCTAGAATCCTTTCTTCCTGGATGGAAGGCACCTGAGGTTAAGAAGTTGTCACGATCAAAAAAGTCTTTGGTGAACTAAGATTCACATATGAAAAACTTTCTACTGTATTTCGGAAACGCGAGAGCAGGCAGCACGTGGTTGCATGGGGAATTAAGCAGAAGAACTGATTGTAATTTCCCACAAAAAGAGATTTTCATCTTCCAAGATTTCAATCCAGTTCCAGGACCAGAAGGTTTTGATAAAACAAAATACTTCGAGAACATGGCACAATTAGTAAATGTTGATGGTATTCGGTTAACTGGTGATCTTACACCATCAAATGAAAACGCTACAAAAGAACAACTCCGCTGGTTTAAACAGAATGCGGATAATGTTGGTTTAAACGTTCTACCCACCATGACATTAAGGGATCCAATCTCACAAGTCATATCATATACAATGATGAGGATGTCAACAAAAAAATTCTTAGAAACCAATTCTATGGGTGAAATTAAATCTTGGTATATAAATCAATTGGTAAACAATACTCCAGGTGTCATTCCAGAATCAGTAACAGAAATATTGAATTCAGGAAAACCTGGATTTGAGGAGAGTCTGCTTTCGTGGAGAGAAACAATAGAAAATGTTACTGAAGTATTTGGGAAATTACATTTAAATTTCTATGAAACAATGTTCACGAATGAATCTATATCCAACCTATTTTTATATTTAGAATTACCAGACTATATTCCGCCGAGTTCTTCTAAGGATGCTGTAAAGATAAAAGATTTCCCAGTTTTAAACGAGAGTCAAATTACAGAATTGTTTACACTGTATCCGTTTAAGCAGGAAGATTATGATTATGCAGTTTCTCGATTTGGTAAAGAAATTATTGATCGTATATGGACATCCTCTGATGAAATGAATTTTTCTCGTAAAGTTTGGAGTTTTGGTAAACATCCAGAATTTAGTGATGATGAAAAACATGAGTTATATGAAAAGTATCCATTTATGCGTGAAAACTATGACTTCGCAGTTTCGCGTTTCGGTGAAGAATTTATAAACAGCATATGGTGGAACCCATATAAATAAATCTTTCCGACACCTCCTAGGAAGGGACAACTATGGGGAAAATTCTTGAACACAAGCATCTGATTATCAGAGCGCAATTAAACAATCCGCCGAAGTGCGCAGAAGCAATTCAGGATTGGATGAAAACACTGGTTTCCAAAATTGGTATGAAAATACTGATGGGACCATATGCGATCTACTCGGATATGGAAGGTAATCGTGGGTTGACTGCAGTTACCATTATTGAAACGAGTCACATTGCTATGCATGTATGGGATGAAGTCGAACCTGCATTGATGCAACTTGATGTCTATACGTGTTCAACCCTGAATACGAAGGATGTCTTCCAGGCGTTACAGGAATTTGACCCAAATCATGTTGAGTTTAAATACATTGATCGTGAGCATGATCTGACATTGATTGATAAAGGCATTGTAAATGAGGTTCTACCTCTTTCAACATAAGACGGAACTGTGGATCGTAAAAGATCCAACCATCGTTCCAAAACCTCGCGAATTGATTCTGCAAACGACCAACATCGAACTAATTCGCGCTACTGCATCCAAACAGCAAAAGATCTCTAAAGTTGTTGACAAGGTAACTCGTCAACGCAATAAATGGCATACTCCAGAAGGCAGGGAAAAAATTGCCGAGGCAAAGATGGGTGATAAAAACCCAAATGCCAAGGGATTGTCAGATGAGCATCGGTCAAAGATCAGTAGGACGATGAAGGGAACTCGTCGTGGTGAGAACAATCCGATGTATAATCGGAGACACTCATACGAGACTCGACGCAAGATGAGTCTTATGCAAAGTATGCGTGTGCGAAGGTGGTGTGTTGAACCAAGCGGTAAGACGCATCTGGTTGACCCACGGTCTTTCAGTCTACCGAGTGGATGGTTCTGGGGAAGAAATTACGACCCATACAAATAAATCATAAAAAAGACTTGACTTTATCTTAAATAAAGCGTATATTGGGTTTCTAAGTTACGTTGCCGCCATCGGGCATCCATTTTAACAAGAAAGTTTATTATGACAGATATTATTGCAGTTGACAAACTTCGCCTTTTCATTGAGCGCATCGAACGTATCGAAGCAGATCTTGATGCTAGGAAGGCAGACCGTAAGGAAGTCTATTCCGAGTTGAAGGGTGACGGTTTCGACACCAAGGCAACTCGCCAGATTATTCGCCTCCGTAAGAAGGAAGCGCATATTCGACAGGAAGAGGATATGATTCTTGAGACATATCGTACTGCGATTGGTCTTTGAAATTTAGGAGAGGTGGCAGAGTGGTCGATTGCTCTAGTCTTGAAAACTAGCGTACTGCAAGGTACCGTGGGTTCGAATCCCACCCTCTCCGCCAATTATAGACGAGTAGCTCAATGGTTAGAGCCGACCGCTCATAACGGTTTGGTTGGGGGTTCGAGTCCCTCCTTGTCTACCAGTTTCGGGTTCTTAGCTCAGTCGGTAGAGCAACTGACTTTTAATCAGTAGGTCGCTGGTTCGAACCCAGCAGAACCCACCAATAAGGGGTTGCTACCTAATAAGCACGCGAGGGATCACGGTTAGCCCCTCAACCTTTTTTTAACCAAGGAAAATATTATGAATATCAAGACTTTTATGGCACTCGCAGTTGTAGCACTCACTGCTGCATGTTCTCCTGCTGCAGAACCACAATCGGCAGCAGAAGCTGCTGGTCCAGCGGCAGACGAAGCACTTGCTACTGCTAATGCTGCTGCGACTGAAGCAAAGAATGCTGATGTGACTGCACCAGAATTATCACGAATGTCAGATTCGCGATAATTATGTGACGGTGGCAGAGCGGACCAATGCAACGGATTGCAAATCCGTAAAACCGTGGGTTCGAATCCCACCCGTCACTCCAACTAATTCCCGATACTTTTACTTTTCGAAAGTATTGGGAATTTTAGGGCACGTGGCGAAATGGTAAACGCACGAGACTTAAAATCTCGCACTTCGGTTTGTTGGTTCGAGTCCGACCGTGCCCACCATTTTTTTCAAATAATCTAAAATTAGGGCTTGACTTTTATCACATTATAGGGTATATTGGAATATAAGATGTGAAAAGGAACTTTGATTATGTTTACTCTTTCTGATATTGATGCCCAGTTTCCTAAAACTCATGATGGTTCGGTTTTCTCCGACCTTCATAAGGATGTGTACGGGTTTCGCCCTCGTGGCGTTACCTTCGAGTCTCTCGAAGACTTCGACGCTGAATATGAGCGTCTGGTAGTCCGTCTTGGCGAACAGCAGGACGAAGAAAAGATCGCTCAGGATCGTAACTTCGCCGAGTTCGTTTGCCGTGTGGACGGTATCATGGGTTTGGTCAAGAACTGCTTTGATAATGCGGCAGCAGTCGCCATTATCGCTGAGGCAGAAGGCATTAATGATGAAGAAATGCGCTTCTATGGTTGGGAATCTCTTGAGTATCGTCTCGATCTCAAGTTTGGTTCTATCAAGAAGTGGTTGGAAGAATAAATAAGTTTTCGCCCTTATAGCTCAGTTGGTAGAGCAGTTGATTTGTAATCATCAGGTCGTGGGTTCGAATCCTGCTGGGGGCACCATTCCGCGATAGCTCAGTTGGTAGAGCGTCTGACTGTTAATCAGAATGTCCTTGGTTCGAGTCCAAGTCGTGGAGCCAGTTTATAGTTTTGTAACAAGGA
>Ga0207909_1000579_pt1 | contig 11736 bp, 6 predicted proteins | sample LakMenEpi05May10_FD_150672 | JGI IMG/M metagenome (GOLD analysis project Ga0207909, IMG submission 150672) | Freshwater microbial communities from Lake Mendota, WI - 05MAY2010 deep hole epilimnion (SPAdes) | ecosystem: Environmental > Aquatic > Freshwater > Lake > Epilimnion/Euphotic zone ...
GGTTAAACTCAATACCCGCGTAATCTTTCCATTGTCGTACCTATTTGTCAATAGATTAAACAAATCGGAACCAATCCACTTCGTTCCAACCAGTTCGAAAGTATCAACGTTTTCTTTTTTACAACCATTAAGTACCAAAGAGCTGACTAGCGCAATGGCAATTACTGTGATTAAATTTTTTTTCATATGTATAGTTTTTTAAATACTTTTTTAACCAAGTACCTTGAAAATACTAATTTAATTTTGGGTTAAAAGTGCCTCCAAATTGTGTGCTTTGCAGAACCTTTGGATCGGTTAATAATGTTCCTGAGGGAATAGGCTCCAGCGCATTTGAATTAGAGGGATTCAGTATTTGATAGTTAAGATCACCAGTGATAACCCTATCGGTCATGATTTGACTATAAAGCTTATCAGGATCACTTGATTTTGCCATTGCATCACTCAGCGCTCTCCAAACATCATCTAAGCCCAGGCCTAATGATGTTAATCTTGAAATAACAATCGTAGCACCATTGCGCGGAACTACCAGTTTTAACGCATCTACACCAGCCACATTAATTGTTGATTGAACTCCAAGAAAATTCTTGTACTGCCTAAAGTCTTCAAATAAGATTCTGCGTTTGATATCCCAAACGCGTTTACCCTCGTATACAAGCTCTATCAACCGTTCATTCATGATTACTTTAAGCCACTCTGTGCGATTGTTCGGTACTGAACCTAAACCAAAGCTGCCATCCAGGTTTAAGATCCTGGCTCTTGAACGGATAGGGATCAATAAACTTTTTGCCTCATCAAATTTCCCTAATTCACTGGCGCATTCAGCCAAATTTAAAAGGATTTCGGCATAACGGTATATGGGAAATGCAGTTTGAATTTTATCTAATTCCTGATTATGAAGGGTTGTATCTATCCCCTTTCTGTTCAAGAAACCAAAGCCTCCTCCACGCACGAGCTCAAAAGGTTTATCGCCTCTAATTAAACCCGTAAAAGTCCACTGGCGTCGGTTAGGGTCAGCTATAGCAGTTGGATTGGGCGGAAAAACATATCGCGATCCGTTATAAGCGATCGTCTGATAGAAGCGCGGATCCCTGTTTTTCCAATACGTATTAAAGTTATATGCAAAAGTCGAGCTTTTGATGTCTTTACCATCAGCCATTGAATACCGCTCTACGAGGTTCCATGTTGGAGCAGGAGCCTCTGCATCTCCCCCTTGGTTAGACGGACGCATCCCTTTATACAGACCTGAGGAGCTTGTGGTGGGAAATACAAAATCTTGAGCCCATATCCACTCTGTTTTGGCACCAACTTTATCATAATACATTCCAGTATAAGGAGGTGTAGTTCCTCTTTGAGTAGTATAAAGACCATATCCTTTGCTATCTAAATATTTTTTGGTCTCACTAAGGGAGTTATAAGCATCAGTCCAATACTTTACATCTGGGGTTGTACAAAATATTGGACTAGCCTTCCACATCAACACCTCACCTTTTAAAATCATGGCTATCGGTTTGGTTACCCTGAAGCTCTCATAATTGGGGATAACGGCTACTGCACTGGATGGCTCGGGTAAATTAATGATAGCACTATCCAGCAGGCTGATAATATAATCGAAACATTCAAGCGTTGAATTTCTTGGCCTACCCAATACACTAGGATCACTGCTTTCCGCATTAATTACATTTTTCACAATCGGAACTCCACCGAAAGTTTTGACCAATCTGAAATACCGGTGCGCCAATATGAAAAATGCCTGACCCTTTAACAGATTTTTGGTCTTATACGTTCCCTTATCAACATTCTCAAAGAATCTATTCAGATCGCGAATATTAGAATAAGCTTTTGTAAACGACTCATAAGCCTGAATACCGGAAGCACTTCCCGGAGCTATTTGATCGGTATTGAATCTGGTCCAGGTACGTTGTTGATCTATACCAAACTCCTCGGTTGCAGGGGCGTCAGTTTTTGTCAAATCAGTATACATAAGAGCATAAAACCTATTTATATACTGTGTGGTGTAATCAGCGTCTTGCCAAACCGCTTCGGGGGTAAGACTCTTATATTGTTCAATATCCTCAAAAACTTTTTTACATGACATGAAAGCCATTGTCATTGCCAGAAAAGCTATGATGTATTTACCATTATTTATTTTCATCACCTATTTTTTATTTGTAAAAGTTGATAACCAATTTTATGTTTAGAGTGTGACATTAAAACCAAGAGAATAGCTTCTCAGTATTGGATAAATAACAGTTTCCGCAGATTCAGGATCCATCACTCTTGGAGCCAGTTTATAAATCATAAATGGATTCTCCATATTCATGTATACTTTGAATCGCTCGATTCCTACTTTTTTTGTAAGCTTTGTGGGAATATTGTAAGCCAAAGAAATATTTTTCATTCGAAGAAATGACATGTTATATAGATTCAATGTACTCGGTTTGTCTGTACCACCGCCTGGCCATCCCCCTCCTACTGCATAAAGTGGGCTTGGATCTCCGTTAATATTGGAAGCAGTCCATTCGTTAGGCCAAAAGTCTGTGAACAGCTGAAACAGTGAGGTTATACCCCTGTCCCAAGCTCTCCAATACGATCCAGTACCTGCAGCAATTGCATTTAGTTCAAGTCCATTATACTCGGCAGTAATGTTAAAACCAAAATTTATTCTTGGCGAATTATATTTCCCCGGGATAAATACACGATCATCAATCCCGTTTTGATCAACATTTCCATCAGGGCCATTCGCAAAAAGTGTGTTATTGCTTCCACGATAATCCTGAGCATATACCATACCGGGTTGAATTTGTGTACCTGCAGTTCTATACCATGTTGCACCTATGGCGTTTTCAGCCATTAATCTTTCTGCTTCCGCTACAGTTCTAATTACGCCCTTTCCAGTTTTGTTGACAAGTATATTCCAAGCCCTGGTACGATACGTAGGAAATCCAACTTCATTATCGTAATCACGTTGTCCGGCAGGCTGATCTTTAACCAGAATTTTGTTTTCATTATAGGAAATATTTCCTCCAATAGAAAAAGTTAGTTTTCCAATTTTTGATTGATAATCGGTGTTAAACTCCAGTCCTCTGGCGCTCATGACACCATAGTTCACGTCAGGTAAAGCTGCTCCAACTACTGAAGGGGTAGATAACAATCTATTCGATAGAATATCGGTAGTTTTTTTGTACCACCCTTCAAATCTGAAGGTCAGCGCATTGTTCATCATCCCGAAATCTAATCCTAGGTTGTAATTGCTGTTTTTCTCCCAGGTAATTAACGGATTAGGGACTACAGATGTACCTATAGTAGGGAAAATATTGTTTCCCAGGCTGCCTTGTGTACCACCTACAAATGTTTCCCTCCATTGCCATGGATTAGTTCTGTCAGTGCCGGTTACGCCCCATGATCCTCTTATTTTTAACGAACTAAAAACTGAAATCAAAGGATCAAAAAATGATTCTTTGGACACGATCCAGGCTGCAGAAACCGCAGGGAAATTACCCCATCTTTGATCGGGTGCAAATTTATAAGAACCATCACGGCGCAGGGTAGCCCCAAGGATATATTTGCTGTTAAAACTATAATCTAAACGACCTATCCATGAACCCATTCCTTCCTGTGCGGTAATATCGCCGCTGGTCTGTTGATTATTGATATCAGAACTTCCACCGCTTATCTGATCAAAAGATTGGAGTGCATAACCCCGTCGATAGGCTTGTATGAAATCTCCTACGCTACCGCGGAATTCATATCCGCCAAATGCAGAAACACGGTGCTTACCAAAAACACGGGCATAGTTAAGTTGATAATTACCTTGATAACTATTTCCTGATCCATAATTCTGCGTTAAACTTGCATAGGTATTGTTACCCTGAGCATTCCTGGTTTTCCAGCCTCTTGACCCGGCAAAATCGAAATTGTCAGTTGGAATGTGCCTGTCGAAGATAAAATTATAGTATTCAGGAGAAACATTGTACTGTTTACTTTTTGAAAATTTACTGTTAACAGCATACTGTGCACTTGCAGATAGACCTTCGATACCTGGAATAGTGTAATTTATCGATGCCATTGGATTAATAAAGGCATTCTCATATTTACTATAACCACCTTTCCCTAACATAATTGATGCTACTGAAGGATCCATTGGATAGGTAACGCCATCAATTGTTTTGTAATATGGAGAAATAGCTGGTCGCGTTAAAAGAGTACCAAAGTTCAATGCTCCACCTTGAATATCACCTGCCGGACGTGAGGTCTTATCCCATGAAGCAGACATCCTGAAGTTTAATGTTAACCGTTTGCCGATCTTGTTTTCGATCTTTGCCAAAAGGGTATTTTTATCATAACCAACGCCTAATGAAGCCTGATCGGTTGTATTAAAACTTCCAGAGACAAAATATCTTACGTTTTCTGTTCCACCGCCTGCCGAGATATTATGATTTGTTGAACGAGGGTTTGACCAAAAGTCGTTAAGTGCGTTGAAAGAATTATTTTTGAAATAATCCAATTCATAGGGCAAATACCATTCACTTGCATTGGCGGCTCTACCGATCATGCCGCTCCACATATTCTGCTTCAACGCATAATCATAGGCGTTCAGCTTCTTGAAATTTAATATAGGGTCACTTGATGCGTAAGAAAAACCGTAATTGATACTTAATTTTCCTCGTTTCCCCATTTTGGTAGTTACCAAAACTACTCCATCTCCAGCCTTCATACCGTAAATTGCAGCCGAAGCAGCATCTTTTAGTATGCTCAGGTTTTCAATGTCATTGGGATTTAAGGCCTGAAATGCCTCTTGGTCTCTGATTACTCCATCAATAACAAATAACACACCATCGCCCCCAGTTTTCCAGGAAGACACTTCGCGAATCTGGATGACCGGAGAAGTTCCTGGCAGTGAGTTGGCGGCTGTAACCCGCACGTTTGTTGCAAGTCCTGTTAACAGACCCAAAGGAGTTGTAACCGCACCACGATCCATCAATTGTTTTGGATTCACGGTGGCAATAGAGCCAGTTATTTTTTCGCGGGTGGTTGTTACACCATAACCTAAAGCTACTGTTACTATTTCATCCAGCACAACAGACGATTCGGTCATTACGACAGTAAGGTTTACATTTTCAGTAACCGCTAATTCTTGCGTTTCCATACCAATGTAAGAAACAACAAGTGTTTTCGCATCATTGGGTATATCGATGACAAAACTTCCTTTTGCATCTGTAGTTACGGCTATTTTTGTACCCTTTACTGTTACTGTAGCACCTTGTATCGGTAAGCCTTGCTTGTCTTTTATCGTTCCTTTAATCTGCTTGGGTAATCGATTTACAATATAGTCTGCAAGGATTTTTGGATCGTCCTTTTTATAAATGAAAACCTGGCGTTCATCGATCAGGTATTTCACGTCGATCCCTGCCAACAATTGATCCAATAGATACTCAATCGATTTGGATTTTATATTCAGGTTGACTTTATTCGTGTTATTTAATATTTCAGCGTCATAGATAAAAATAAAGTCGCTGGAACTTTCAATTTTAGAAATGGCCTCCGTTATCGAAGTATTGCGGAGGTTAAGATTAAGATTTGTTTTCTGCGAATATGAGTTGGCAGAAGCTGAAAACACTCCGGCGAACATTAAAACACTAAGGAGTTTCATCTTTAGAAAAATTAGGTTTCTATTATTAAATAAATAAGGGCGATTAGGCTCATTTAAATAAAGACTATCAGTTCTATTTTTTTTCATAAACTTAATTAGTTTTAAAATGAATTAGTACTTATCGGTTAACATTTTTATGCTGATCCGGCTGATGTTACGGGCATTAACCGGTTTTTACTATTATTCAAAAACTACATATTTGTTGTCACTTTTTATGATTTTGGTATGAGATAAGAGACCCAATCCCGTCAGTACCCGATCGGGTTCACTTTTTAAATCAAGTTTACCAGAAACGATACTCGATTGACCCTTTGTATTTAATTCAATGTCAATATTATAATAGCGCTGTATACTTTTTAATACATCGCTCAGATTAGCATTCTTAAATTCGAGATACCCGTAAATCCAGTTGGTATAAAAACCTGTATCATCAACATTGGATCGCTGAAAATCATCTTGTCCTTTAATGAGGGTCATTTTTTGATTGGGTGCAAGAATTGCATCTTTTGAAAAAAACTGGTCCTGAACTTTCATACTCACTTTACCTTCCACCAACACAGTAGTATACTCCTTATCATCTTTGTATGCTTTCACATTAAACTTGGTGCCAAGAACATTGACTGTAAAAGCATCTGTACGCACATAAAACGGCTTGCTTGCATCTTTGGCCACTTCAAAATAAGCTTCTCCTTCAAGAAAAACCTCGCGGGTATCTCCAGTGAATTGCGGAGCATAAACCAATCTTGATCCTGAATTGATCCATACTTGGGTGCCATCTGAAAGCAACAAATAGGAACGCTTACCATAAGGAACAATCATCTGGTTGAAGCCATTGGTATTATTATTTTGTTCAAGTCGGATAGTATCGTCAACCAAAATAGAAGTTCCCAAACGGTTGTATTGAATTCTTGATTCCTTGTTGTTGATGTCAATTTGCTCGCCATCAGACATTACCAACGATACCTCTTTACCCAAGGGCATTTTTTGGGAGGAAGCAAATTGATCAATTGCCGATTTATTTTGAGATAGAAATAGTGTAAAAAACCCACTCCCAATTACCAAGAAGACCACAGCAGTATACCTCAAAAGATTTAACCGGATTTCCCGGCTTCTCTTAGCGACAACTTTACCCCATAATTCCAATTTCCGGGTATCGGAGTTCTCGTATACGGTCACATCCAAATCTTTGATAATATTTACAGCAAGATCAATTTCTAAACTTTTTTCAGGGAGGTCCTCTTTGAGCTGCGCAAGCGAGTAGTCAGGCGTTAATTTACCAGCTAAAATATCCCTGAAATGATCATCAAATACAAAATCCTGGGCAGTAAAAGTTTTATACTTTTCGAAATTCATCAGTTTGTGGCTATATTTTGGTTAGAAGAGTGAAGGAGAAGTTGAATCTGGACAGAGAAACTCACTTTTTTGTTTTTATTTTCACTTTTTTCTGATTCTACTGATCACCAGTACAGCATATGGGACGGAATGTACCCCAAACTTAATACATGGGCAACTATGCAAAATCCCCCTGGAACATTGATTCGCAATTATTTTTTCTTCTGTGGTAAAACCCTCTCCGCTTCATGACGGATAGATGTAACGGATCTATAAACCGATTTATAGCAGGAATCAACTGAAATGTTCAGCATGTCAGATATTTCTTTGTAACTAAATCTCTCAATAAACCTTAGATTAATGATTTTTTGCTGCTTTGGGTTAAGCTTTTTTATAATTGCCATTATGGTTTGATGCAGCTGATCTCTCTTCTCCTCAGATTCATTTTCTTTCTGAGCACTGTCGTGGTTAAAATATCCTTCTGGAATTGTCTGACAAAGCACAATTTTTTTTTGTTTTTTGAGCGCTAGGTATAACTCATGTCGAAAACATTGGATTAAATAACCGGACATATTGTTTACCGGGCCTAGCTTCTTCCTTTTTTTCAAAAAATAGCCAAAAATATTCTGAATGGAATTCTCAATAGCATCCGTATCAGAGGTGTACTTAAATCCAAAATTGTATAAAAGATCAAAATGGTCCTTATAGATAATAGATAAGGACTCTTGGTTATTTTGAGAAATAAACATTTCCCACAATTCAATATAATAACTATTTTGAGAAATAGGCATGTCCGTTAACTTAAAATGAATTTAGTTATTTTTTGGTTTAAAATCCAAAAAATGTTAACGTATAATTAACGTGCATATGGTTTTTCGATATACCTTATGCTGCTCAATAATCATTCAAATACCGGCTGATGTATCTTTTTAAGGGTGCTGACAGGGATTTTGATCACTTTACGGTCGTAAGTCAAAAGTCCGTTCGATTCTCCCTGAACATCAGTTGTCTGTGTATAAACTGCGGCACTAATACCTACTTCTCGTTTTTGTCTGATGATCTCCGTAAATTTCTTACGGTAGGCATCGGTCAGTTTTTCAGTATCCTCGTAGCTCTGATAGCCCCAACCTGTTGCATTTGCGTTCCATAAATGGCCTTTTATGGCATATCCGATTCCACCGTATTCACCCACCACAATCGCCCGGTTTTGCATGTTCTTTGGGGCTTTAGGAATAGCTTCATACGTATGTATGTCATACACATCTCCAAAATCGAGTAATGTCCATCCGCTTACGGAATTAATTAGCCTGGTTTTATCTAATCCTCTAACATATTCGGTAAGACGTCCCGTCTCATATTGTCCCCAACCCTCATTAAAAGTAACCCAACTAACCACACTGGGATGATTATAAAGCATACTGATTATCCTACGGTATTCAAGCTCAAACTGCGCTGCTGAAGAAGCTTTTTTAAAAATATCGCGTGTACCTGATGGCCCTGTAAACTGTGCAGTTCGTGTTCCTTTGGGAGTGCTTCCTGAAGCAGGCATGTCCTGCCAAATCAATAAGCCTATTTTATCTGCGTTGTAATAATAGCGTGCGGGCTCTACTTTCATGTGCTTCCTTAGCATATTGAATCCTGCATCTTTCAAAAATTTCAGGTCAAACAGCATAGCCTCTTCACTAGGGGGTGTATGCAATCCATCGGGCCACCATCCTTGGTCAAGTGTGCCGTTTTGAAAAATAGGCTTATTATTAAGGTACATCACTGGCTGATTATTTATCCCTTTACCTAACGCCATTTTCCGCATTCCGAAATAACTATCTACAACATCAAGGGGAACGCCTACTGTTTTTATATCCTCAAATGCCAGTTCGTTTACTTTAACTTGTTTATCCTCCTTCACAGGAACTTCAAGCTTGTACAGTTGAATGTTGAGGTCATAAAGAAATGGATCGTCCGGCGACCACAGATGTTGCAATGGGATTTTTAAAACAGCCTCATGGTTTATAGGAGACAAAACAGTTGCAATTTCCTGTCCTTCAGAAAGAACGCTAATTTTGACACCATATCCCTTACCATAAAAAGCATAATTTGTATGTGTTTCAACGGTAACTTCTCCCCTATCAATATTTGGCGTTACTTTAAGTTCTTCAAGAAACAGTTCTGGACTTACGGGTTCTAACCAGACCGTTTGCCATATACCAGAAACAGCCGAGTACCAAATGCCTCCATCAACAAGCCTTTGTTTTCCTGTTGGAATTTCTTCCCAGGTTGTAGGATCGTATACCGATAAGACCAATTTATTTTCACCCGGTTTCAGGTATTCAGTTATGTCAAAAAAGAAACTATCAAACCCTCCTTTGTGCGAACCAACAAGCGCGTCATTTACAAATACATGTGTTTCATAATCGACTGCACCGAAATTCAGAATGATGTTTTGTTGGCTCCATTTTTCAGGAATTGAAAAGATTTTTTTATACCAAATTCTGCTAGTAGGATTAACTTTTTTTCCGACTCCTGAAAGTGCAGATTCCACGCAGAAAGGAACCAATATCTTTCCTTGATAGGCGTTTGGCGCTGCTTCATTTTTAGGTATAATGGAATAGTCCCACAAGCCATTTAGGTTAAGCCAATTTTTACGACTGAACTGAGGCCGTGGATATTCACTCAATACGCTTTCAGGCCTAACCGCTTCACCCCATGTTGTCATTATTCTGCCCCCAGCAGGTTTCCATGATATACTATCAATCAGCAGACTACTATTATTGGTTGGTTTCTGTTCACCTGATGATGTTACAGTACTTTTATTTATTGACTTACTACATGAGAAAAGAAAGATTGCTATCACTAAAAAACATCTATGCATAACTGTTTTGTTTTATCGACTTTTTATTTAAGAATAGTATTTGTTGAGAATTACAATTTGACTGGACTTGCTAGCATTTTTCATTTTTGATAATCTGCTTTCATCCTCTTGATTTTAATTCCACTTATCGGTTCGAAATGGACTTGCTGGTAATTTTTCTTTATTGAACAAACTGCAATTGGGATTATTTTCCCAGCCATACCTAACAGCAACAGGTTCTTTAACAAAATTGCTGTAAACAACTACTTTCCCATTTATAATAGAAGCGCTTGCATCATAAAAGCGTTTATCAAGGCCAGCAATTTTAAATCCCACCAGCTCTTTCACACTTGATTGCAATCCGCTGCCAATATTATTGAATGATAATATTGCTTCACTGTTTTCTACCTTCATCGACTTAAATATTGGACCCTGCGAAACCATGTCCTTTTGTTTATAAGCAATATCCAGTGCCTGTAAAGACAATCTGTAACCCACATCCTGCTTATTCCAGGGATGTATGTCTTTTTCCATCCCAATATCTATTGTTACAGCCATCCCAGTATTTTTGTCAGCGAGATACGTTTGTAACATAGATTCTCTCATATCCGGCCAGAATAGTTCCGATTCAAAATTAGGAAGCTGTACAAACAAAAATGGAAAGTTCCCTTGATTCCAATCTTCTCTCCAGCTGCTGATCATGTTTGGAAGAAACTGCCTGTAATCAATTGCATTTTGTTTAGCCTTAGCATTGGCTTCTCCCTGGTACCAAATGACTCCTTTGATACCGAATGAAGTAAATGGGTAAATCATATAATTGTAAAGAGAAGATATAGCATAAGGATCCCTGCTCATTGGCCTAAATAAATTGGGTTTAGCTTTGGTTGAGTCACCAGATGCTACCGCTTTTTGGTATTCCAGCATCTGGGCATTATAATTAATCAACCCGTTTTCGTCACTAATTTTACTAATAGCAGGGTATGCTTCAACCTCCTTTTTCCCTGCATCAACACGCATCAATGCTTTTCTGCTTGTCCAGGCCTCTATCCGCGTAGCATTCCATCCAACATCAATCAAGCCAATCGGGACATTGATTTCTTTGTATAATTCTCTGCCAAAAAAGTACGCAACCGCTGAAAAACGATCTACTGTAACTGGATTACACATCAACCATTCGCCATCGACATTATCTCTTGTACTTTCTGCATTTGCAGAATGGTCAACGGTAAAAAGTCTTATTTGTGGATAATCAGCGCTTTCGATTTCTTTCTTCGAGTCTTTAACCCTCCGTACCGGCAATTCCATATTAGACTGACCTGCGCATATCCAGACATCACCCAACAGTACATTTGAAAATTCAACACTATTATCTCCCGTTATATTAAGCGTATAAGGGCCTCCGGCTTTCATGGGTTTAAGCTTTACCATCCACTTCCCATCGCTACCAGTTATAGTTTCGGCACGGTTAACGCCTAATTTTACGGTCACTCTTTCGCCTTTAGAAGCATTCCCCCAGACTGCAATTTTTTCACCTCTTTGCAATACCATGTTATTGCTAAAAAAATTGGGTAGCCTTACAGCAGCATTCAAATTTGAAATGGATGCGCTAAAAAACAATACAGATAAAATTTTAAAATAATGGGGCATAAAGAAAAGCTAAGAATTAATATTAATTATCATGCGATGTAGCGGTTATTTGAAAGGATGAGGACCCATTTCTAACGCAAGCGTACCTCCTGCTATAATTTCCTGATGGCTTATCCAGAAACGGTTCAATGGTTTACCATTCAATTGCATAGACTGAATATAGATGTTCTCGCTGGAGTTATTGTTAGCGATAATGGTAAATTTATTTCCGTTATAGTATTCTTTGTCTAATGATATTTCAATCTTATTGAATACAGGA
>Ga0207909_1000585_pt1 | contig 11640 bp, 7 predicted proteins | sample LakMenEpi05May10_FD_150672 | JGI IMG/M metagenome (GOLD analysis project Ga0207909, IMG submission 150672) | Freshwater microbial communities from Lake Mendota, WI - 05MAY2010 deep hole epilimnion (SPAdes) | ecosystem: Environmental > Aquatic > Freshwater > Lake > Epilimnion/Euphotic zone ...
ACCATCAATCTTACAAATCAACCATCAAGACCCCAGAAAACTATAGCAATGTTGGTGGTGGATATTTCAGTAAAAAATTGAATTTCATTGCTGATGCCGGTCGCATTACAGATAATTACCATGCAGACATGGGATTTGTCAACCGTGTCGATAACTATGATGCGCTGTTGGATACCAGCATCAGAAAAGGATTTTATCTGTTATACAATGAAACCAGCTATACTTTTTTCCCAAAAAAAGGTCCACTGAATCAATTCATGGTAAGGCTTGAGAACTTTCTGGTATACAATCTGGATGGCGGATTGAACGAAAGGAGCCATGATCTTGAATTCCGATTTTTTTTCAAGAACACATCCAACATGATCTTCCACATTCACGACAATGTGAATAACCTCTTGTTCAATACTTCTTTCACGGATGGAAAACCAATCCCACCGGGCCGGTATACTGCACCATCCCTGGGTTGGACCTACAATACCGACAGCAGAAAAAAACTCTATTTCAGGGCTGACCTGGAATCTGGACAATTTTTCAATGGAAGGATTCTCCGGTACGAAATTAGTGGAACACTAAGGGTTCAACCCTGGGGTAATTTCAGCATGACGCTTCAGCAGGCCAACCTGTCATTCCCTGAACCCTATGGCAGCAACAAACTTTTCCTGGTTGCCCCAAGGATTGAAATCAACTTTTCCAACAACCTGTTCTGGACCACTTTCCTGCAATACAACAACCAACGCAACAACTTTAACATCAACAGCCGCCTGCAATGGCGCTACAAGCCCATGAGCGACCTGTTTCTGGTATATAGCGACAACTATTTTACAGACCCCTTCATGAAAAACAAGAACCGTGCGATTGTCTTTAAGATGAACTATTGGCTGAATCTCTGATTTCCTTATCTTTAGTATTCATATTTAAACCCATTAAAAATGAGTACGAACAGACGCTCGTTCATCCGCAATGTTGCCCTGGGTTCAGGTGCGATTGTCTCTACACTTCCTGAAAATGGATTTGCTGCCAGCACTGCTGCAATGCCTATAGCACCTGCAACATTCAACATGTGCGGTTATGCAGCACCAAAACTACCCACTGTAAGGGTTGCTGTCATTGGCCTTGGCATGAGAGGCCCTGGCGCAGTAGACAGACTGAGTTATATTGAGGGTGTTGAAATCAAGGCCCTCTGTGACAAATACCCAGAGCGTGTTGACAAAGCACAAAAAATATTGACCAAGAAAGGCCTGCCCATGGCTAAAGCCTATTCCGGTGCTGAGGGCTGGAAAGCCGTTTGCGAATCCAATGATATCGATTTGGTCTATGTAACTACCCCCTGGGAATTGCATACACCCATTTCTGTATACGCCATGAAAAATGGCAAACATGCAGCCTCAGAAGTGCCTGCAGCAAAAACAATTGATGAATGCTGGGAACTGGTGGAAACCTCAGAAAAGACCCGCAAACACATGATGATGCTGGAGAACTGCTGCTATGATTTCTTTGAACTACTCACCTTGAACATGGCCCGCAATGGCCTGTTTGGAGAAATCCTGCATGCAGAAGGGGCCTATATACATGACCTGAGCAAGGACTATCTTTTCAACAAGAAAGGCTATGCAGACATGTGGAGGTTGAAAGAAAATATCCAAAACAATGGAAGTCTTTATCCTACACACGGACTGGGGCCGATTGCACAATGCATGAACATCAACCGTGGAGATAAATTCGATCATCTTGTGAGCATGAGCACCAATGATTTTTCATTGGGCAAAATGGCCGACGAGATGGCTGCCAAAGATGATTTCTTCAAGGAATACACAGGCAAGACCTATAGAGGCAACATGAACACCACCATCATCAGGTCTGATCTTGGTAAAACACTGATGGTACAGCATGATGTCTCTTCACCACGCCCTTACTCAAGGATTCATTTGGTCAGCGGCACCAAAGGTGCAGCACAGAAATATCCTGGCCCTGAGCGCATTGCCCTTGGACATTCCTGGTTAAAGGAAGAAGAGATGAAAGCCATGCAAGCAAAATATACTCCACCCATCGTGAAACACATTGGTGAAATTGCCAAGAATGTAGGTGGACATGGTGGAATGGACTTTATCATGGACTGGAGACTGATTGACTGTCTGCGCAATGGCTTGCCATTGGATCAGGATGTATACGATGCTGCAGCATGGAGTTCCGTATTCCCGCTGAGCGGAGCTTCTGTGGGCAAACGTTCCAAAACCATTGATGTTCCTGATTTCACACGCGGCGCATGGAAAACCAACAAGCCGCATGACATGACCTTGAATGGCGGTGGAAACACTGGTGTCAGACCCGTTGTAAAATAAACAGGTTTTAAAATGGATTGATCCTTGCATCATTCCATTGAACAATCTTGACAGCATAAAAAAGGAGCCAAGCAAATGCTTGGCTCCTTTTTGTTTTATGAAAAGTTGTCAATGCCTTATTTGATGACCACTACAGGCAGTTCTTTTTCCCTGACCATTTTGTTGAAGGCTTTCAAGCCACCATCAAGGATGGATTTTAGTTTTGTAAGCTCAACATCAACCTCTGCTGCCAGCACTGCAAAAACATCTTTTGCCTGCTTGCTGGGGGCCATGTTTCCGCTGCTGGCCATGTCATACACTCCGCCAAGCTTATCATCCAAACGGATGGGGAAATTCAATACATCCTGTCCGCTTTTGGCCTTGGTCTGGTGTAATTTTTCTTCGACTGCCGTCAGGGATTTTGATAGGCTGTCCGCCAATTTTTTCAGCTCCTTGGGGCAGGCATCGCCTTGTTTGCTGATGAAATCATTCATCTGGTTTCTTGCCTGACGAATGTCCTTGATGCCCTTCATGGTTTCAGAGAACTTCCCTTTTACCTTGACCAGGAATTCATGCTGGGCCTCATAATCAGCCTGAGAGCAGTGGTAATTGGGATCAGCCAAAATGGAAAAAGGAACCTCAACAGAATCCTTGTCTACCCTTACTACTGCTGTATAATTGCCTGGGATGGCTGTTGTGGCGCCTGGAACACCATTCCAGAGAATAAGGTCTTCGATGCGCTCTGCAGCGGGATATTGCATGTCCCAAACAAACTGGTTGCTGCCTTTGGAAAGCTTGACCGGATTGGACTTGTCATTGCTGGCATAACGGCTGATCAAATTCTTTTTAGCATCATATATGGCCACAGATCCTGTGCTTGAATCTGTTGGATTGCTGGCATTGAAGTTGATGACAGCACCTTTCAGGGGATTCATTGCCGCATTAGCGGGTGTTCCTGCCATCGCGCCCCATCTGCTGAAGACAGGCGGCATCCTTAACACATGATTGACAGAAAAAACATGCAGTGGTTTGGATTTGATGGATGGATCCATTTGCTGCACCTGTGTCAAATCATCAATGATCCAAAGCGCCCTTCCCTGGGTTGCCACAATCAGGTCATTGTTTTTGATGGTCAGGTCTGTGATCGGAACAACAGGAAGGTTCAATTGGAATGACTGCCAGCTGGCACCATCATCATAGCTGACATACATGCCAAATTCCGTACCTGCATAAAGCAGTCCTGCTCGCTTTTGATCTGCCCGCATCACCCGGGTAAAATGCATGGGATCGATGCCCGCAGTGATTAGTTTCCAGGTTTGGCCATAGTCTTCTGTTTTATAGATATAAGGGGTATAATCATCCAGCTTGTAACGCGTACCTGTGATATATGCTGCCCCTTTTTTGAATGGATCGGTTTCAATGGCATTCCACATCATCCACTTTGGTGCATCTTTGGGCGTAACATTGCTCCAGTTTTTGCCTCCATCACGGCTGATGTTGACCAGGCCATCATCACTGCCGGTCCAGAGCAGGTCCTTTTCCAAACTGCTTTCTGTAGCAGTAAAAATGGTACAATAGTATTCAACGGAGGTATTGTCCTGGGTGATGGGGCCACCGCTGGAAACTTGTTTGGCCTTGTCGTTGGTGGTTAGGTCTGGTGAAATCTGCGTCCAACTGGCACCCTCATTTTCTGTCATGAAGAGGGCATTGCCTGCACAATACAAACGCTTGGGATTGTGGGGGGAAAAGAAGATGGGGAAGTTCCATTGGAAACGGAATTTCAATACATCTGCGCCTGCTCCCATCGGGTTATCAGGCCATACTGAAATGGCGCGGTTCTCTCCTGTCTTGTGGTCCAGGCGGGATAGATAGCCACCATAGTTGCCACCATAAACGATATCGGGATTGGTTGGATCTGCCACAACATATCCACTTTCTGCGCCAGCTGTAACATCCCAGTCTTGCTCAGTGATGTAAGATCCATAGGTGGCAGAGCGGATACGCAAGGTGGAATTGTCTTGCTGCGCAGCCAGAATGCGGTAGGGAAAAGAATTGTCTGTGCTCACCCTATACAATTGTGAGGTGGGCTGGTTCATGTAGCTGCTCCAGTTGTTCCCTTCATCAAAACTCACCTGCGCACCGCCGTCATCGGCAACAATCATGCGCTTTCCATCTTCGGGATCTATCCAAAGATCATGATGGTCTCCATGAGGTGTGCGCAAAGACTGAAAAGTCTTTCCACCATCACGGCTTTTCATGAAATTCACGTTGGGGCAATAAACAAGGTTCTCATTTTTGGGATCAACAAATACTTTTGAATAGTACCAGGCACGCTGGCGGATATTGTTGTCACTGCTTTGCAAAGCCCAAGACTGTCCACCATCAGCACTCATGTACAATCCACCTTTGGCATTTTCAATGATGGCATAAATCTTATCGGTATTGGATGGGGCGATGGCCACACCAACAATTCCCCATGTGCCTTTTGGCAGCCCTTTTGCAGCCGTGATGTTGGTCCAGGTTTCACCAGCATCTGTGCTTTTCCACAAACCGCTGCCTTCGCCACCACTCTCTAAACTATAGGGGGTGCGGATCAAACGCCAGGTTCCGGCATACAGGACAGATGGGTTTCCCGGCTCAACAACAAGATCACTGCATCCGGTTTGGTCATTGACATACAATACTTTCTTCCAGGATTTTCCACCATCGATGGTTTTAAAAACACCCCTTTCTGCATTGGGCCCAAACAGGTGCCCCATGACCCCAGCCCAAACAGTATTGGGATCGGTTGGATGCACGATGATGTTGGTGATATGTCTACCATCTTTTAAACCAATATTTTTCCATGTTTTACCGGCATCCTCACTCTTCCACATGCCACCCAAACCTTCAGAAACATTGCCCCGCATGGTATTCTCCCCTTCTCCAACATATACGATGTTTTCATTGGATGGAGCCACTTCGACAGCGCCAATTGAACTTCCGAAAAACTTATCTGAAACATTTTTCCAATTGCTGCCACCATCGATGGATTTCCAAACACCACCGCCTGTTGCGCCAAAATAAAATGTATTCTTGTTCTTGTAACTTGCACCAACCGCACCACTCCTGCCACCGCGGAAAGGACCGAGCAAGCGGTAATTGACATTCTTGATCAGCGAAGCGTCATAAACAGCAGGCTGAACAGGTTGCTTTGCGTCCGCCAATTTCTTTTTTTGTGCACTGGCATTGAAGATGCTGATGCATGCCATGGCAAGGAAAAGTATTCTTCTCATATTGTTATTTTTTCTGGATTTCAAATTAATGAAAATTGTTGAGATGGGCGGGGCTTGAAAGAGGCCAAAGCAATGAAAAGCGGTTGTCAACAAATTCTTAAGGGCACAACCTCGCATTATTGCTCTTTCATGATGATTTTTGGCGCGGCGGCTTTGGGTATGACAAGGGATGGACTGATATCAGGCATGGCTGACTTGATTTTATCGACACCAAACATATTGGTATCGATAAAGGTCCAGGATTTTCCATTGTCATTGGAAATGGCAATAAGGCTTGACGACAATTCAGCATCCCCGATAAATGAGCTGAGGGTTGTTGTTTGGGAGATAACGGATTGCAAGGTTTTTTTGTAGGAAATAATCTCAGCCGGATTGCCGTAAGTGATGCGGCTGACCTTGCCGCCAAACTGCTCAAATACCCTCAATGCAGAATCTGAAATGACCCTCAACTTTTCCTTGCCTCCAGCGAGCTTGATCATCGAAGGATGCATATAGGAAAGAAACTGATCACTGTTTTTTTTGACCAGGGCATTGCCCATAGAAATGGCTGCAGATTTGATGGCGGATGGGTTGGCTTGCGCGGAAACTGCAACGGGCACTACACATGCAAACTGCAGTACAAGCAGGCTTGAGAAAAATATTTTTACCATCAGAGATCCCGTTTTTTAAAAATGTAAAAGGAGAGCAGCCAAACAAATGCAGTAAGCATTATTGTGTAAACAACATGGTTGTTGATGGCCGCTATGGCCAATTTATTGTCCGCCTCATTGAACTTTCCAATGAAAGGAGGCAATGGAATCAATCGATCAGAAATTTCAAATGGCAAATAATGCCCATAATCAATTCCCCATTTTTTTGATTTCAATTTGAATATCCCGGAAAGAATATTTTCGAGGATGAATGAATAAAAAATGAATATGCCATAGGCGATAAAAGCCTTTCTGATCAAGAGCCCCAGCAAAAAAGCAATGGACAGTTGGCAAAAAACCTGCAAGGAAAACAAACCAATATAATGGGCCTTATCAAATATTTTCGCCCGATCAAAATCAGGAGTGGCAATTGTTCCAATGATCGAAGCGACAGCCAGGTAAAACAATGTCACAATCAATGTTATCAGCACTACACTGATGAATTTCCCCCAAATAAAAGTATTCTTTTTCCACCCATCGATAATGTTCTGCCGATGGGTCTTGAACATGTATTCATTGGTCACCAACATGATTACCACAATGGCAGGAATAAAAGTGAAAAAAGAACTGAGGTATGCAGTGGTATGAAAAGACTGTGGAAAGGCAAATGGATTTCCCAGCAACATCTTCACCAGTTGACCACTCTGGGACTTTGCATCAATGCTGTCCTTGAAAGCGTAATAGGCAATGCCATTGATGCCTGGATAAGAAATGGCAGTTACGAAAAGCAACAACCAAAAAGCCTTGTAGTGCTTGAGTTTGAGCCATTCAGTCTTGATAATATTTGAGATCATGTTGTCTAGTTGGTCTTGTTGTTAATCAATAAAAGATGTTATTCCGCAGTCAATTCAAAAAACTTCTCTTCGAGACGCTTTTTCTTGGGAACAATCTGAGAGAGCACCAATCCCTGTTCAAAACAAAAACGATTGATCTGTTCAGCAGCAGATGTCCCTGTTGCAAAATAACACTCCAGTCCTTCAGCAGTTCCATTCATCCTGATCAGCCCTGGATAGCCGTTGATGCATTCCTTCAATAGGCGCTGATCAGCAGCGTTGAGTACAATACAATCCTCCGCTGACAGCACAGATTCAACTGTACCACTGGCAATCAATTTTCCCCGTTTAAGGATGGCAACATGATCACATACTTTTTCTACTTCATCCAGCAAATGGCTGGCCATGATGACCGTATGCCCATGGTCTGACAGCGCCTTGATCAGGTCCCGGATCTCAGCAATCCCGACAGGATCCAATCCATTGGTGGGTTCATCCAACACAAGTACAGATGGATCTCCCAGCAAGGCCGCAGCAATGGCCAGGCGCTGTTTCATCCCAAGACTATACGTACTGAAACGGCTGTTTTTCCTTTCGTGAAGGTTTACTTTTTCAAGGACTGCATGAATATCATCTTCATTTCCCCGGCCAGATATGGACTGGGTGATGCGCAGGTTCTGTACGGCTGTCAAATAATGGTAGAGGTTGGGGGTCTCCAGGAGAGAACCAATTTTTTTTCTTTGCAGGTAGGAAGGTGGTTGGCCAAACCATTTGTAACCACCCCCATCTGCTTGCAATACATCAAGAACAATGCTGAGCAGTGTGGTTTTCCCGCTTCCATTAGGACCCAACAATCCAAATACTGAACCTTGGGGAATAGAAAAAGATACGGCATCCAAGGCCTTTATCTTTCCGTAAGACTTTGAAATGGCATTGATTTCAAGTACAGGCATGCATATTTTTTTACAAGGTAAAGGTAAATGCCCCATCGGCATGTACCACTTGTAAAAAATAACGTTTATGCAACAACCACATCAATCTGCTGGTGGATGGCATCCCAAAGGGCTATGCGCACTTCCAGGGCCTGCTTGACCGCTTCAGTGGCTTCCTGCCATTTGCTTTCATCATTGCCACAGAGTTCTATGGTCATTTGATGGGCAAGTGCAGCATGGTGGCCGCCATCCACTTCAATATGCCTTTCGATATAATACTGGAAGATGTCCACCTTGTCTGGGAACTGGATTTTCAACTCCTTGATCAGGCTGATGAACATATCTGGAATCAAGTCTTCCCTACCGAAAGTGAATACGGCCGCCATCAGGTGTGGTTTTCCGGCGGCAATGGTTTCGAAGGTAAAATCCATGAACTTCCTTGCAGCAGTGGGTATGTTCTTGTCCTCTAGCGCATACTGTATGGTACTGCCTGTTTTGAGGGCTCTGATCAATCCCAGGATGGGTTCTGTATTGGCTTCCGCCTGGTCCATGGCTTTGATGTACAATTCAAAATGACTGGTTCTCACGCCCGCTTCATCTACATCACTTTCTTCACCAGCAACAATTTCATTGATCAGGAAACGGGTGGCTGCATTACCGACGGGAACCCAGGGAAGGGTCACACAGGTAAGGTTGATCTGCAAGGCTTTCAACAAAGACATGAAATCCCATACGGCATAAACATGGTTCTCCATGAAGCATCTTAAACCGTCAAGGTCTTTGATGTTTGCGTAAACGGGGTGGTTTACCAGCTTTTGCCTGGTTGTTGAAATGGCTGATTCGAGTTGTTGTAAATACAGATTTTCCATCCTCTCTTGGTTTTGAGTTGCGAATGTAAAACACCAAGCCGCAAGGAAAGTTTAGTGTGGAAGATCTTTTTTAAAATTTCACCATTTGATTACTCAATTCCTGATGGGTCTGCCTGCCGTGAGTACGGACTGAATCCTTTCGAGTGTTTTCTTTTCACCACAAAGGCTGAGAAAAGCTTCTCGCTCAAGGTCGAGCAGGTATTGCTCGGATACCATGGCAGGCTCACTCAAATCGCCGCCACACATGACATAGGCCAGTTTACGGGCAACCAATGCATCATGGGCTGTGGCATACCCACCTTGTTCCATGCCATGTACACCTGCAAGGAGTGTGCCAAGCCCGGTACGGCCCAACACTTTGATATCATTGCGTTCCAACGGCATCACATAACCATTGTCGTACAATTCCATCGCGCTGTGCTTTGCTGCACTGATGCGCCGGTCCTGGTTCATGACAACCAGATCCCTTCCTTTACGCAGGATGCCCATCGGGTAAGCCTCTGCAGCTGCAGTAGCCACTTTTGCAGTGGCTATGGTGATGAACCGATTTTTCAATGTAATGGTTTCAGGCTCGTCTTCATGCATCTCATCTGCAGCCCGCAAAACGAACTCTTTGGTTCCACCCCCACCGGGAATCAAGCCAATCCCCAGCTCTACCAGGCCAATATAGGTTTCTGCTGACGCGCAAATCCTGTCTGCATGCAAACTGAGTTCACAGGCACCCCCCAAAGAAAGTCCGTGGGGCGCCACCACAACTGGAACTGATGAGTAACGGGCCCGCATCATGGATTGCTGGAACAGGTGGATGGCCTTGTCCAATGCATCAAATTGCTGTTGAGAAGCCAACATAAAAATCATACCAACATTGGCCCCTGCTGAAAAATTATTGCCCTCATTGGCAATGACAAGCCCTTTGTATTTTTTTTCTGCAATGCCAATGCTTGTTTGAATTCCCTCCAAAACCTCACCACCAATGCTTCCCATTTTGGTATACCACTCAAGCCCCAACACATCATCCCCCAAATGATAGGTTCTGCAAGCATCATTTTTCCAAATGGTTTGCCCGGAAAAGTTTTTCATCACAATGAATGCCTTTTCCTGAGCGGAATTGTAAACAGATTCCATCGCTCCAGATGCTGGCGAATAAACCAATTTCTTGCCATCCTTTACAGTGAAAAAGGATTCTACACCGGCTGCAATCATATCATCTACCCAGAGAGCAACAACATGTCCAGCTTTCTTCATTTCATTGACCGTCTGTTCCACCCCAAGCAGATCCCAGGTTTCAAAGGCCCCAATTTCCCATCCAAATCCGGCTTTCATGGCATCATCAATGCTTTGCAGTGAGCCTGAAATTTCTGGTATCCTGTTGGAAATATAGGCGAAAAGATGATAGTGAAAGCTCCTGTAAAATTCTCCAGCTTGATCAGGAAATGCACAAAGGGTTCTAATCCTTTCTGCAAGATCCTCCATGGGTTTTGCAGCATCAATCGCTGCAAACCTGGTCTTCTTCCTTGCCCCATATTCCATTGTTTTCAGGTCGAGGGTCAAGATTTCTTTTTCACCTGCTGCTGTTTTGGTTTTCTTGAAAAAACCCTGCCCTGATTTATCTCCCAACCAATTGTTGTCTACCATTTGCTGAAGCCATGCTGGAACCCTGAATTGTTCGCGGGCTTCATCATGCAGGCAATGTTCAAACAACCCTTTGGCCACATGAACCAGGGTATCGATTCCGACAACATCTGCTGTCCTGAAAGTAGCAGACTTGGGACGGCCAATGATGGGCCCGGTGAGGGCTTCCACATCATCAACAGAGAGTCCTATTTTATCCATGGATTCCAGGATGGCCATGATGCTGAAAATTCCTATCCGGTTGGCGATGAATCCTGGAGTATCCTTGCAAAGCACGGTGGTCTTTCCCAGAAAAAGATCACCATACTGCATTAGGAAATCAACCACCCATTTTTTCGTTTTTGCCGTTGGAATAATTTCCAGCAAACGCAGGTAACGCGGGGGATTGAAGAAATGTGTTCCACAAAAATGTTGCTGAAAATCCTCCGACCTTCCTTTAGCAATCATTTGTATCGGAATGCCCGAAGTGTTGGTACTGACAAGCGTTCCGGGCTTTCTGAACTGTTCCACTTTTTCAAACAACTGCTGTTTTATGTGGAGCTTTTCTACAATGGCCTCAATGATCCAATCGCAGGTACTGATGGCAGAAAGATCATCCTCAAAATTTCCGGTAGTAATTCGTTTGGAAACATCAGCAGTATAAACAGGTGAAGGGTTTGATTTGATGGCATTTTGCAAAGCGGCATTGACAAGCCTGTTTCGCTCAGTTTTTGAAGTACCAGGTTTTGCATCCGGAGAAACCATGTCCAGCAGCAATACCTGTACACCAATACCAGCAAAATGACAGGCAATCCTTGAGCCCATGAGACCAGATCCCAAAATGGCTACCTTCTTTATTGTAGGGTTCATATTAAAATCCAGGTTTACTCAAGATACTTTAGCGCCAGCAGCAATGGTATGTTCAGGTTGTACAAAATGAAGTTTTCCCGCTGCATCTTCTGCCATCAAGATCATGCCATTGCTGTCAATCCCCCTCATTTTTCTGGGAGCAAGATTGGCCACCACCACAACCTGTTTTCCAACAATGTCCTCAGGTTGAAAATGCATCGCAATACCAGAAAGAATGGTTCTTTTCTCAAATCCCAGATCAACTTCAAGCTGTAATAACTTATCTGCCTTCGGAACTTTTTGTGCAGCAGTAATGATGCCTGT
>Ga0207909_1000588_pt1 | contig 11600 bp, 6 predicted proteins | sample LakMenEpi05May10_FD_150672 | JGI IMG/M metagenome (GOLD analysis project Ga0207909, IMG submission 150672) | Freshwater microbial communities from Lake Mendota, WI - 05MAY2010 deep hole epilimnion (SPAdes) | ecosystem: Environmental > Aquatic > Freshwater > Lake > Epilimnion/Euphotic zone ...
AAGGAAATTGAGTTGACCGTACAGGGACAAACAGTGAGTTCCAATTTCGGCACCATTGATGCGGCGCAGTTCAATATTGAGCAATTGCTTCATGCCGGAATCGGCAATGAATTGTTTTCAAATGGGGCCAGCACTTTCAGCCAGCATGAAATGATCTTGATTGAACAGTTGGCAGAAGAGAGTTTTCAATCCTATTCTGCATTGAAGAATCATCCTTTTTTTCTTGACTATCTTTCACATACCAGTCCACTGCGTTTTTATGCAGAAACCAATATTGGCAGCAGGCCTGCAAAAAGAGGTGCAGCCGGGCAGCTTTCCTTGCAAGACCTGCGGGCAATCCCGTTTGTAGGCGCCTGGAGTCAGATGAAGCAAAATGTCACCGGATATTATGGTGTAGGAACAGCCTTGAAACGCATGGAAGAAAAGGGAATGATGCCAGAGCTCAAAGCCCTTTACCAGCGTTCAGCTTTTTTCAGGACCTTGATCGACAACTGTGAGATGGCAATGAAAAAATGTTTCTTTCCGCTCACTGCATTTTTGGCGAATCATCCCAAGTACGGAGAACTGTGGAGAAGCATTGAGGGTGAATTTGAGTTGACAAAAAAATACATTCTCATGCTCTCCGGTAACACGGAACTCATGGCCAATTATCCGGTAGAACAGCTTTCGATTCAAACCCGAGAAAGGATTGTTTTGCCTATCACCACCATCCAGCAATTTGCCATTACCAAGGTAAGGGAAATGGAAGAGCGTAACCTGCAATCCGACTTGAGGAAGAGCTATGAGAAGCTGGTCATGCGGTGTTCTTTTGGTATCATCAACGCAGGAAGGAACTCTGCCTAGGCCTTTTCCAAAGCCGATCGTTTCATTTCTGCTGCCTTTGTTTTCCCAAGGTAATCCTCAATCAGGTTGTGTATGAGGTAAATCAATGGTGTGCAAAGAATCGCAACGATGAACTTGTAGATGTAGCCAGTGAGTCCGATGGCAGTTACCCTTGGGAAAGAAAATCCAAGTGAAAAATAGAGGTAAATATAGGCCACACAAAAAGTGTCGATCAGCTGGGAAATCAGTGTTGAAAGGGTTGCCCTTATCCAGATGCCCTTTTCTCCTGTTATAATCTTGATCTTTTTGAAGACAGAAGCATCTGCCATTTGGCCGACTAAAAATGCGGTAAGTGAAGCAAAAATAATGCTCATCCCTTGACCCAAAACCTGTGCGTAACCAGCTTGCATGTCCGGTACTCCATTTTCTTTTTGTGAACCCATCCAATAATTATCAGGTGCGAGATGAATGGCGCCATAGAAAACCAGAAAAGCGAATCCAATGATGGCTGCGGTTAGAATGGAAAGAAAGCGGACACCACGGAAACCATAGTATTCATTGATGATATCTGTCATGATGAATACAATCGGCCATGTCAAGGTACCTGCCGAAAGTGTAAATCCAAGTCCGGATTCTCCCAGCATGGTCAGGTTGGCTGGTGCCATGCCCAGGGTTTGCTCTAAAGAAAAAAGTTTGACGCCCACCACTTCTGCAATCAACGCGTTGGCTACAAAAAAGCCACCGAGGATCAGGAAAAGTCTGGTTGGTTTGTCTTTGATGATCGAGTGAATCATGTTGTTTTGGTTTATTCGTTGATGTGTTCGCGGTGAACCCTTTTTTCGAATTTTTCAAACAGCCAGGTAATCAAAACCAAGATGATGGTGATGGAAATGGGAATCAGGTAAAAATTACAGCCAATGAGGATGCTGATGCCGCTGTTGGCCCAAATAAATGCCGCTGTGGTTACACCACTGACTTTTTGATCTGATTTTACAATGGCACCTGCGCCAAGGAATCCAATGCCCGTGGCAATCTGGCCGATGATTCTTGATGGATCTACCGATGGGTAGATTTCTGCCAGGTAAAATCCGACTGAGGCATAAATGGTGCATCCAACGCTGATCAGGATATTGGTTCTGATTCCAGCAGGCCTTTGTTTGATCTCCCTGCCATAGCCAACAATGAATCCACAAAGCGTTGCTGTCAACACCTGCGGTAGCAGTCTTTCCAGCAGAAATGCATGTTCGGTTGAAAAAAATTGCATAATTATTGATTTTGACAGGGAAACTAAGGTAGTTTGAAGGTAATCAAATACTTGGTTCAGTCTGAATACTGATTTCTCTTTACATTTGTAAAAATTCTTTTATGAACATTTTTGTAGCCGGGCTTCCTTATGATCTTGATGATGCCGAATTGATGGAGATCTTTGAAAAGTTTGGGGAGGTAAAGTCAGCAAAGGTTGCCATGGACAGGGAAACCGGGAAAAGCCGTGGTTTTGCTTTTGTTGACATGCCGGTAAAAGAAGAGGCCATGGATGCCATTGAAAACCTCAATGATATCTCCCTGGGTAAAAAACCCTTGGTCGTAAAAGCAGCTGAAGAAAGGCCTTCCGGTGGAGGAGGTGCAAACCGCAGGCCAAGTGGCGGTGGATATGATCGCGGTGGATCCGGCGGCGGTGGATACGATCGTGGCCCTAAGAGGTATTAATTTTCTGTTTTTCAATATGCTGCATTCAATTATATTGCAGCATGAATACAATTCAAAAATCATTGGCAATGGCATTTATGGCTGTTGCCTCTTTTTTTTATACTGGTGCCCAGGATGTTCAGCTCATTCCATATCCTGAAAAGGTAGTGAAAGGCAAAGGGGGGTTCATCGTCAAGCCTCAGACTGTTTTGGTGGTTCCTGATGCTACTGCTTCAATGCTGTCAGCCCTGTCACCACTGAATGAGAAATTCTTACGCGCTGCAGGTTTTCAGTTGAAGGTTGCCAAGCAGGCTCCGCAATCCAATTTTATTCAATGCTCATTTGATCCGGCGCTCACCAAGCCAGGAGCATATTCCATCAATGTTTTTACAGACAAAGTATTGGTTGCTGCAAAAGACCCATCAGGAATTTTCTATGCTGTACAATCTTTGTTGCAGTTGCTCCCTACTGCTATAGAGAGCGATCGACTGGTTGCCAATCAGCAGTGGGCAATGCCGGTTGTATCCATTCAGGACGCGCCGGCATTTGAGTACAGGGGCCTGATGATTGATGTAGCCAGGCATTTTCAGCCCATCTCCTTTCTCAAAAAATTGGTAGACCTGATGGCCATGCAGAAAATGAACAGGTTGCATTTGCACCTGGTTGATGACCAGGGCTGGAGAATTGAGATCAAGAAATATCCCAAACTGACCCAAGTGGGTGGAAAAAGAAATGGAACCCTGGTGGACAAGTATCCAGGCAAAGGCAATGACAACAAGCCTTATGAAGGTTTCTATACCCAGGCGCAGATCAAAGAACTGGTAGCCTATGCATCAAAAAAATTCATCACCATCATCCCTGAAATAGAACTGCCAGGCCATAGCAGCGCTGCGATTGCAGCCTATCCGGCGCTGAGTTGTTTCCCTGGAGAGGCCACCGTGGTAAATGATAACATGGTTGCGGCTAAAACCAAACAACAATTGAAAACTGCTGGAACAAAGGTTGTGCAGGAAACCTGGGGAGTTTTTACAGATGTGCTCAGCCCTACAGATTATACATTCCAATTCATGAACGATGTGTTGGATGAGGTCATGCAAATTTTCCCCTCAAAATACATCCATATCGGCGGCGATGAATGCCCCAAGGATGCCTGGAAACGTTCTGCATTTTGCCAGGAGATGATCAGAAAATACAACCTGAAGGATGAGCATGGGCTGCAGAGTTATTTTATCCAACGCATCGAAAAACATATCAACAGCAGGGGGCGCAGCATCATTGGCTGGGATGAGATCCTGGAAGGAGGCTTAGCCCCAAATGCTGCAGTCATGAGCTGGCGCGGAACCCAAGGTGGTATTGAATCTGCCAAACAAGGACATGATGTGGTCATGACCCCAGACAGCCATTGTTACCTTAATTTTTACCAATCCGAAGACCAGACAGATTCTATTGCATGGGGAGGATTTCTGCCACTAAAAAGGGTCTATGGCTATGAGCCCATTCCTGCTGAATTGAATGCTGAACAAGCAAAGTACATCAAGGGCGTTCAAGGAAATTTATGGACAGAATACATCAAGTCATCAGCCCTGGCAGAATACATGCTGTTTCCAAGGGCTGTTGCATTGGCAGAGATTGGTTGGACCAAGCACAAGCCAGGATTTGATCATTTCACTACCCGATTGATTCCGTATTTGAAGCGCCTCGAAAACCATGGCATCAATTATTCAAGACACATGTATGATATTGGTTTGAAAAGCCAGTATGATCCCCAAAGCAATACCGTTAAAGTGAGTGTTGACGGTGTATCTGACAAGAAAAATCTTTTTTATTCGGTAACAGCCCCGCAAGGGGAGGTTCTGAAAAAGCCATATGATCAACCCATTACCATTTCGGCAGCTGCTAAACTGGAAGTCGCCGCCATGGTTGAAGGCGAGGTTGTAGACAAACGCACTGCATTTTTCAACATCAACAAGGCTACCGGAAGAAAATTGGGTTTATCCATCGATCCTGCTCCCCAATACGGAAAGGGTGGGCCTTCTGCCCTGATCAACGGCATCATGGGAAGCCTAACCCGCTTCAATGATGATGAGTGGTTGGGATGGAATGGGAAAGATTTTGAAGGCATATTGGACCTGGGTAGGGAAGAAGAAATAAGTAAAATCAACCTCCGTTTTTACAAGGCTCCTTCCAGCTGGATTTATATGCCATCCACAATAAACATTTCGGTCTCTGCTGATGGTGTGACCTACAAGGGAATAGCCGTCAAAAACAATCCGGATACTGGCCAGATGGGGGTTCAGGCCCATGCTTTTTCCTTTGAGCCCATCAAGACCAGGTATGTCAAAATAAATGCTGCCAACAATGGCATCATCAAGCCAGGTTTTCCTGGTCAAGGATATCCTGCATGGTTGTTTGTGGATGAGGTGGTTGTCGAATAAGCTTTTTATAGATATTTGCACTTCATGGGGAATTAGCTCAGTTGGTAGAGCGCTTGCATGGCATGCAAGAGGTCACCGGTTCGAATCCGGTATTCTCCACCAATTTCAGTTTTTAAGTCATTGATAGTCAAGTCGAATACATTTTTTTGAGGTTTTGGTCTTCAAATCTTTTTTCTAGGGAAGTGTAATTATTATAATTTAGAAAATTTATCGTAATATGACATTTTGCCCATGATTTTCTGGGCTTAATAGATTTTTAACTGAAATTTTAATTGAAAAACTACATTAAGATTAGAAATTAACTAGTCTCAATGTTCGCAATACCCCAAAATCAATTTTTTATTTAGTTTATAAACCTTTGATTGACAGTTAATTAATTGTCATGCTTATTTCATAAAGGCAAGTCAGCCCTTGGCAGCTGAGATTTTCAACTACTGCCTAAACATTTTCTAAGAGTTAATTGTAATATTGCAGGCTTCTAAGTTTATCGAATTTTTAACTTAAGTAAAAAACCGCTCATTTTATGAAAAGATTGATCAGTGTAATCTTACTTCTTTTCGCAACGACTTTTTCGTTTGCGCAAGAAAAAACCATCAAAGGCAAAGTCACTGACCAGAAGGATGGTACTGTTTTAACTGGGGTTTCTGTTCTAGTTAAAGGAACTTCACTGGGTACGACTACCAACGCTGATGGGTCTTTCACTTTGAAAGTTCCATCATCTGCCAAAATGGTTCAATTTTCAATTTTAAACTACGACCCCATTGAAATTTCCATTGGAAACAAAACTATTTTTGATGTGAAAATGACTACAACTGAGGCAAGTTTAAAAGAAGTTGTTGTTGTTGGATACACTCGAACCACCAAAGAAGCCTTCACTGGTTCAGCTAAAACTGTTTCTGATCAGCAAATAACCAATAAAAATATTTCCAATATCTCCCAGGCTTTGGCTGGAGAAGTCGCAGGTGTCAGGGTAATTAATTCATCCGGCCAACCAGGAAGTTCTGCTACTATCCGTATCAGAGGATTTGGTTCTGTGAATGGGAACCGCAGCCCTTTGTATGTAGTAGATGGAGTTCCTTTCACTGGTTCTTTGAATGCAATTAATCCAAATGACATTGCCAGTACAACTGTTCTGAAAGATGCTGCCGCCACTTCGATTTATGGATCAAGGGGTGCAAATGGTGTAATTGTAATTACAACAAAAACTGGAAGAGCAAGAAAATCCTTCATCGAAGCAGATACCAAGTTTGGTGTCAATCAGGCTGTTTTGCCACGTTATGACGTAATCAGATCCCCTGAGGAATATATTGGTCTTTCCTGGGGAGCGCTTTATAATGAGGGTGTTTTGGCAGCAAATGCAAATCCGACAAATTATGCAAACACAAGGCTTTTTTCTGCTAATGGTATTGATCCACGCAACAACATGTGGAAAAATGTTACGAGCGGCGCTCAACTAATCGATCCAGTAACAAGAACAGTAGTTTCAGGTGCTACCAGGCTCTTCGATCCTGAAAATTGGGCTGATTATTCATTCCAGGCTTCCAACAGGCTTGAGTCAAATTTGAGGTTTGGCGGTGGAGATTCAAAAACAAATTTCTACACCTCATTCGGTTATCTGAATGATATTGGATATTCCGTAAAAACTGATTTCCGCAGATTGAATGGTAAAATTAATTTAAACCATGAAGTGAAAAAATGGCTGACTACCAACTTCAATCTTAACTATTCAAATACCAGGTCCAATAACAATGGACAAGGCTCCAGCTCGAACAGCGTATTTTGGTTTGCAGACAACATGCCATCCATTTATCCATTGTTCATGAGGGATGCAAATGGTGAAAAAATCAAAGACCCCATCTTTGGAGGATACCGATATGATTACGGTGAAACAGGCAGAAAATTCGGCTCACTCACCAATGCCATTTCAGACGCAAATTTCAATGTGAACAGAACCTTCAACAATGAATTGACTGGATCAACTTCTGCCAATTTGAAATTCAATGAGAATCTGAGCCTTGAAAATCGTTTGGGAGCTCAGTATAACTCTACTGTGGGTTATTCTTTGACAAATAAATTTTATGGTTCTGCAGCTTCACAAAATGGTTCTATCTTTCAAAGTAGGAACAATTTAATGAACCTCAATTTGCTGAACATGCTCAGGTACAACAAGCGTGTACAAAATCATAACATTGATGCACTTGTCGCACATGAGTCTACAAAATACGAATTTGAAGTTTCGTCAGCTGGTGGCCAGAATCTAGTCAGTAACTATGATCTGTCGCTTGCCAATGCGATTGTAAAAAACCCTACACAATCATCTTACAAAAACACCAATAACCTAGAAAGCTATTTCTCTCAAATCAGTTATGATTATGATGGTACATACTATGTAGCCGGAACTGTGAGAAGAGATGGTTCTTCTAGATTTGCTGTCGGAAAACAGTGGGGAACTTTTGGTTCGATAGGAACTGGCTGGGTTGTCTCTAAGATGCCCTTCATGAACAATTCTAAATTGTTGAACTACCTTAAGTTAAAGGCCAGTTATGGTATTTTGGGTGATCAAAGTGGTTTAGGTTTTTATCCAAGTGTTTCAAGTATCAGCATTGGAAACCTTAACAACTTGCCTTCATTCGGAATTCCAACACCAGGCAATCCTGATTTAACATGGGAGACTTCTAAAATGCTTCAGTTTGGTACTGATTTCCGTTTAGGTAAATTTTTAGAGGGTACCATCGAGTATTATATCAAAAATACAGATAACTTGATTTTTGATAGAAGGGTAGGTATATCCAATGGATATGCTTCCATTACGGTTAATGATGGCTTGTTGCGTAACGAGGGTGTTGAGTTAGAACTTACAGGTCATATCCTCAAAGGCAATTCTTATTTCCTTGACCTTACTGTCAACGCAGAAAGATTCGATAACAAGATTGTCCGCATGCCACTTGATCCATCCATTGGAAATAAACCTAAGATCATTGATGTACAAGGAACCTATGCATGGTCTCAGGGGCGCTCTATTTTTGATTTTTATATCCGCAATTTTGTCGGTGTTGATGCTGCTGACGGTGCGAGCACTTGGACTGTTTATTACGATGATATAAACAATGATGGACTGTTTCAGACTGGTGAGCAAGTACTCAACCTTGAGCAATTCAAAGCGGATAGTCCAGCCAAGTTCGCAAATTTGAAAAAAGGAATCACAAAGAACTATACACAGGCAACCCAATACTATATTGGTAAAACTTCAATTCCTAAAGTGAGGGGTGCGTTCAATCTTGCTGGTGGATTTAAAGGATTTGAAATTGCTGCACAGCTTCTTTATAGCTTCGGTGGTTACGCATATGATGGTGCTTACGCAGGTTTGATGGCAAATGGATTAATTGGCGGAAACAACTGGCACACTGATATGCGCAATCGCTGGCAAAAGGCTGGAGATGTAACAGAAATACCGAGATTATCTAATAACAGGGACGCCAACGTAAACTCTGCCTCTTCCAGGTTCTTGACCAAGGCAAATTACTTAGCCTTGAACAATATCCGCTTGGGGTATAATCTACCTTCTTCATCTCTTAAACGTGCAGGGATAGAAGGCGCATCGTTTTTTATATCTGGAGACAACCTTTGGTTGAGTTCGTCTAGACTAGGATTCAATCCTAGTACTTCAGAAACCGGCGGTTCCGACACCTACAGATACTCACCACTTTCAACTTTAACAGTTGGATTCAAAATCAAGTTTTAATTAATTAATCAATAATTTATGAAACTATCAAATGTTGCCTATTTGTCTTTGCTGCTCGTCTTTATGGCAAGCTGTAGCAAGGAATTTCTTCAGACGAGTCCAACTCAGTTTACTACTCCCGAACGTTTGTCAGCAGACGCTAAACAGGATTCCAAACTCCTTAATGGTAATATTGCAGGTCTCTACACGACCATGTTTACGCCTGGAGTCGGTGGTACAACCGGTCATGATGATTTTGGCCAAAAAGGGATCGATATCTACACGGACATGTTGCAATCGGATATGGTTTTAGCAGCGTTGAACTATGGCTGGTATTCAAATGTGGCCCGCTATAACGCATCTCCCGACTTTACCAGAAACGAAGTTTACGTTCCTTTTCGTTATTACTATAGGCAAATCTTTGGAGCAAACACCATCATTGACATCCTTGGCGGAAGCGATGTGGTTCCAGCTGAACAGGGTAACAAATTTACAATGGGTCAAGCCAAGGCGATGAGGGCTTATTCCTATTTTTATCTTACCCAAATTTATGGCAAAGAGTATGGTACTGGTGCCGAAAAGCTGATTCCTGTTTATACTACTGCTAAGCAGCTTAATCAGCCTAAAGCTACTACCAAAGAGGTTTATGATTTGATGGTCAAAGACCTGACCGATGCCATAAGCCTTTTAACTGGCTTTACCCGTGCTACAAAAGATCAGGTTGACATCAACGTAGCAAGAGGATTATTGGCATACGTTTTGTCTGCAAGAGGAACACCTGCTGATCTTCAGCAAGTGGTTACACTTACAGATCAGATTATCGCTGCGTATCCAAAAACAACAGCAGCACAACTTTATTTTAACGGAACAAATGCAACAACAGCAGGATTCAACAATGTTGCTACACCAAGCTGGATGTGGGGCGTTGACCTTACTTTGGCTCAAGGATTGAACCTGATTTCATGGTGGGGACAGGTTGATCAGTTTAGTTATAGCTATACTTGGGCAGGTGATCCTAAAACGATAGACCTTGGCCTCTATAATGCTATCAAAGCAGATGACATCAGGAGAAATCAGTTCATCGCTCCAACGGCAGCAAGTAGAAAACTTCAGCCTACTGAAAAATTTTGGGCCCCAGCTAGGGCTTCCGGCGGTCAGCGAAATATCGAAACGGATAACCTTTACATGAGGGCGGACGAGTTTTATTTGTTGAATGCCGAAGCTAAGGCTCGTTTGGCTCAGGATGCTAGTGCCAGGACTGCTTTGAAATCTTTCCTTACTGGTCGCATTACCAATCTCGCATACATCGATGCTTTGTCTGGAAATGCGTTAATTGATGAAATTTACCTCCAAACAAGAATTGAGTTGTGGGGTGAAGGGAAAGCTTATCTGGCCATGAAGAGGTTAAAAAAGAGCGTAGTGAGGGGTGCAAATCACCTTTTCTTCGCTGGCAACAGATTTAATTATAACGATCCTCAGCTAACTTTTGTAATTCCTCAGGCAGAAGTACTGAATAATCCCAATCTGGACAAATAAAGTAAGTTTAAATATTGAAAAAGGATGACTCCCAAAAGAGTCATCCTTTTTTTATACTTTATTGTTTGGTTTATCTCTTTGATACTGCTATTCATGCATTGATAATTACTGCAGAATATTGTTTAAAAGTGTCCCTGAAAATATCAGGATCACTTTTGTTTTAACTATATTTGCACCTTTCGGGGAATTAGCTCAGTTGGTAGAGCGCTTGCATGGCATGCAAGAGGTCACCGGTTCGAATCCGGTATTCTCCACAAAAGCCAATACAATGTATTGGCTTTTTACATTTTAAGCCTTAGGATTCTGGCCCCAGATAAAACTTTCAATTAACTTTACGCAATGCAAAAGACCAACAACTCCAAGCCTACTTGGGCCTACAATTCAAACTATCCTGGTATTGATGACCTGATCAATAAGGCGAAAAGCAGGATTCCGCGTTTTGCTTTTGAATACCTCGATGGTGGTTGCAATGAAGATGTTAACCTCCGCAAGAATACAGATGAGTTGCGCCAAGTGGAATTGCTTCCCTATTACCTGAGTGAGCATACCGGTTCAACGCTTTCTACAGAATTATTTGGACATACCTATGATGCTCCATTTGGTGTTTCTCCCATAGGCCTACAGGGGCTTGTTTGGCCCAATGCACCTGAAATCCTGGCAAAGGCTGCCCTCAAGCACAACCTTCCCTTTATCCTCAGTACTGTATCAACTTCCAGCATAGAGCGAATTGCCGAGGTTAGTGAAGGCAAAGCCTGGTTCCAGTTGTACCATCCGGCCGAGGATAGTTTGAGGGATGATATCCTCAATCGATTGGAAGCCTCTGGTTATGATGTTTTGGTTTTGCTTTGTGATGTGCCATCTTTCGGTTTTCGGCCACGGGACATCCGCAATGGCTTGGCCATGCCTCCCAAAATGACCCTCAAAAATATTGTGCAGGTCATGGGAAGGCCCACTTGGGGCCTAAATACTTTGTACCATGGCATACCAAGTTTTGCTACCCTTAAACCGTATACGCCAAAAGGTTTGAACATGAGTCAATTGGGGCAATACATGAACCGTACGTTTGCTGGCAGGCTCAACCCTGAGAAGATTGCTCCCATCCGTGAAAGGTGGAAAGGTAAAATCATTTTGAAAGGATGTGCAACAGTGGAAGATGCTGACATGGCTGTAGCATTGGGCATCGATGGCCTGCTGGTTTCCAATCATGGAGGTAGACAAATTGATGCCGGCCAGTCTGCCATCAAGTCTCTTGGTCCTGTGGTGGACAAATACAAGGGTAAAATAAAAGTAATGATGGACAGCGGTATTCGCACCGGCCCAGACATTGCCCGAACCTTGGCTGCTGGTGCAGACTTTACCTTCCTTGGCCGATCTTTCATGTATGCTGTTGCTGCTTTGGG
>Ga0207909_1000593_pt1 | contig 11556 bp, 21 predicted proteins | sample LakMenEpi05May10_FD_150672 | JGI IMG/M metagenome (GOLD analysis project Ga0207909, IMG submission 150672) | Freshwater microbial communities from Lake Mendota, WI - 05MAY2010 deep hole epilimnion (SPAdes) | ecosystem: Environmental > Aquatic > Freshwater > Lake > Epilimnion/Euphotic zone ...
AGTTGCTTTGCCTGAAAATTATAATCCGAAACTTAAAACAGAAACCCAAGTTTTAGATTGGCTTCGTAATAAAATTCATAGCAGACATAGTGCCACATACGTCTTGTGTTTGAAGTACGAAGAAAAAACAAATGTGAAATTAGAACAAAAAGAACCTTACGTTAACAAATAAAAATTAAAAAAATGGATTCACAAGCAAATTTAGAAATGCGAACTACAAAAAGTTCCCAAGTAAAACAACATTTGATTAAATACGGAGCAATTGATAGTTGGACTGCTATTAATCGTTACGGAGCAACGAGATTATCTGCGATAATATTTAATTTACGCAGGAGGGGTTTTAATATATTTTCACAACCTATGACTGTAAAAGACAGGAACGAAAACCTATGTAATTTTGTGAATTATGTATTAATTGTTGATAAACAATAAAATGGTAAATACTAAAAACAAAACTTACGAGATTTCAAAATTATCTCAAATTTGCAATATTGTAAATGACGATAATATTGACTTAATATTAAGTGATTTCGGATTGTGGTTACGCTTTTATAATTCAGCAATTAAAAAAGTGAGAAAAGAAAATATAAAGGGGTTAAAAAAACTTACCAATTCTGAAATCGCAAAAGCAACTTTCAATTGGACTGACGATGGTGTAAGTGAATTATCTGCGGTTCATTTTACCTCAAAAGAAACAGGAGAAACAACTAAAGTAAAACTTAAATAAAAAAAACAACAAAAATGGCAAAAAAAATAGAAGTAGATATAGCTTACTTGAAAAGTATTGGCTTATCGCAAAAGCAAATTTCAGACATTATTAAAAACTCTGAACCTGACCATTGGACTAATAAATTACCCCAAGAAAAACACTCTTCATACGAATTGACACCTTTTATGATTTGTCCTGATTTAAGAAGACAAGGTAAGGTAGAATTATATTGTGGAGATATAGAGCCAACACATTCGTTTTTCAAGGAAAATGATGCGGAATTCATTCAAAACAAATGCCGACTTCTTATTGAAATGTCAAACTTTTCATTCGCAGTAAATGAAAATTGGTGTCCTGATTGGAATGATAAAGAAGAAAAGAAATTTGGCATCGTTTTACAAAACGGTCAGGCAAGAGTTAGTGAAAACGAACTTTTTAATCTATACGTTTTTGGTATCGTAACAAAGACCCGTAGTCTTGCATTAGAAATGCTTGAAGAATTTAAAGACAGGGTTGAAACTTACTTCAACAAGCCTTTTAATTCAGTTTCAGAAACAGTTACCGTAGAAACAATATTACCCATTTCGGGAGGTGTAATTGGTGTTGGAATAGGTGCTAATGGATTAGATGGTTTTGAAACTTTTAACACAGGTACACAGGTAGGATTAATTGGAACTATTCACAATACAGATTCCAACCCTGATTTTATAGGTTCTTTCGCACCAAGATATGATGCCACTTCAACGAGAAAGAAAAGAAAAACTTTAATTCATTCTGACATTGCGAAAATTCAAGATATGTTATTGAAAAATGTTCCTCAAAAAGAGATTGCGAATGAATTTGATTACAGTCAAGGAACAATTTCAAGGTTGAAAGAATCTCTTGGGTTTAAAATGAAATATAAAAAAGATTAACCCCAATACTCAAGGATAAAACATTTGATTAACATTATTTAATAACTATATCTTTCTTTTTTGTGTTTTTTTACTAAAAAAAAACTATTTTTACATTTATTTTAAACCTAATTGTATGAAAACGAAAGATTTAGTTTATATTGGTCTAATTGGTTACTTGGCTTTTTTGTTACTGAAAAAGAAACCGTTACCGAATTTAAGTGAAAGCACAGACCAAAATGCAAATGCTCCGACTGCGGGGAATCAAACAAATGGTGGGCTTAATTTGAATCAAGGTATGGATTTACCAAACTTAACGCCTACAAGTCCTGATGGTTTATCAACAGAAGTTGCTTTAAGTAGTAGCAATGTAACTCCGTTAATTAAAGATGATAACGAGCCAACCCAAGTATTTGGAAATTATAACTTGCCTACTCCTTATAACGCAGGTAGTACTTCGGTTGTAAATCCAAATCCTATTGATGTTGTTCCTGCTAATACAACAACTGTTTCTGAAGTTTATACTGCTGAACCTATTGGTAGTGTTGGGGCAAATAACGAACCTGTTATAGTTGACCCAAAAGTATATACTGATTATGTTATGTCCGAACCTGAAACACAGACCGTTAACGATAGCGTAAAAGGAGGGTCATTAGTTTCTGAACCTGCTTTAGGAAATACTAAAACTGCATTAAGCGAATCTGTTAAAAATGAATTGATTTCTGAATGTGGCAATAGTTTTTCAATTCCAAATAACGACAAAGAGGGTTCTTATGTTAATTATTGGTTTGATGGAACAAATTTTTATATTCAAACTACAAGTCCGTTAATAAAAACCGTTCCTGTTAAAATATCAAAAGACGAATTTGTAGAGGGTTGTAAAAAACTACAACTTTACAAAGTTAAAAATTCTTAAAAAAATGGATACTAAAAAAATATTATTGTATGGTGGTGGCGCACTTGTTTTAGGCGCAGTAGGTTTTTTTGTTTGGTCATTCTTTCAAAAAGTAGATTTACCTGTATCTAATGCCGACTTACCTCCATCTGAAAATAATAATACTGATGAGCCTAATCCTATGGGAACAGGAAGTAATCCGTTTAGTACTGCAAACACTACTTTTGACCCAATAATAACACCCAACCTACAATCTGATTTAGATTGGCTGATGCAAAATCCGTCAAAACCCTAAAATTTTTTAACATATAAAATTAAGTGCTTTGCGCTTTTTTTTATTATTTATTTATATATTTGTACCAATAAACTTTTACAATTAACAACTACATTATGTCACTACGAAGAAATTTAAAAAACGATATTGTCCAAATGAGAAATGAGGGCAAGTCTTATAGAGAAATCCAAAAAATTCTTAACTGCTCAAGAGGAACAATCAACTATCATTGCCGAAATACAGGTATGGTAGATACAGGTAAAAAAGTTTACCCTGTTGATAATGACCTTAAAAAAAGCATTGCTGAATACTGCAAAAATCATTCTTTGGTTGCAACTGCTAAAGCGTTCAAACTTTCGCTTTCAACTATTAATAATTATAAGAATTATCAAGCACCTGAACCGACAGTGTAAATGGAAAATCAAAATCAAAAGAAAAAGAAAACTAAAAAGAAAAAGAGTAATTCTCTTAAGCTATTTAACAAACTCGCCAAACGTGCTTACAAACTTTCAAAGAAACGTAAGTTAGATTGGAAATGGAGTGATGCTCAAAAGTGGACTTCAAAGAATATTTTTCAAAAATACAAAGGCACAAAGTCTATATCAAAAATTCGTTTAACTGATATAGATAATGATATTGTAAGTATTTTAGATGTAGGTGTAGTTACTATTCCAACTCCACCAAAATCGAGAGAGATTTGTTTTAGCCCATTTGACGTTGCTTCTACTTATTTAGATGATTTTGAATGGTTCAACATTGACGATAACATTTCGATTTTAAACAACAACCTAAAAGTTGATTTAGATTTAGAGTATAGCGGACAGGTATTTGCTCAAACAGGTGTTATCAAACAAGGATTACTACCTAATCTTATAACAATCCGAGAGGAAATAAGAAAGGTTGCTCCTAATTCCCCCGTGCTTGAAATGAAGTGCGCAATTGTCCTTATTGACGGTAAGCCTGATGATAGGAATATTCCTTGTAATTACTATGTTCTAATAGCATTTAAAGATTCGCCTTTGTTTGGAGATTTAGAAGCAAGGGGTTTAATCAAGAAACAGTTTGTTACCCAAGAACAAATGCCTATTGACGAAAAGACAAGGTTAGAGGCAATTGAAAAACAAAAAGAAGAAGACCGTAAAAGACTTCGTAAAAAAGATGCTAAAAATGCGCCTCGACCACACTTGGTTGAACCTAAAAAAGTAGAGCCATTAGTCGAGCCAAAGGTAGAGCCAAAGGCAGAACCAAAAGCAAAAAAAATGTCAGCAGACGAACTAAAAACTATTCGTTGGCAACAATTTAATATTGCAAAAGCGAGTTATAGAAAAGACTATGACGATGGGCTAATCGACAAAGCAGAATACAAAGCTATTATTTTAAAATTAGAGAGCAAGTTAGAAAAGGGAGGCAAAATTTAACAACAAACAAATATGAAAAAATTATTAACACGATATTTAAAATATACAGATGATAATAGGTACATTATTATTATCAGAAGAGAAATTAATGGCGCAATTTGTTTTGTAGAATATTATACAGATGAAAATAAAACTCTCATAGAAAGTAAAAATATTAATGTTTGGGATATGTTAGTTTTCTTAAATGACGTTTAATTATTTAATAATTCAAAAGCTAATTTAACAACAAAAATATATGGAAATTGATTTAACAAAAGTCAGTAGAAAATACAAACGTGTTTCTATGGATAGTATGTACAGTACTTTAGTAGAGGGTAAGGGAGATTTCCTAATCCGAAGAGGTACGGAATGTAATGAACTTATATTCGATGTAAACCATAATGTTTACACAACTCAAAATAAAAATTTCCCAAGTAAAAAAATATTCTTGTTTAACTTGGTGCAAAAAAACGTTAAGAAATTCCTTAAAACAAATCCTTTTATAGAAATCCCTCCTAAAAAAGATGTTTCTTTTTACAACTACAAATACCAACACGGTAAAGGCGAGATTACAGGAACAGACCTTGACCACGCTTATTGGAGAATTGCTTATGCAAAAGGCTACATAACTAAAAGAACCTACGAATTTGGGCTTGACGATACCGCAAAGCCCTTACGCCTTGCTACGTTGTCTGTTTTAGGTCGTGAAAAAGTTTTTGAAAAATTTGTAGCAGGTAAATTTGTCGAAAAGGTTGTTATCAGACCTAAAGACGAACAACTCCGTATGGTTTATGCTGACATTCGTTTTTCCTGCTTTTATATGATGTACGAACTATCTGTTATGCTTGGGGAAGATTTTGACTGTTGGCGAACTGACTGCATATATTACCGTGACACTCCTGAAAACAGGAAGACCGTTCAAGACTATTTTGATGAACGTGAAATGCTTTGGAAACAGTTAGTTTTCGATAAAACTGACCGAAGCGAAGAGGTGCAATACTAAACAAACTTATTATTTAGAATAATAATTGATTTATTTATGCTTTTTTATTGCATTTATAAATTTAATGTGTATATTTGTCTAATAAAACCAAGATTATGAATTTACAAACAACTCCGTTCTCAACACAAGAAAGTAAGAAAACTTACGATATTACTACGTTTGAAGAATTAGGAATCAGAATTAACGTACTTAACGATGTTAGTGCAAACGGACGAAAACTTCCATCAGGAAATTGCTACAAATTTGGGGTTTTGATTGCAGGTAACTACTTTTGGTACTTCAATGGCGAACCTGTTAAAAAAATACAAGACCAAAGAGTTGACCGTTCAAAAATGCGTGAAATTTACGGTGTCTTATTAGAACTAAATAAAGATACTGAAAACACACCCTTTGTATTTAAAGTAAAAAGATAACTGCTATGATTATAGGTATAACAAAAGAGGACGGGGACAGAATGTTAACAGACTTCCTTGTTAAAATTGCTAAAATAGACGGAACAAAAGAGTGTGCCGAAGAATCCTTTGAAATTATGGATGACTTCAACGATTCTCAATTAGTCGTTTCTATTATAGTTTCAGATACTTTAAAAGGAACAGGTCATACATCTCAAGAAGTAGTTAATTTTCATAATAATATTTTATCAGCACTTGCTACTATGTATGTTACTTGCCATAAAGACGAAGTACCAAAAGAGTTTGGAGATTTGTTTTTAGGAACTGAAGATGAGATTGTTGAAAAGGTAAATCTTAATAGGAAAATAAATTTTGCAGTTGGTCATTTTGTGAGTGCATTTCTTGATTTTGAAAGATTTGAAAAAAAATATCCTGTAATCAGTAAACTACTATGAAAAAAGAAAGTTTTATAGATTTAGAAACAGTAGGAGATAGAGTACTTTTTTTATTAAAAACATTTCCACAAACTCGTGAAAATGATAGTCAGCTAATTGCCACATACATTTTAAATGAATGTGGTGTAGTAGAGATTGGGGAAATGACCGCATTAGATTTATTGGCTAAAATGGCAAACTCTAAATTAACACCACCCGCTACTATAATCAGGGCAAGACAAGAAATCCAAAAAAACAATGACGAACTTAAAGGTGCGGAGTTCGGCAAAAGAAAAAAAGCAACAAACGTGCCTTTATTTAAAGTAAACATAAGAGAAGATTAATGGAAGCAATTTTATATAAGACAGACGGAACAAAGAAAAAAATTAAGATAAGCACCTTTATTGAGGCAAGAGGTATTGTTTGTAATTACGACCCGAATGGTCTTGCGGAAATCGTAATCCTTAATGATGGCAATCTATTTATGATTGACGAAGATGGTAAATCAAAAAACTACTCAATAAATAAGACTGCTACAAGTATTGCGCACTTACACGAGGCTATATATCCTCACGACAATATAGTGGGAGATGTGCTTCTTTTTGAAGATGAAAACGAATTTGAAGAGATGGAATATGGATTTGAATAATACCCAAGTACATAGAGGTCAGATTGTGAAAAATGCCGTTAACCATAGCGGTATTAAAATCGCTGAATTAGGTAGGAAATTGTCTAAAAGCAGGAGGTTTTTTTATATTATGTTTGAAACCGAACTAATGCCTATAAACTATGTAAAGCAAATCGGAGAGGCAATTAGCTATGATTTTTCTAAAGATATTCCTGAACTAAAAAATCTTGCCGAAATAAATAAGATAGATGAGTATTGGAAAGACAAATACTTGGAACTATTAGAAGAATATAACAACCTTTTAAAATTACACTATGCAAAACATTAAAAATATTCCAAATAACATTTACTTACAGGTTGATGCAGACGGAGATAATTCTGAAATTGAATTTAAAGACCTTGCGGGTGTTAGTTGGTGTGCCGAAAGGATTCACGATACGGATTTAAAGTTTCAGCTAAATAAAACAGACAATAGGTTATTTACAAAGCAGGATATGATTGCTTTCGCTTCATACGTTCCTGATTTTAAAAGTATTGTTGAGAAAAAAAAGTATTTGGAAAATAATTTCGATACTTGGGCTTTTGTTAGAAAATGAAAAAAGGCGGTAACAACTCCGCCTTTTAAAAAACCAAGAAACTTTACAACAACACACTATGGATAATGATGTTATTAAGACAAAAATACTTATTTTACTTACTACAATATCACATTTCCTAAAGAATAACTTTAAATAATCAATTTCGTATAATTTATTTTAAGGTATGAGTACCAAGTTTTACAAATACTACTTTAAGAATTTAGACAAACCATTAATTATGGAAGCGGAAGATAAAAGAACCGCAGACCAAATGTTAGTGCAGTTGTCTATAAAATCTAAAGTCAGAATGAAAACGGCTGACCTTATTGATATTCGCATTGAAACGCCTTTGTTTGGAATAACCACAAAGACGAGAAACGAAATTGAATGGGTTTGGGTTGGCAAGGACAAAACCTCTGACGGTTGGCTTGAATTAGAAGAGTACGAGAGGATTGAAGAAATGAAAAAACAACAATAATTATTTTTTTAATTATTATGGGTAGAAAAAAATATATTAACATTTGTGAAATTTGCAATATAAATTATAATCCTTTTTACAGGAGTCAAAGATTTTGTAGTGCTACTTGTTCTTCAAAAAACACAAGCACATTACTTACAGGTCGTAAGAATCCAAGAGGTTGTAGGGTTGAAATAAATTGCGATACTTGTGGCGAAAAATTTAAAAAGTGGAAAAATGATTTAACAGAAAGAAATTTTTGCACAAGAAAATGCTCCGCAGTTCATCCTATTTCTATTGAAGCTAAAAGAAATACAGGACTTTCTAATAAAGGTAAAAAAATAGACCCTATTATAATTTCCAAAAGAAGATACATAAAAGGCGAAAAACACCATAATTGGAAAGGAGGGGTTACTTTTATGAACAGAAAAGGCAACTACATTAATTTTAAAATAAAATATGTAAAATGTCCTGAAGAATATAAAAGTATGTCAAGAAAAGATGGTTATGTTATGGAACATAGAATTATATTGGCTTTACAGTTAAAAAGAGAATTATTAAGAACCGAAGTAGTGCATCACATTGACCATAATCCTGAAAATAATCATATTTCTAATTTGATGTTGTTTAGTTCAAATTCAGAGCATAAAAAATACGAAAGTCTTAACCCTATAAATAAAATTAATACATATAATTTTTAATAAAATGATAATAGAAAAAGATAGTTTAGCATTTTTACAAGAGCAAAAAGACTTTGCTTTTGATATTAATTACTCCGACCCTCCTTACGCTCTTGGTAGCGAGATTTACATTCGACCTGATGGCAAGTTCGATTATAAAAAGGCAACTGACTTTATGAACAAGTGGGAGATGCCAACAGGGGAATATTGGGAAAAGTGGTTTGAAGAAAGTTTCAGAACATTAAAGCACGGTGGCTACTGTGTTATGTTTGGAATAGATAGACAATTGGCGATGTTTCAGTATTACGCTATCAAAGCGGGATTTAAAGTTAATCAGAGCCTTTATTGGTACTCGATTAGTGGCTTTCCAAAATCGAGTAATTTATCGAACAATATAGACAAAAGTTTTAAAATAGAAAGAACTGTCGTTGGCACAAAAAAAGGTATGGGAAAACAAAACCCTGAATTTGGAGGTAAAAATCAAGGTAGAAAAGAAAATTATATAAAGCCCGAATACGACTTGACTTATCCAACGCACGAACTTGCTAAAAAATACGAGGGATTTCGCTATTCTATCGCACCTTTGAAGCAAACTTGCGAAACTATTATGATTTTTCAGAAGCCTTACAAGACGGGAAGTTGTTTAAGAGATGTATTAGAATACGAAAAAGGAGATGAAACCTGCGCTTGTTTTGCTTGGAATATTGACGGAGGCAGAGTTGAGTCTAAAGAAGATTTATCCAAAAATTATAAATCCATTAGAAAGTCAGACGATGAAATGGGAGAAAGAGTTGGTAAAATGGGTTTTCGTCAAGGCAAAGATAGTTTTTGTGAAGCACCTAATAATATTGAATTAGGTCGTTATCCGAGTCAAACGTTTTGTGATAGCGGTACTGCCGAAAGACTTGACAAGCAAAGTGGAGTTTCAAAAGGAAGTGATGCCCCAAGAACAAGAACTAAAACCTCTGACTCATTCGGTATGCCTAATGACAATACACCTGAATATTCCGATACAGGTGGTTGCTCTAAAATACTTCATAAATGCGACTACGAAAATGGCGAAATGGATTTATACGTTTATGCGCCAAAGGTTTCTAAAAACGAAAGAAACGCAGGTTGTGATGAATTTCCTGAAAGCATTATAAGTGGCGAAGAAACAGGTTTTGGTAAAATGGGTATTAATTCTCCAAAATATAGAGAGGGTAGAGGTGTTACGGCAGAACTTCCTAAAGTAAAAAACAACCACCCAACCTTAAAACCAATTTCTTTGTCTTACAGAATATTGAAGTTATTCAAAACTCCAAACCCACAAAAGATAGTTTATCCATTTGCAGGAGTTCAAAGCGAAGTAATTGGAGGTTACAAAGCAGGATTTACAGATTTTTCAGGGTGCGAGTTAAATGCCGAGTATGTTGATATTGGAAACGTAAGATTTGAGCATTGGAAAGATAAGCCTTTTGACGAAAAAGGTAAAGTGGTTGAGCCTAAAAAAGAAGCTAAAGGCAAAGCTAAAAAAGAAGAAAAACCAAAAAAGAAACCAAACGAACAACTTAAACTTTTGTAGAGATGAATAAAGCATTAAGTATTGTGGGTAGTAGTAGAAATAATGGCGAAAGAGAAAAAGACGACTTTTATCCTACCCCTGCTTGGGCGGTAGAAGAACTTTTAAAAAGAGAGGTTTTTGTAGGGGATATTTGGGAGTGTGCCTGTGGCGAGGGAGATATAAGCGAAGTTTTTATCAAAAACGGATTTCAGGTTTATAGTACAGACCTTATTGATAGGGGATATGGTAAACAGGAAGACTTTTTTGAAAGCGATTATGTTGCTGACAATATAGTGACCAATCCTCCTTACAAATTAGCCCTTGAGTTCGTTTTGAAGTGCAAACAACAAAGCAGAGATAAGGTCGCTATGTTTTTAAAAACGGTTTGGTTAGAAAGCGATAGTAGATACGAAATGTTTCAGGACAAAGAGTTTCCACTAAAGACGGTTTACCAATTCAGCAAAAGGGTTTCTCTTTATAAAAATGGGGTTAAAATGAAAAATAGCGGTATGATTTCATACGCTTGGTATGTTTGGGATAAAAATTATGTTGGGAAGCCAACTATTGAATGGATAAAATAAATAAACTATGGAACTTAAATACGATACCCCGATTGAGGTAAATCAAAGACAATACAATATCTGTATGAACAGACATCACGGTATATGTGCAGGTAGAACCGAGAACGGAAAATACTTCATTAAGGTTTTATTTATGAAGTTTGTAAAAGAAGTTGAAACAGATTTAAAAAATCATCAATAATTAGAAAAATGAAATTAGACTTAATAACAAACAAAGCAGATTTACAAGGTCAAATAAACCCCAATGATGAATTTTATACTCCAAACTACGCAATAGAGCCTTTGTTGAAATACATTCCATCAAACGCAACGATATGGTGTCCTTTTGACACAAAAGAAAGTAATTTCGTGAAATTATTGGAAATAAAAGGGTGTAATGTAATTTGTAGTCATATTGAAAAAGGAGAAGATTTTTTTACTTTTTTACCAAATGAAAATATAGATTACATAATATCTAATCCGCCATACTCTCTAAAGGCACAGGTTTTTGAAAGGCTTTTTGAATTGAAAATTCCATTTGCAATGCTTGTAGGTGTTGTAGGTATATTTGAAAGCAAAAGAAGATTTGAAATGTTTAGAGATAACAACTTTGAAATAATGTATTTCGATAAGAGAATAAGCTATTTTAAAAGTTATGCCGACCAAAAACCAAGTTTAAATCCGCCTTTTTCAAGTGTTTACATTTGTCAAGGTGTTTTACCAAGCACAATTGTATTCGAGAACATTTTAAAATAAATATTTATGATTAACATTTCACAATCGTTCCTAAAAGAGTTCAACAAGTATAAGTTAGGAGAAACTTGCGGTCTTCAGGTAAAGGCAAAATACATTGATAATAACTACCCAAGAACCTCGTCAGAGGTAATGTTATTAGGTAATTTCTTCGAGTTCAACGCAACTGGCGAACTTCCCCGTGATGGCGAAATTCCAATAGCGGGAGTTGTTTATAAAAACACTCCAAAACAGAAATTAGACGACAAGTTTCAACGTGCAATGGACAGTGCCGTGTTCTTTAAAAAAATAATTCAGCACTACGATATTGAAATTAAGGAAACAGGTAAGGTAGTTACCCAAGACGGTATGACAGGTATC
>Ga0207909_1000604_pt1 | contig 11417 bp, 14 predicted proteins | sample LakMenEpi05May10_FD_150672 | JGI IMG/M metagenome (GOLD analysis project Ga0207909, IMG submission 150672) | Freshwater microbial communities from Lake Mendota, WI - 05MAY2010 deep hole epilimnion (SPAdes) | ecosystem: Environmental > Aquatic > Freshwater > Lake > Epilimnion/Euphotic zone ...
GGAGTCTTTTCTGCTGCAAATTGACCGGTATAGGCTTCGTCTACTTCATCTGGATTAAGTTTAGCATGTTTAATTGCTGAATTTTTAGCGAACTTCTGCCAATATTTCTTGTGATATCCATCAGACGATACCCAGCCAATCTGTTCTCCTGTTTGCGGGTCATTATATGGCTTGACATATTGTTTGGCTTTTGCTTCATCAACATGCTTAGGCTTCTCGCCGCGCTCTTTCTTACTGATGGCGATAGCAGCCTGTTGTGCAGCACTGCCTGCTTCGTCAACGATACCCTTCATGATAGAGCTTTCACTTTTTTTGCCACCAGTTCCCCAGTTACTAGCACCTTTCTTGCGGCACTGAACTAATGCACCACTAGCATAAGCAGATGGCCAAACTTTGTAACGTGACTTAACTTTGTGATAGCAAGCATCTTGCTTTTCATTCATCATTGATTCGTGAACAATAGGACCACGACATTTTGGACATTCATCGAATGGGACAGATTCTGGTAAATTTCTTGATTTACGCTGTTTACGAATCACTTCGATAGCTTGCAATACTGTTTTCTTAGGCAGTTTGCCTTCTCCTGCCATCAAGCGGATATCCTGCATAGTGATGCCATCTTCAGTTGGGATTTCAATTTCAGACGACCGACCCGCATTTTCATCAGTTTTCTTTTTAGTAGCCACGTTCTTTGCCTTTCCTGTACGCTCTGGGTTTGGGTCTTCTCTGCGCTTCTTACTAGCAGCATACATACGACCCTTCTTACCTAAATTCTGTGCTTTCTTTTGCGGGAGACATTTAGGTTTACCTTCGCTGTCATCACCTCTTGCACAAGCTCCACGAATCTTGCCGTCAGGTCCAAAACGAACCCACTTCTCTTTGAACCACTTGCGTAGATTTTCATCTAATTGTTCTATATTGCTAAATTCGTCGCTAGTCATTTTAACCTACGCCACCACCAGCAATAACACCACCGGTCATTTCATTCTGTAGTTGCTTACCTTCAAGATATTCACGAACAGTGTTTAGATAGTCATTAGCTTTGATAATCTTTTCTTGTACCCAGCCTTCAAGACCTTCTTCTTCTGAAACATCGGCAATCATTTCGTATACTTGCTTAGCATTCTTAGCAGCACTGAATAAGTCACTACGAGCCATTTCAACTTCGTGGTCTAAACGACTTTCACCGTGCTTGATTAATCCATTCTTGCGGCTACGTCCTTGTCCTGGAACAATGATTAAATCATCTTCTTCTAAGTGTGCCTCTTGAACAGTCTTCTTATCTGGATCACCCAATACATGTTTTAATTGTTCTTTAGACTTCTTGTACTTCTTTTGGAAGTTGCCGTTATCCATGTTACGCATATCCATTGCAAGTTCTTTCATCTTGCTTTCATTTACCTTTGAGTTAGCATATGGCTTGTTGGTCTTCTTGCCAGTCAGTAAGTTTCCAGCTTTCTCATTTCCGTAAATGCCCTTACCTACGCTATTGCGCTTTTGTGTAGTCATTGGTGCTGCTACAGTAGCAATGGAACCTGCTGTTGTGCTTTCATAGATATCTTTAATCTTCATGGAGGTAATCCTATATAGTAATATAGTATTTATCATCAAACAAAAAAGGGGCACCGTTTCCGATGCCCCAGTTAAGATGCACTAATCAGATATTACTGATTAGGCGGGGGGAACTTGTTGTGCAGTAGTTTCGGCTGCTGCGGCTTCGGCTGCTGCCTTATTTGCCTGCTCCTGAACATACATCGGACCGATGTTGTCAATCAAGTACTGTTGATTTTCCTGACAGAATACATATGATCCTGAGTGACGGAGAAGAACTCGCTTGTCAACCCAAATACGACCGCCGATATCACGCCAGTTTTCACAGAATGTCCAGTCTTCACTGTAGTAACGATTCTGACGGACTGCTGTATCAAAGTATGTCTTCAAGTGCTGGTCAAACTTAGGGTCAAGACCAATATCATTCTTGTACTGCTTAACTGCTGGGTGTGAATTCATCTTTTCGAATACATGCTTCTTCATGAGCAAGAAGCCAGTACCAGCCTTTGATACTTCCTGAAGTCCGTCTGGGCCTTCTTCTGCACCTTCAAATCCGTTAACAACCCACTTGATAGGCATAGTCTTCATTGGGTACAAGCCACCGATAACATCAACGTCACGGTTCAAGAGAACTAGCAAGTGCCACGGTTCCCAACCGATATCGGCGTCAACGAAGAACAAGTGTGTTGCTTCTGGCATATCAAGGAATTTTGCAGTAAGTGTGTTACGTGCGCGGCTGATGAGTGACTCATTAACCATTGTTTCTAGGGTCCAGTCAATACCAAGCTGACGGGCAGTGTTAGCCCACTTGATGAATGACATGAATGTTGATTCAGTCAACATGCCGCCGTAGCAAGGCATCGCAATGTGAACCTTAGTTGTACGGAGGAAGTCAACGTTTACTTGAACTTGTCCTTCTTGAGGCGCTTGTTCTTGTGCTGCTTCTGCTGCAATTTCTTCTAGCTTTTCAACGGGAATGTTGCGCTCTTCGCCGTTCGGAGCAATTGTATTCTTTGTAGTCTTTGGTTTACGTGCCATGTGTTCCTCTTTCTAGTAAACTTGTATAGATATTTACAAGCGGAACTAGTAGTGGAATTATTTTTCTTCTAAATAATCTGCGTTTTCGGATATATTTTGATCGGAAGCAATGAGCTTTTTAACTTCATTTTCAATATGCCCAGGAGGATTGCTGTAAGGACTCATGTCTACGCTGCCAACCATTCTGAATGAATCGTCACCTACTTGCTTATAGACAGAATATCCTGCTTTAACAAAGCCGTCATCGTCATCATAGCTATCATCACCTAAGAAGTAACCATTGCCCAAATCTTCAATAATCTCAGCCTGTCTGTTAGAATAAACATCACCTGCTTTTTCATTAAATGTTTTTCTATAAACATTTGGATCCATGTTATACCGACTGCCTATAACTTTATGACCTTCGCCGCTCAATAGCATATCATACAATAATTTAATTACATCTTCCTTACTTCTAAGCTGCAATAATCGTTGTTTTAGCCACGATACCTTTTCAGGCTTAATAGGGCGACTAGAGTTAGGATTGGTAATCAACTTAAATGCTTGTATTTTTACTTGGTCTAAATCACGAATACGCATTAGACTATTGATGTCATCAGCATTAAAGTTTTCAGGAGGAAGATTTTCTCTGCCTTCTGCCACTTCCTCAGTACCCATGCCCAAATCAAGCATCTTGACAATGTTCTGTGCTAATTTCTGATTCTCTTGTGCTTTAGGATATAGACTCATAACCATTGCAAGTTTGCGACGATCATTCAACTGAGGCCATATGTTGCGAATCTCAGTAGCAGATTTGATGCCGGGGCCAAACTCTACTGTAGGCAAATATGCCATATAACCGTGTTCGCTGAATGGTCGCATATCCTTGCCTGTGTATGGCTGGAAGTATGCAGGGCTACCGTCTTTTTTAGTGCCGCCTGGCTTAGGTTGTTGGTCACGGTCTTTCTCACTTCGAACAAACACCACTACATCTTCGTCTGGGTTATAATGTTGTAGTATTTCTTTAGCCTGAAACGGACTCGTTACTTGAACAAAACGACCATCTTGTACACCAGCTACTTTAGCTAGTTTCTCTTTGATTTCAAAAGGGAATGGTCTAGTTTTGGTGTCGTTAGTTGCAGCAACATACACATCTGCGTTAGGAAATGCCTGCACTGCACTTTGGTACAATGCAGCATGTCCTGCATGAAATGGGTGAAATCCCCCGGGCATGATTACTACAGTTTTCATTTATTAGTCCGCTTTACGCTCGTTCTTAATTGCAGTAATTTCGTTGCGACGAGCTTTGCAGAGCTTTGCAAGTTCGCCCAATGCCTTACGGGCACGAGTACCAGCGGCTGAATTACCTTTTTCAAACTTTTCGTTTTCTGCGAGGAAGGCTTCAAATTGAGCCTTCATATTGATTGTTGTTTCCATGTTATATCTCTTTCTTTAATATGATATTTTAATAAAATTTACAGTGCCTTGACTAAAATCTTCCAACTTTGCTCTAAGATAAACAAAGTTACCATTGATATTAGTATATGCGCTATTATTACTAGCCGTCGCTTCAAATTCATAAACTCTAAACCATTCTGCACTACTGCTATTAGCAGCTAATGTAGCCTCAATGACAATGTTTCCAGTGACATTAGTTATATTAAAGTTTAAAGTTTGTAAATCACGATTGCCTAAGTAATATGCCGCTGCGGGTTGTGCTTCGCCTGTAACTGTGTAGGGCGCCCCGTTACCTGGATTTTGGTATGCTGTTTGTGGCAACAAGATTAGGGTAGTAGCTTGAGACATTAAGCTTTCTCAACCTCTACCAAAACTCCTTCACCTGCAAGTTCTTGAACAACCTGCTCTAATGCAATCTGCGCATCTTCTGATACGATTGCATTACTTGGTTCACTGTCTTTTACTAGCTTAGCTAATTTAATTACAATGATTTCTTCAATCATTTTTGCCATGATAAAACTCCAAAATATATAGAGTATTTATCACTGCTGTTCTAGTTTATAGTTCTTTCCTATTACCTCTGAAAATAGAATGTGCATCATCGTTAGCTGGCTACTATCAGTGTAGTTAATATAAAAGCTTTTAGTACTCCAAACTTGAGGCCAACTAGACGTTCTAGTTAGCCAAATCATCAGCGCGCCTGATCCTTCTACACCGGCGGTCTTATTGATATAGTCAAAAATGTCTTGCCTTAATTCAGTATTGACCCTAGTTTCTTTTAAATGTACTCTAAACGGCGCAGGAACTTTGCGCTTGAAATATTTTACTCCATCAGGTAATACCGCAGCTTGATATAGCTTTAATGGTTTACTGGTACTAGGAGCAGTTTTTAGCAAGTCTAGATCATTACTATAAAAAACTAGGCTGTTGCCTTCTCTACGAGTAGTTCCTTTATTATTCTTCTTAAAGTCATTATTATAATTGATTAGTAGTTCAATATTATCGTAATCGATATCTGTCATATTCTTTGGAGTATATATCGGATACCTAAGCATGTCAGTACGAAATTTATCAATAATATCCCTGTATTCATCTACTGTCTTCGCTTTATCAGTGTAGTAGGCACCTGGAACATTAGTAACTGCTTTATAAACATATTGATTATAATAGAGTCTTTCTCGCTGTTCAACCTTCAATTTCAATGATACCGTCATCACCAATCCTTGCATTTTGCTTGACTGTAATTTCAAATGAAATCTCATCATTAACCAGTACTGCCATCACATTAGCATTCTTAATGCTTTCAAACAAAATCTTCTTTGACAGCGGTACACGAACCAATTCATCAATCTTACGTGCTAGAGGACGTGCGCCCATCTTGCTATCATAACCCTCACGAGCAAGATAGTCAACAACTTCTTCACTAAGGTTAAGTGTGATATTGTGCTTATCAATCAGTGGCTTTTTAAGTTCTTCAACAAACTTGATAACAATCTTCTTGATTGAAAGAGTATCTAGCTTGTTAAACTTGCAAATCATATCAAGACGATTGCGGAACTCTGGCTTGAAGAACTGCTTAAGAGCCTTATCTTCTTCACCGGTCTTATCAAGATTACCGAAACCAATGTTATTGTTTTCGTTGTCGGAAGAACCGAGGTTCGATGTTAGAATGATAAGAGTGTTCTTCATTGACACCCGCTTACCATTAGAACCAGTAACGGTTCCCTCATCCAACATCTGCAAGAAGATGTTGAAGATATCGGGGTGAGCCTTTTCAACTTCGTCAAACAGCAGAATAGAATGAGGGTTCTTGCTCAAGTCTGAAATCAAACGCCCGCCCTGCACCTGCGAGTCGCCGAAGCCTACGTAGCCTGGGGGCGGACCAATTAAGCTGCTTACGCTGTGCTTCTCGCTGTATTCCGACATGTCATACTTAAGAAGCGGCATATCCAAATTCTTAGACAGCAGCTTAGCCAATTCAGTTTTACCCGTACCCGTTGGGCCCAAGAACAAGAAACTTGCGATAGGTTTAGTATCATTGCCGATACCTGCAAACGAAACATAGACACGTTCAAGAACCTTGTCAACCGTTTCATCTTGACCATAGAGTTTATTCTTGACATTCATATCAAGATTCTGTACACGGTCTAAATTGTCGCCGGAGAGTTTGTCTACCGGAACGCCTGTGAACTTTTCTACCTGTTCATAGATAAGTTCCTTAGTGATAATTGCATCCTTGTTCATAAGAACACGCTGCTTTGCGCAAGCCGCATCAAGCAAATCGATTGATTTGTCAGGGTTCTTACGATCATGAATATAGCGGTCTGCTAGTTCTACCGCAGTGCTAACTGCTTCTTGACTGATATTAACTTCATGGAAGTCATTCAATCGTGCAGCAAGACCTGAAAGAATGCGAACAGTAGAATCCTTGCTAGGTTCATCGATGCTCACCCGATAGAAACGGCGCATCAACGCACGGTCCTTTTCAAAGCTCTCATAGAACTCTTCCCAAGTAGTACTTGCAATAACCTTAAGAGTGCCCTTAGTGATAGCTGGCTTAATCATGTTTGCAAAGTCAACACTACCACCGCCTGCATTGCCTGCGCCTTGCATAGTGTGTGCTTCATCAATAAAGAGAATCGCCTTCTTCTTTACATTGAGTGCATCAAGAACGTTCTTGACCTTTTCTTCAAAGTCACCGCGATAGCGTGAACCCGCAAGTAGTGAACCGACTTCAAGGCTATACAGTTCGTGGTCAAGCAAGAAGTCAGGGACTTCCTTGTCAACAATAGCATTAGCAATGCCTTCTGCGATTGCAGTCTTACCAACGCCGGGGTCACCAACCATCAATACGTTGCTCTTGAAACGCTTAGCAAGAACGTTGACGATATCATCAATTTCCTTAGTACGACCAATGACAGGTTCAAGCTTTTCTTCGCGGGCAAGCTGTGTAAGATTAATCGTATATTCTTCAAGAATATCATCTGCTTGATTAGCTGTGATGGCAGTCATACTATCGTCACCGCGGTAATATTTTTGCCAGTGATTCAAGAAATCAACCTTAGATACGCCATACTTTAGAAGAAAATAATGTGCGTGGCTGTTACTTTCACTAGCGATACTCATGTAAAGATCAATTGTAGAAACTTGTCTACGACCAGTAAACAATACCTGAGTGACGCTGCGATTCATCACACGCTCAAGAAGATTAGTTCGTTTCGGTTGAATATCGGGATCAGTCGATACAATAGACTGTAGACTGTTCAAATACATTTCGATTTCTTGAATCATCAATTCAGTGTCTACGTTAAATCCAGTAAGACACTTCTTAAATGGTGCATGTGTAACCAAAGACAAAAGAAGATGTTCAACGGTAACATATTCATGTTGATACTTCTTAGCGGCTTCGATTGCTCGTGCTACGATATTTTCAATTTCGGGTGAGGGTTGCAATATTCTTTCCTTTTATGTATTAGTTACTTGATTATTATTTATGGCTTCAATGATATCAGTATGTATATTATCAGGTATATAAGGTTTTAGCAATAGTATTTGGTCACCATATGTACTAGGTACATTTTTTATAGGCATTCCTAAACCAGATAATCTGATGTGTTGCGATGGTTGAGTGTTTGCAGGAATAGTAACTTCGATAGTCTTTCCTGCAATAGAGGTGAATTTGAGCTTAGTACCTACTATTAAGTCTAGAACAGATATAGGCAAATTGCAATACAAATCATCCCCGTTTCTGTCAAATCTTAGATCGGGCATGACATGAAAACCTATAATTAGCGTTCCATTATCTATTATATTCTCATATCTAGCTTGTTCACCGTGACTAATTCCTGCAGGTATTTTTACATTAATTACTTTGACGCCAGTGGGTGTAGAAAGCTGCAATACATGTTCTTTACCGTTATATGCATCTACTAATGATATCGCTACCTGAGTCCTAAATAGTTGTTGCTGCTGTTGATGAGGATGGCCTCGCTGACCAAATGCTTGTCCAAACAAATCATTAAGATCAAAGCCATTAAAATTGAAGTTAAAGCCACCAGGAGCGTCACCAAACGGACTATGTTGCTGTCTATATTGAGGGTTATCGTACTGAGAACGCTTGTCAGGATCGCTTAATGTCTCATATGCGTTAGTGAGTTCTTGAAATTTGTTGATATCACCGCCCTTATCCGGGTGATGTTCCATCGCTAGCTTACGATAGGCTTTTTTGATTTCGTCCGCGGTAGCTGACCGTGGAACGCCCAGAGTGTTATAATGATCCATATACATTATATAGCACCCTGGGCGTTAAAAGTCAAGAGTTATTTTCCTAAGAATGCACTCACTGGGCTAGCCGGGGCGCCTACTGCTGTGTCAACATTAGCTGCACCCTCAATCTTTTCCTTAGTACGACCATAAGCAGCGATACCAAGAACAGCACCCATTGCGATGTGGAATAGACCAGCACCCTGTAGTGAGATTGGTTGCCAAGGAGTTGTTACACTGCCGTTAGTCGCAGCTTGTAGGATTGACCAAGCAATTGGGAATATAATGAAGTCAGTAACGCAGACTGCCATATACATCCAGCCCATTGCAGGACGCCATTTCTTGTTAATCCAATCTTCGCTTTCTTTGTCATGCTTCACAAGCACTTCTGCGTTCTGTGCCGCATTGGTTCCTGCTTGTGTTAGTGCAGCATTATTAAGATTCATAAGCTGATTAGCTTGCTCGTTTCTTTCTTTTACTTGTGCCATGAATTCATTGTCCCCCGTCATTGCTTCATGATGCTCATCGGTTTTTGCGATAAGCTGTAGTTCTTCACTTTTATTCTTTTCTGGTAAAAACATAATTACATCCCCGCTATTGCTTTTAAGTTTTTCGTATACTCATCTTCATGGTATACTCTTTTTGTTTCTATTCCTGCTAATTCACGAAATTCATTCAATTTTTCATCTGATTCTTTTTCCGCTTTGTACTCATTTGGATTCAAAATCATTTTTTCACGAATGCGTTCTTCATCAGCAGCAATTTTATCACCTTCGATATCAACTGACCACTCATCTAGTTTTATGTCAGTCAGTGTTTCTAGGTCAGCTAGTAGTGTACATATTCTGCTAGGAACTTTACTTCTACGTTCCATTTCAACAAAGACTAACCATATACCTGGCTCAATTTCGCCTTCACTAACACTAGCATCCAATACGAAATCATATCCTCTTTCGAACCACGTTACTAAATCTTTTGCAGCTAAATTGCTGTGGGTAGTAAAAGTTACAGTTACAATGTCACTATCCATACCCATTTTAGCGGCATATTCGTCAACAGTAATTTCGTCCCTGAGTTGGCCTTTAAGGTCCATGTAATCTAGTGCCATGTTACATCATCCCCATTTCTGGGCTGACTGCTTGATCAGGTTGTTCTTTGTCAGAAGTAGTTTCTACTGAATCTTTTTCTGACATAGTATCATCTAGGTCTTCATCATATGCGTCATCAATCTCAGAAAGATCGATAGTTTCATCAGCAAGATCAATCGTACCCTCTTTAATATCATCCATTAATTCAAACGGAATAACAATTTCAACAAACCAAACTTTTCTTTCTGCCATCTTAGGATATCTGGTTCCTGGCTGAAAATCTTCGTAGTCTTTCACTTCTACTGGAACTTTGATTTCGCCTTTACCATACGTAACTTTACATCCTACGTTTGTTAGTCTAAGTGCGGCTCTGGGATCAGGCATTAGTTTGTACGGCCACATGAACACGCATTTGCAGTTGTATCTTCCTACAACTGGACCATCTACTAACTCACCGGTTAACCAATTTTTAAAAGCATAAACATCTGCTTCGTCTAATACACGCTCATAATCCAATAGAGTGGACATGGCGCCGTCACTCATATAGACACCTTTGATAGTGTCTATAATACTTACAAAATCAATGTCGTTAAAGAACTTATCTGCTGGTAAACTTTTCATAGAAGTATTTATCTCTCCAGCATCATATAGTAGGAAATGGTTATTCCCTGCGAACAGTATATTTATCATAGGAAACAAATTTTCACATACTCATAGTTTACTTAATACGCCGGTTCTAAGTATCTTTGAGAGCAAAAGTTCTCAAGTGTCAAAAACACAGATTAGGAGAAATATGTGAGCAAACGAAAAACAAGCGCACTAAGAAAAGACACACGTTCAACCCGAACTGGTAGAAACGATAGCGGAAAGGCATTCTACATGAATGAATCTAAAACTATTGACTTCAATCAAACCCAACCCAAAAAGGTCACACGACCCGTCGAACTGATACCACAGAGTATTAATCAGGAAAAATATATCATAGCATTAACAGACCCTGAAACAGACATCGTTATGGTGAGTGGACCTGCAGGTACGGGTAAAACCTATCTTGCAATGCTTGCAGCAATTCAGGCAATGCGAACAGGAGATTGTAAGAAAATTCTACTTACAAGGCCCGCGGTTGCAGTTGACGATGAAAAGCACGGGTTTCTACCCGGTGACTTGAACGCCAAAATGGAACCGTGGGTCAGACCTCTCTTTGATGTTCTTAGAGAGTATTATTCAACTAGAGAATTGGAGTACATGGTCGAGGAGCAAATAATTGAAATAACCCCACTAGCCTTCTGTAGAGGCCGTAACTTTAAGCACAGTTGGATCATTTTGGACGAAGCTCAAAATGCAACGCCAAGTCAGATGAAAATGTTAATGACAAGAATTGGTGAGGGCAGTAAAATTGTCATTACTGGCGACGTTGAACAAACCGACAGAAAAACACTAGATAATGGTCTACTAGACCTAAAACACAAAATTGAAACTCACAAAGTTCCAGGTATGGTAACATGTGAATTTGACATGAAGGATATTAGAAGACATAAGATAATTGAACACATCTTAAATATGTATTCGTAATGAAAACGGGGTCTAGCGCCCCGTTTTTATTTTAGCTTTGACTGCCTTTTTTTCTTGAACGGCAGTGATCGGTGCCTCTTTCTCAAGTTGTTCTACTAACTGTGGATAAACTTTATAATAATAATCTCGCATCAGTTCAAAAGTGGTGTCATGTGGTTTGCCTTCAATAACACACTTTACGATTTCCTTGTTAGCAAAATCTAAAATAACATTTGAATTATTGGTGTCGCTAGTACGGACACGCTTAGACACATTGACCATTTCATCAATCTGTCCGTTTACTTTTCTAAGATATGAAATTAATAGGTATCTCATCCCTCAACCTTTTCAATCTCTAGCTCACCGTGGAAATATACTTCGTTGTCATCAAGTTCCCAGCCAAGATTTTCTACGCCTTCGCTAAAATCTTCTTCCCAGGCATCAATGACTTCCTGTAGTTCTTCTTCGGTTACATCAGAAGAATTAGCT
>Ga0207909_1000607_pt1 | contig 11383 bp, 7 predicted proteins | sample LakMenEpi05May10_FD_150672 | JGI IMG/M metagenome (GOLD analysis project Ga0207909, IMG submission 150672) | Freshwater microbial communities from Lake Mendota, WI - 05MAY2010 deep hole epilimnion (SPAdes) | ecosystem: Environmental > Aquatic > Freshwater > Lake > Epilimnion/Euphotic zone ...
GCCAATTACAAGTCCATCCAATGCGATGGTACCCCGCCAGGGATTGGACTTGTAATAGGCCTCACTGCGGTGCCATTTTACATAGGCATCACCCAAAACAATATCACCAAACTTGCCCTCATCCATGGCCTTCTTGAGCAACAGGGCTTGGTCATAAAAACGGGAAGGAAAAATAACACCCACCTTCATCCCTGTCTGCTGGGATGCTGCGATGATGCTATCACATTTTTCAAGGGTAACTTCCAGCGGCTTCTCTACCAGGCAATGCTTCCCCGCCTGGATGCATTGAAGCGTAGGGTCTTCATGTGCTCCGGAAGGAGTGCAGATGCAAACAATGTCTATGGCAGGATCCGCCAGCATCTCCTCCAGCGTATCAAATGCCTTGCAATGGTGTTGCGATGCGAAAGCCTCCATTTTTTCAACCCCTCGGCTGTGCAATCCAATCAATGTTGCAGTGCCGATGGCGCCTATGGCCTTGGCATGTACATGCGCAATCATTCCAGCGCCAATGATTCCAAATCCAAATTTTCTATCGCTCATCCTTATCTTGATTTATAGATTATTCTCCTTTTTCTTTCAGGGCCAATACAAGCTCCTCAACTTTTTCAGGTACCTGTTTTGTCAACAATCCTGCGCCAATGAATACCAGTGCCGACACCATGGTGGGCAATCCTACTTCCAGGGCCAGGTTGCCAAGATGCAGGTTTTTGGTAATGATGAAAGTTAGTAAGCCGGCCACAATGGAGGTAATCGCTGCCCTCGGACCGCATCGCTTGAAAACAGGCAAGAGCCCGAACAACAAAGGCATTGAAGTTGGTCCGAGCAAGGCTGCAAACCAGTTGACGATCAGCCCCAGCACGCCACCGAAACGCTGGTAGTTCAATGCAATGACCAGCGTTGCCAAGGTAAAAACAAAAGTGGTGACGCGTGCTGTGCGCAAGGCATATTTATCGTTGGTGAATTTTTTGGAAAACACTGGAAGGATGTCTCTTGTGATCACAGCCGCCACCGTATTGACATCAGAAGAAGTCATGCCCATGGTGGCAGCAAACAGGGAGGCGATGACCAATCCAATCATGCCTGTGGGAAGAATTTCCAGCATCAGCCAACCATAGGATTCTGAAGGCACAGTTGCTGCTGGAAGCAGCAGGGGTGCAGCCCACATGGGAAAGAACAAAATCAGGGGCCACAACAAATACAAGACCCCGGAAAGCCAGGCGGCTTTAGATGCCTCTTTTTCTGTGGGCGAAGAAATATAACGGGTAGCCAGGCTCCAGCTACCTCCATTGTAACTCAGGAAATAAAGAAAGCACATGATGCCAACAAAACCAATGGAATAAGGCTCGTTGAAAAAAGCATGGTGTTCTGGTGGAAGCTGTTTCCAGATACCGGTGATGGAAGCTGTTCCACCCAACCTGTTCACCACCAATACAAACATCACGATACCGCCCAGGATCTGCACGATGAACTGGATAAAATCTGTCACAATCACTCCCCATAACCCGCCAAACGTAACATAGACAAGGGTTACAACGCCTGAAACCATGATGCCTGTTTCCATAGGGATGCCTGCCACCACTTTGAGCAGGATGCCAATCGCTGCCCATTTTGCACCCACATCAAAGACCTTGAGCAATACGCCATTCCATGCCACAACCTGTTGGGTAAGCAGGTTGTACCGAATGCGGAGGTATTCCAGCGGAGACTGGATCTGCAACTGTTTGCGCAACCTGACCCAATACACTGGAAAGATTCCTGCGGCGCCAATGATCACCAACCCTACAGGCAGTGCCCACCAGATAAATATTGTGAACCCGTGCGTGAAGGCAACAGCAGCATAGGCAACAAATACAGCACCGCTATGCCCCGAAACATGGTGAGAAATTCCTGCCAGCCACCAGGGCAGTTTGCCACCCGCAACAAAATAATCTTCTGCATTTTTGCTGCGGTAATAAGACATGATGCCAATCACCAGCATGCTCAGAAAAAACAAGCCGATAACAGCAAGATCGATGGTTTGTAGCTGCATGAAAAAGGCCTAGGCCATTTGATGAATTATGCTTTTAAAGATAAAGCATATCACCTTCGTATCCCGGAAAAAGTTTAGCGGTATCCACCACGTTGAGGTGCTTTTTGGCCACCGCACCAAATACGGACCGGAAGTCTGTTGTCACCGGCAAATCCCTGTTGTCTTCCAGCGAGGCCTTGTCCAATGAACCGATCTTGTGGTATACTTTTCCGCCCTGGACATCATTGCCCAACACAAAAAGACAGCTTGCCCTTCCATGGTCTGTGCCACCGGTTCCATTCTGGTGAACCGTTCTACCAAACTCCGTCATGGTCATCACGGTAACCTCATCCTGGTAACCTGCCATGTCTTTCCAAAACGCTGCAATGCTGTCGGAAAAATCTCTCAGGTTTCTGGCAAAGGATCCGTTGATTGTTCCCTGGTTGAAATGCGTATCCCAACCTCCGGATTCAGCAAAGGCAATTTCCAAGCCGATGTTCATCTTGACCAGCATGGCAATTTGTTTCAATGATTTACCAAGGGGAGAATTGGGATAAATGGCCCCGGGTGCAGGAGTATAATTTTTGACCAGTTTCAGGTCCAGCATTTTCATCGCTTCAAAACTTTCCTTGCCTGATTGCTTCAACAATTGGTTGGAGGTTTGGTCATACAATTGTTCAAAAGAATTTGCTGCCATGTTGCCTGCCAGCGGATTTCCTTTCATTTGTATCATGAACTCCTCCAGGTTGTTGATGGCAAGCGCATCATGATCACCCTGCAAGGCCCTGGGCAGTGCAGCCGTCAGGCTGACGGCACTAAAAGGCGTTGCCTCATGCCCTGTCAGACCAATCGCCCTGTTCAGCCAACCACTGGGCGTGTTCTTGCTGTTGGGCGTTCCCGATTCCATATAATCCTGGGCATCAAAATGGCTTCTTGTCTTGTTAGGACTTCCAACCCCATGCACAACCGCCATACGGCCTTCCGTAAAATAGGGGGAGAGTGAACCCAATGAGGGATGCAGTCCGAATTTTCCATCCAGGTCAAAAAGCTGGCCTTCGGTTTGTGCCGGGCTCATGTAGAGGCTGGGCCTGAGCAACTTCAAATTGGGATCACTGTATGGTGTTACCGCCATCAGTCCATCCATCGCACCCCGTTGAAAAATGCAGACCAGCGTCTTGTTTTTTTTATAGGGAGGAATAATTTTTTTCTCACCTGCAGTTGCTGTGATAAAGGACGGAACACCGCCCAAGCCTGTTGCAAATAGTGCCATGGCACCCGATCTCATAAAAGCTCTTCTGTTGGCCATAGCAAGTATTTATTTTCTTTGGAATTCCGGTGAACCGATGATGATGCCCACCACATGGGCCACTTGTCCTGAAGCCACCATTGCTGCTTCTGGCATTTTCTTTCCATTGCCTTTTCCCTTGCCCATTTTCGTTGCCATCGAATCATCCATCATGTCCTCGGCACCCGACTTGTCTTCCATACCGGTAGGAGGCTGGGTTGAAGCCAATGCCTTGTCCAGCCTGTCTTGTAGCGCTTCGTCGCGTACTAGGCTTGTGAGGCGGCTGATGTTTTCTTTTTGATTTCTGCCAGACAGTAAAATGGCGCTGTAGGTCTGCAATGCATCATCCACACTTTCAGGTTCATGGTTGTTGTTCAACGCAAGGAGGTTCATGCCAACTCCCGGAATGCGCTGTGCAGCGATGGCCAAGCCAAAATTCATCCTGTTCAATAATGAGCCGGTATTGACCCAAAAAGAAGCCTTGTCTGGAAAACCTGTTGGGGCTGCATAACCGTAGAGTTTCTGCCCCATCCTGGTACACCAATCATTGAGCTGGTTGGCATTCCGGAGGTCTGCATTGGTAGCCCTGATGGCACTCACCACCAATTCAAACGGTGATTTTATTTTGCTGCGCAAGACTTCTTTTTTCCAAAACTCCCTGCTGTTGAGCATGGCAATCATTGTCTGTTTGATGTCTCCGCCTGTTTTGGTAAATACATCTGACATGGTGGAAACCAGGGAGGCAGAAGGCGTATCACATACGAACCGTGTCGCAATTTTTTTACAGATGAATTTTGCTGTGGAGGGATGCGTGGCCAACTGGTGCAGCACTTCCAGCCCCTCATTCAATCCGCCATTCGAAGGGTATTTTTTTCCAAGCACGGTTTTCTCTTGTTGGTCGTGTCGAACAGCCAAAAACAGAAAATCACCTTCGGTAGTTGCCATCTTTTTACCCAGCTTTGACTGCTGCATTTTTGCCAACCTTTCTCCATATCCATCTTTCATCATGGGCCGAACGGTCCATCCTGTCAAGGCCCTGGCCACTTCGGTTACATCGGCCTGCACATACCCGCCATCAACACCAAGGGTATGCAATTCCATTACTTCCCTGGCATAATTTTCATTCAGCCCGGCCGCCTTCTTCAATTTGCTGTTGGCAGGAAGCATTTTTTTAACACGCTGGTTCATCACATTGTTGTCGCTTCTGCTGCTGGCATTGTCGAGGTAATAAAGCATGGCAGGATGTTGTGCCGTAGCCTTGAGCAACGATTCAAATTTTCCCAATGTATGCGGGCGGATGGCATCCCTTTCATACGCAAGCACATAAGGCTGTGACTGGCCCTTTGTAACGGATACATTGAAATGATTGAACCAGAAATCAGTCATCACTTCCTGCAGTTGGTTTTCACTGTAAACGGCCCGAATCAACTTTTGGGCAACCAGTTGCCTGTTGAGTTCCTGAGGAGGTTTAAGGCCTTTTTCCTGCATCAACTTCAAAAGGTCTTTCCGATAATCCGCCTTTTCCAATTTGGCCATGGAATCCTTGCTGAGGGTGCCATTTCTTTGCATCATCCGCACTACCTGACCAGCATTGAGGTAGGTGTTGACAATGGTCTCATTGTCCAGCGACAGTGCATCATAGCCCGATAATTTTTTTTCGAGTTCGGTGTCTGGCGCTGCTTGTTCCAATTGCTGTTGCACCCATTTCTCGAGCCCAATGGCCAGCACTTTTTCTACCGCTCCAGGCCTGGCACCAAAGCTCAGCCTTCCCAATAAATGTTCCGCTGCTTCGCGCTCGGTAAGCCCTTCTTTTTTATACGGCATTTGAAGGTGTTGGTCACTGTTGAATTGTTCAACAGTAAAGGCCAGCGATAGGATAATACATAACAACAGGGTATAACGCATGGGACAACAGTTGAAATAATAAGACTGAAGTTACATTGATTGGTTTAATGTAAAACTACCGGATAATTGAAGTAAATGGGTATATGCATTTTTTTGGCTGTTCATTGGCATCTAACGGCATTGATTTGGTGCTTCCTCGACTTGTGGATACTTTTGCAACCATGAATTCAGAGATACCTCATAGCGGATTTACATTCAAGTACATCAAAGAGGACCTTCCTGCCGGGCTTGTCGTTTTCTTGGTTGCATTGCCACTTTGTCTGGGCATTGCCCTCGCATCGGGAGCCCCTCTTTTTTCAGGTATCATTGCCGGCATTGTGGGTGGGATTGTAGTAGCTTTTGTCAGCGGTTCATCGCTCAGTGTGAGTGGACCTGCAGCAGGACTTACGGTCATTGTACTCAACGGCATCGCTCAAGTGGGTAGCTATCCTGCTTTTCTACTGGCCGTAGTCATTGCAGGCCTGTTACAGATTGCCCTGGGTTATTTAAAGGCAGGAACCATTGGCTACTATTTCCCTTCCAGTGTTATCAAAGGAATGTTGGCGGCCATTGGCATCATCCTGCTGATCAAACAGGCACCTGTTGCCATCGGGTACACCAAGGGTGCAGATGCAATTTTTAATGCCGGGGCCGTAACGATTTCAGTGATTTCCCTCTTGATCATGATTGTTTGGGACCTTCCCGCTGTAAAGAAAATCACCCTCTTCAAATGGATACCTGGTGCATTGGTAGCTGTTATCATGGGAACACTGTTGAATGGCTATTTCATGAGTGCCAAACCAGAATGGGCATTGGGTGCAGACATGCTTGTCAAACTCCCTGTTGCAGCGTCTGCCAGTGATTTCATAGGCCAGTTTACCCTGCCTGATTTTGCAGCCCTGTCTAACTATAACGTGTATGTCTTGGCTTTTACCATCGCCATCATTGCAAGCCTTGAAACCCTCCTGTGCATTGAAGCGGCAGACAAACTGGATCCGCACAAAAGAATCACCCCTACCAACAGGGAGCTCAAGGCACAGGGCATTGGCAACCTGATTTCCGGACTCATCGGCGGTCTTCCTTTGACAGCCGTGATTGTAAGGACTTCCGCGAATGTAAATGCTGATGGAAAAACAAAACTGTCTGCCATCATCCATGGTGTTTTTCTTACCGCCAGTGTGGTAGGACTCGCCAGCTTGCTCAACAAAATCCCCTTGGCCTGTCTGGCAGCCGTCTTGCTGGTGGTCGGATACAAACTGACGAAAGTTTCCCTGTTCAAATCCATGTACAAGCTTGGATGGGAACAGTTCCTGCCCTTCATTATCACCATTGTAGCAGTACAGTTCTCTGACCTGTTGAAAGGTATCGCATTGGGTATGCTGGTCTCTATTTTTTACATCCTTCGCGCCAATTATCGCCGCGACTATCATATCCATCAAGACAAAAAAGAAGAAGGATCCAGATACACCATCAGGCTCGCAGAAAATGTAACCTTCATCAACAAGGGAAGCATACTCCGCCAACTAGCTGAAATTCCAGAAGGATCCAGCGTGCACATCGATGGCAGTGGAACCCATTACATCGACCTGGACGTATTGGAGATTATCCACAACTTCAAGGAAATGGCTGCGCTGAAGAACATCCAGCTGGAGTTGACCAAGATCCCGGCTTTCCCCGGTACAGCAGCACCCTGATTCAAAACCCTGGGATTGAACCAGGGTTTTTTTATTCCAATTTTTATTTTTAGGTTTGTCTAAACTTAATTTAGCCATGTCTAAATATTCCGTCAGTGAAGAGAACCATATCAAGGCCATTTTTCATTTGCAAAAAGAGGCAGAGAATGTTTCTACGCAGGAGTTGGCAGAAAAACTGAATACAAAGCCTGCGTCGATTACGGACATGATGAAAAAGCTGCAGGCGAAAAAACTGCTGGAATACAAGCCCTATCATGGATTCAGGCTCAGCGAAGTGGGTAACAAGGTCGCCCTGGGCATTGTGAGGCGACACCGACTCTGGGAGTTCTTTCTCTCAGAAAAATTGGGGTTCCCCTGGGATGAGGTTCACGATATTGCAGAAGACCTGGAGCATGTGAGCAGCAAAAAACTTATAGATAAACTGGATGCTTTTTTAGGATTGCCCAAGTTTGATCCGCATGGAAATCCAATCCCAGACCAGCACGGAATAATACAAAAAGATACATTGGCCAGAAAAAAATAATGATACGCCATGAAACACATACACGATGAGTTCACTTCACTGGGTGATGTAAACCAAAGCATTGATACCACCCAAAAGCGCAAGGGCTGGAGACGTGCGCTGGCCTTTTTTGGGCCTGCCTATCTGGTAAGCGTCGGTTACATGGACCCCGGCAACTGGGCCACAGACCTGGCCGGAGGAAGCAAGTTCGGATACCAGCTGATCTGGGTTTTGTTGATGAGCAACCTGATGGCATTATTGCTTCAAAGCCTTTCAGCGAGGTTGGGTATTGTAAGGGGTAGGGACCTTGCCCAGGCCAACCGGGAAACCTATCCAAGGCCAGTGAACTTTGCTTTTTATCTGCTGGCAGAAGTGGCGATTGCAGCCACAGACCTTGCTGAAATCCTTGGTATGGCCATTGGTATTCAATTGTTGACGGGCCTTCCACTTATTTGGGGAGTAAGCCTTACCGTTGCAGACACCTTCCTGTTCCTTTTGCTGCAGCGGCTGGGCATGCGCACCATGGAGGCCTTTATCATTTGTTTGGTGGGCATCATTGGCCTCAGTTTTCTTGCAGAGATGATCATTGCTAAACCTGATATGGGTGAGGTAGTGAAAGGATTTATACCCCGCATCCCCAATGAAGAGGCGCTCTACATCGCGATTGGGATCATCGGAGCCACGGTAATGCCGCACAATTTATACCTGCATTCAGCCCTTGTTCAAACCAGAAAAATCAAAAGGGATCATGCCGGTATCAAAAGGGTACTCAAGCTCAATTTCATTGACAGTGCCATTGCCCTGAACCTTGCCTTTTTTGTGAACGCCTTCATCCTGATCCTGGCTGCCACTGTTTTTTATACCACCGGACGCACAGACGTTGCTGAAATCAAGCAAGCCCATGAACTCTTGGCACCCATGCTGGGCAGCAACCTCGCGCCAATTTTGTTTGCCATTGCATTGATTGCATCAGGGCAAAGCTCAACCATCACAGGTACGCTTGCCGGACAAATTGTAATGGAAGGATACCTTCACCTGCGGATTACGCCATGGGTGCGGAGGTTACTGACCAGGCTTGTTGCCATCATCCCTGCCATTGCTGTGATCCTGATCAATGGCGAAAACAATATTGACAAACTCTTGGTATTCAGCCAGGTTGTATTGAGTTTGCAATTGGGATTTGCCATCATTCCCCTGATTCATTTTACCAGCGACAAGAAAACCATGGGGTCTTTTGCCATCAAGCCCTTTATCATTGTATTGGCTAGCCTCATCACCCTCGTACTGGTGTATCTGAACATCAGAATGGTATATGAACAGACCATCACATTTTTTGCTGGTTCTGATTCAGTGTTCTGGAAATCGATGATCATCATCGCAGGTATTGCCTACATCAGTTTGCTGCTGGTTGCGATTTTCTACCCCCTGATGGGCAAGACCGCCAATGAAAGTGTAAAGCTTCACCCGGAGGCAGAAAAATTGAATAACATCATCATCCCCTCTTATGAAAGGGTTGCTGTTGCCCTGGACTTCAGCAAGAATGACCACAAGTTGATTGCACATGCTTTGGGCCAGGGAGGCAAGGAAAGCACTTACCTGATGATCCATGTTGTGGAGAGCCCTGCCACCAGGATTATTGGAGAAGATGCTGATGACATGGAAACACGAAAGGATCAACAGCGGATGGAAGGCTATGTAAACGAATTGAAGGAGCAGGGATACAATGCTGTTGGACTGCTGGGTTTTGATGATAGGGTAAAAGAAATCGTTCGACTGGTCAAGGATCGGCATGCAGACATCCTGATCATCGGCGCGCATGGTCATACTGGTCTGAAAGACGTAGTGTATGGAGAAACCGTAGAAGCCGTGAGGCATGAATTGAAAATTCCTGTGCTGGTGGTGAATGTGTAGCCAACACAACTCTCAGGGATTTCTTCAACAATGCATCACAACGAAATAATCCATTGCACCAAATTGCCCTGCTTGCCCCACTGCTTGATGCCTTTTGCCACTTCACCAAACACCTGATTCCTGCGAACCGGTTTGGGCCTTGATTCAACAGGAATAACCAAAGGTGTTGCACTGTTGTTCAACTCAATTTTTGTGGCGAAAAGGGTCAGAGAAAGCCTGGGTACTGCAATACCCATGATCATACCAGGCAGCCCATTGAAACTTTCTGGTCCGCCCTTGACAAGAATCTCGTCGGTATAAAAAGCCACCACAACAACAGAATCAGCTATTTTGGTGATGGCCTTCTTGCAATCAAATCCTGCGATCTGCCTTACTTCTCCTGTAATCTTCCATTGGTATTTTGTCAGGCTGTCCTTCACCAGGTATTTGCTTTCAAAAACAGTCATTTTCATGGTGAGCATTTGCGATGAAAAATCCTGCACCGTATAGGCATCATCAAATGGCTTGAGACTAGGCATGAAGTACTTGTTTTCAGTATTCTCTTTTTCCAACTTGTATACAGAAGATTGTGCATTGAAATCAAGTACATAAAAATCTGTAACGATCCGGGGCAATACTTTTTTGAGCTCGTCCATAAACATGTTGTCCTCTCCCTGCTGGATCGATTCCATGAGGGTCAACTGTCCCAACTTCCTTTCATAGGTAATCTTCCCGGCTTGAATGAATTTCTGCTGCGAAAAACCAGCAGTCAATGTTGACATGAAAATGATGGCCAATAAATACCTCATGTTGTTGTCTTTGTTTGTATATGCCTTATTTGGCCACTGTTGTGGCAGACTTGTTCTTAAAATTATATACTACCCCAAGCATCACATAACGCCTGATCGTATTGTTGATGTTTTCAGCGATAAAGTTGCTGCTGATGTTGCGCTGGATATCGTTGTTCCTGTTGAACAGGTCAAACACAGTTATTTTGGCCTCCAATGCATCATTTTTGGTAAGCACCTTTCTGATGGATGGGTTGAACAGAAAAAGATTCTGTGGATTGGCAAACTCAGCTGTTTTGCTGTACAACTTGTATTCAGTCCAAAAATCAATAAATGTTTTGGCTTTCTTCAATTTGATGTTGAAGTTTCCATACCCTGAATACGTGGTATATTTTGTAATGACATCTGGGCGAATGGTAGATTTTGTCCTGTTGTTGGCAATGCTGATGGAACTTTGAAAAGTATACCATCCTTCACCCCAATAATTCAACTCCAATGCATAACTGAATGCCCTGTTGTCATTGATATTTTTGGTTCCATTGATAAAATTGATGAACCTGCTGTTGTTGCGGTCAATGGAAGTTCCCCCGTAAATGCCTTTGTACAATTCCATCGTATAATATAAATGAAATCCATAGTCGTAATTGCCGTTTACATTGACATATTTCATGGTCCTTTTCCCGTCCGCATCAATTTGGCTGCTGTTGGTGATGGCATTAGAGGTATTTGAGAAATTGGCATCGAAAGCGATATAACGGCTTTTTAGGACCCTGTAATCACTTGCCCTCATGTTAATCCTGTTGGTGAAACCCTGCACCAGATCGGGATTACCGATGTTGATGTTCAGTGGATCGGTATTGTCAATCAATGGCTGAATCTGTTGCAATGTTGGATTGACAGTGGATCCTGTATAATTGAGGTTGATTTTCCGTTGTGGCTTCGGCTTGAAATCCAAAGAAAATGTTGGCAGAAAATTATTGAACGTCAAGGTTCTTGTGGTAGAATTTTCAATGTCGGCGGCCTGATAATTGACCCTGCCTGCTCCAGAACCTATTACAAAGTTCATCTTTTTGGCCACATAACGGTAACTAACGGATGCATTGTTGTTGACCGTATTGAACTCAAAATGGTTGCTAAGTGAGTCTACCAAGGTTTTATAGGCACCGGCATTGTTTTGGATGAATGTATTTCTTTCTGCATCGTTTTTGCCAATGCTGATGCCATATTTGAACAAGAGAAAACTTTTAGCACTCAGGGGTTCTGTATAGACCAGATTTGAAGCGATAGACGACCCAAGTTGTTGCGCCTCTTTTTGCTGGTCAATATTTTCTA
>Ga0207909_1000608_pt1 | contig 11373 bp, 4 predicted proteins | sample LakMenEpi05May10_FD_150672 | JGI IMG/M metagenome (GOLD analysis project Ga0207909, IMG submission 150672) | Freshwater microbial communities from Lake Mendota, WI - 05MAY2010 deep hole epilimnion (SPAdes) | ecosystem: Environmental > Aquatic > Freshwater > Lake > Epilimnion/Euphotic zone ...
GTAGATGTTACGTTAGCAAACCCGGTAATAGTGGTATTACCCATTGCTGCAGTTGTTACACCGGCTAGTGCGCCAGCAATTGTGAGACCGGCCCCACCTTGGATTGTAGATGTTACGTTAGCAAACCCGGTAATAGTGGTATTACCCATTGCAACCGTGCCAGCAACGACCAACTTACTATTTGGAGCAGTATTGCCGATCCCAACGTTACCGGTAAGTGTAATACGCATACGCTCACCAAAAGTAATTGCACTCCCAGCTGTTCCGCTAGAAGCACTATACCAAATATGATTACCCCCAGTTGATGCGTACTTAGTGGCCGAAGACCCAGTATGAGTATAGTTGTACCCAGCGGTATAGCCACCAGCAGGAGGTAAAGCGTTATTTAGCAGTTCAAGATTTTGTAGGTCTGTGTCAACTGCTTGAAAAAGGAAAGTTCCAGTTGCACCAAAACTTTGTTTAAGTTGAATAGATTTACCATATCCAGCAACAGGTTCGACATTAATACCAAGATTTCCCGAGGAGTCAAGTCGCATTTGCTCAGCAGAAGTCCCCTGCCACACATAGTTACCACCTGCTGGCAGGTTGAACGTCATTTGCGGCACGGTTGCGCCGTACCCACCAGATATGGTGCCGTAGTTTGTACTAGCGGCAGTGAACTTGATTTGCGCCGCGGTGTCCGCGCCAGCCCCTGGATTACTGAGACGCAAGACTTCAATAGTGGCACCGGCAGACGTCGAGGAGACTTCCAACTTAGTACTCGGCGAACTCGTCCCGATCCCGACGTTGCCAGAGGCGTCGAGGCGCATCTTCTCCAAGCCGGACACCATGAACCGCGTCAGCGACCCGCCAATTAGCAACGGCTGATAGGTCGCTTCCGTGTTGTTGACCGCATCGACAACCGTGCCGGTAGCAGCAATCGACTGCACCCGCAAAGCGTAAGACGCGCCCGCAAAAAAGCTGCCCGTCACGCCATCTGCGGCCACAACATGAAGTCTATACGCTGGCGAACTCGTCCCGATACCAACATTACCATTCGCTACAATATAAGCAGCGGTACCAAATGTTGATGTATTTGTTCCGACTTGCAATGTTGTTGATACGTTAGCAAACCCGGTAATGGTAGTATTGCCTGCGGCTAGAGTTGTGATACCAGATGCTGCACCTGCTGCTACTAAAGAAGATATTGATATCGGCTGGCCATTAGTCGACCAACGATCGTTTGTTTCATCCCAGATAAACTGTGCATTAGCAGATGTACCACGCATAATCTCAATGCCGGCATTCTCTGTAGGAGGGTTAGCTCCTAGATCAGCATTAAGTGTGACGATATTATCGCCGACCTCTAGTGTTGTCGTATTGATATAAGTTCTGGTACCAGAAACAGTCAAGTTACCTGTAAGTGCTAGGTCTGTAATTGATAGTGCCGAGTTAACATGAATGCCTGTAGTATTAACGGTCAGTGTTGAACCGGTTACAACACCGATCGTACCAGTCGTTGTAATAGGTCCACCAGAAAGTCCATTCGCAGTTGCAACAGAGGTAATTGTACCACCAGAATTATCGTCTAGTGCCCAATACGCAACAGATCCGTTACTATGAAGAATCTGTCCTACAGTCCCAATTTCACCATTGGCTATAATGCCTTTGACATTTAAATTATTAAAAACGTGAATAGTATCTTTAGACATTGGACATTGCTACCATTATAGTATTTGAGATGGCACTTGACATATAAGCAAATTCGGTCGGAGTAGTAACAAATACAGCATTAGAGATATACTTATTGAAAGTGTCAGTAGATGTGACTACTGCATTTCCATTTCTACTTGCAACGATTCCACTTGAATTATAAATCAAGGCTAGTTTGTTCGTAGGTTGTTGCGGTCCGCAGTTGAGTGTATTGATATAAACATTATTAGATGCATCTACATAGACACGATTATTGGCGGTTGTAGAGTTAAGACTGAATACAGTAGCACCAGCAGACACTGCACTCCACTTAAGATACAAAGAACCTTCGTCCTGATCATATGTATAGAATGGAACATACTCATTCAGCTGAAGGTTCTTAAGATAGAGTCTGTTGCCAATGTCACCAAACCCAGTCGAGATAATAACAAGACCATCCGTTGTTGTTGAGAACACAATTGAGAATGCAGTCTCTACACCGGTTGCAATATATCCACCAAGATCATTCTCGCCAAATAGTGTTCCTACTTCAATTCTAGAAGGTCCGGTGTCTCTTTCCGGAAGATATGACTCAACATCAGAAGCAGTGTAATACGCATTCCCTGAAAGTATATATCTTTTACCGGCAGTAAGATTTAATTGATATGATTGGCAGTTATCCTTCTGTCCAGATGACACGACTAGTTGATAGTCACCTTCAATCGACTTAACACTACCATTGATTGGCGTATCCAATAGCGTGACATTTCCATTTTTAATCGGACCCATCACACCAGATGTTACATAAACGTTTGCATCTGTAAAGATGTTGTTATTGGTCTGACGAACAGTAATATTATTAGAACCGTTAAAATAGATTCCAATGCCTTCGTCAGTCTTGATATTTCTTCCACTCAATGTATTCTCAGAGTATAGATTACATAAAGTTGCAGTTCTCTCAATATTGAATATCGTAGGTATAACGGTAGGCGCGACATTAACAGTACCGCTATTGTTTGCAATCGTTACTGTTAACTCAAGTGGAGTGATTCCGGATTTTGCAAGTGCATACTGTTGTTCAGATGATTGAATGCCATCGTGATTGATATCAAGAGTAGAGTACCATGTTGTATTACCAGCAACTACCTGAATTTTATAGTTAATGACCTTCTCAGTCGGTAACACAAATGTATCTATTACCTGAGAAGAAGTATTAGTAGATGTATATACTGTATTTGTCATTTAATCATATCTTCATTGGGCCATTCAACATAAAATGGAAACCCGCTTTGTTCTGTGACATCACGCAGTGCCTGTCGATACTCTGTCCACTTATTACTGGTTGTTTCTGGTACATCTCGCCCCTGAGTCCAGTCTGTGGCAGCTAGTCGCGTATTGCGTTCTTTGCGAACATCAATCGACAATTGCCCATCGCTTATCGCAGGTTCGTTTATAGCAGGTTCAACTCCTGGAATCCAATCGCCTGCTTCCCAACGGTAACATCCTTCTGTCGGTGGCGGCAAATATGTCCAATTTGCGCTTACGCCTTCACTGGGTTCAATTTCTTTTACCGCACCTAAAAAACCGTTTAATTTGATTTCATACACTTTGATCATTTTAAGCTCCCGCATAAATGTATTCATTAGTAGCCAAACCAACAACATGTTGTGGTACAAAGAATGTAGTTGAAGTGTTATATGAAAACAGTGGATACTCAACAATTGCGTTAACGACCGTAGCGGCTGTACTAGCGAAAGAACCTAGCGTAAGTGCCCGTGTATCACTTGCGCGTACTGGAGTCTCTTTGGAATTTACAGTCAGTCCAATATTTCCAGGAATTGCCAAGCTAAGACGAGAATATGGAGTTATCATATTATCACTTGCCTTCCAAATAAGTCCGCTTGATCCATTAATGTTGAAGCCATAACCGTTGTAAGTTCCAAGTGCAGTAATGGTTTGTGACGGACCAGAAATGATATTAGAGGCATCTGGAGTATGGAAAGATGACCAATACCAATATCCTCCAGTATACACTACAGATGTAGCAGTTTGTCCTATGCCGTAAATCGGCAACCAAGTGGCGCCGCCATCTGTTGTTTTATAAACTCCATAGTTTGCTGCACCAACAACCAGTGTTGTACCGTCAGTTCCAGAAGGTCCTACTGCCTGCTGTCCAGCAGGGAAGTTACCAGAAGACCATGTCAGGCCACCATCAGATGAATAGTAAACGGTCTGCGTATTAAGTGCATCAGCAACAGCAGCGCTGCCAGTGAAAAATGTCAATTTGCCACTGGCATACGCGATATCAGTAAGACTGCTGACCCGTTTAAATACTCGAGTAGTGCTAGTGTCGGTACTTTGACTGACATCGGCATAATGTGTCCAAGTGTCTCCATCTGTAGACCTATATACCCCTACAGGTCCAGTGGAATTAATGTATACGTTAATATAAGCGGACCCATCATATGTTATATACCCATGCACAGCAGTGCGACTTGGTGTAAACGTAATACCATCGGATGATGTATATACAATCGGATAATTAGCAATCGCCGCGGCAAAATATTTATCGTTTATCTTTTGAAGAGTATTAAAACTGCTTGTACGGTACGTAACTTGGTCTGCAGAACGCCAAGTTACTCCGTCAGATGATAATGAGATATAGTTTGGAGCTAGCCTGATATACTTACCACCGAGATACACGACCCTACTCATTGTTATCTCGTCTGGAAACGCCACTCGAACCCATGTAACTCCACTATTAATACTTTTAAAATACCCGCCACCGTTTTGCGTTAGTATAAAGGCTAGCCATTGAGTCCCGTCATATATGACATTCCCGAGAACAACTGTGTTAACGCCCAATGTGCGGTTAGTCCACGTTGTTCCATTAGTAGATGTATAGACTGTTCCAGATAAGCCTACCAACACTAAAACGTTATTAGTACTATCAAATGCAATATCACTGAATGTCGCCGATCCCGCGGACCTCGAGGTCCATGTTGTACCATCTGGAGATGTATACAACAGACCACCCACTCCTATGGCGACAAAAAGATTGATTGTCCCGGCTGCCCAAATTACCTTATAAAACTGGGTGCTGCCAGCAGAACGTGTTGTCCACGTCAGACCATCAGAAGAAGTATAACATGCACCCGCTGCTCCAACTGCAACAAACTGACCATTATCAAAAATCACATCGCCAAACGCTTGTGCGCCTGCAGCACGGGATGTCCAAGTCGCAAGGTTAGGTGAGGAAAATATGTTTCCAGAGTTTCCAACAGCCACGTAGACACCTGCACCATAAGCAAACTTATTGATGCCTGTCGTTGTCGGCGTGGTTCGAACAGTCCAGTCTATACCATTAGTAGATGTTGCAATGCTAGCTGTAGAATTGCCTCCACCAATTAGGTAGTTTCCATTTAGGTAAGCAATACAATTCCCTGATGAGAACGCACTAGTACCTGTGAGTGACGTAGCAGTCCAACTATTGCCATCAGAAGAATATAACGGTAGGCCACGCGAACTAACCATAACATACTGATTACTGCCATTATACGCAACTTGTCTGCCACCAGTAGTAAGAGATACGTTAAAAGCTATGGTAAAGCCTGGCTGATAAGCTTCTCGAGTACCACCTGCAAGAACAACTATACCCATGTCCCCAATAGCAACGGCCTTGCCATTAACATCATGAAAAGCAAAAATACCGCCGCCACTGGCATCTCGTTTTAATGTCCAAGTGGTTCCGTCTGCAGAAGTTGCATAAAGTCCGTCAGTTGATCCTCCGGCATAGAAAGTCGAACCAACATACCCAACACTTAGTACCTGAGCATTTGGTATATTTGTTGCCCGCATCGCCCAAGTAAGACCGTCAGTAGAAGTATGTATCCCAACTAAAGTTGCAGCAAGGAAAATCCCCCCGCCGTACACTACCTGAACGACGTTGCTTGCGCCGACAGAGCGAGATGTCCATGTGATACCATTTGGCGATGTAACCACGTTCCCAGTACTGATGTTGCCATAGGCTACATAGAGTGAGTTTGCGTATATAACATCTTGGTATGCGCAACTAATCGGGTTGGTTTGTGTGGTCCAGTTAATGCCATCCGGTGAAGTAATTATAGATCCTGCACCGGTGCTACTAACCGCGACAAATTGTCCTCCAGCATAGATAACTTTAAGATATACGGCTGTAAGTGTGGCCGGAGCAGCTTGAGTAAAGGTTATAAGATCAGTTGAATAAAGTATAGCACCAGAGTACGCGATTACATAAACACCAGCGCCATATGCAATAGAATTGGCGGATGTAGTGCCGCCGGATGCTGAAGCTTGCATAGTCCTGGCCGACCAGTTTATACCATCAGGAGACACCAAAAGTGTTGCACCGTTATTAGATGGCGTAGTTGTTGCAACAAATTGATTGTTTACATACCGTATGCCAGTGATAGTAGATATTGATGCATTTGGTGGTACAGCAGAAAAAGACGTGCCGTCTGTTGTATAAATTATTCTTGGTGTTTGTGTAGTACCAAAAACCCATGCGGTGCCGCTAGTCGCCATAGAGTATAACGCCCTCCCGCCAGTGTTTGTGAATGAACACGGAACAGGTATCTGGGCTTTTGGCATTGCTACCGGCGCGCCTATATCTGGTACATCTCCTAGCGCTGCGGCCAATGCTGAATATGATGCTTTGCTGTAATATTTACCTGTCTGAAGCCACGTGCCACTTGTTGGTGCCGTAGTTGATTGAACTACTTGACCAAGGGATGGTGTAAATCCGCCACCACCACCACTTCCAGCGGCCCAATAAGCAGAACCAGATCCATTAGAAGTAAGTACGTCTCCAGAAGAACCAAATGTGCCATTTGCAACAATGCTTGATGTATTGCTTAGTATTAAATGATCCGCTGCACTTAGATTGACATTAGAATTGAATGTAGCAATTCCACCGACAGTGAGTGTAGTCGATACGTTAGCAAACCCAGTAATAGTTGTATTACCGGCATCTAATGTTCCTTGTATATTTGTAGATCCACCAACCGATAGTTTATCAGCCGGCGCAGTATTGGCTATACCGACATTTCTACTCGGGGCAATACGCATCGCCTCGTCGGCTATTAATGTTCCATTAGCATGGAATATAACTGGACGTGCAGCTTTTGTACCAATTGAAAGACTGGTATCTGATGCGTAAAGATATCCATCCCCGGCACCAACAACTGTATAGTTAGCATTACTATAATTAGTACTGTTAATACCAAGATCTATATAACCAAAAGTGTTATTACCCGAATCGTTTGTAACAACAAGATCAGATGATGCATTAATGCCGGTATTGGCATTTTGAATTACAACCTGAACAAATGTATTCTGCTGACCATCAAGTTCAACAAGTGCAGTAGCACCAAAGTCAAATGCTACTGGATTTCCGACATTTAGTTTTGTCTGAACCTGTGCATTATTGACTGTTAATTTTGTTAGTGACTTGTCATAAACAAATGACGTAGAACCGTTTGCAGCGCCGGCATCATTAAATATGACTTGTTGATTTGTTCCAGCAACCGGTCCAGCAGAACCGGTATATCCAATTACACCCTGACTTCCAGTAAAGCCAATAACTCCATTAGAACCGGTGAAACCAGTTACACCATTAGATCCAGTATAACCAATAACTCCTTGGCTACCTGTAAAACCAATAACTCCATTGGATCCGGTGTAACCGGTTACACCATTAGAACCAGTATAACCAATAACTCCTTGGCTACCTGTAAACCCAGTTACACCATTGGATCCGGTGTAACCAATAACACCTTGTATGCCTTGAGAGCCAGTATATCCGATTGCGCCTTGTATACCTTGTGATCCAGTAAATCCAGTATCACCTTTATCACCAGTTCTAGTGAATGTTGCTACTGTTGAGAGGTTGTTTGCAAAAGAATAACCACCACTTAACCAGGCTATTGGAACTTCAAAATAGTTACCGGTATGACTGTGATTTCCAACAATGGAGAACTGTGAAAAGTTGAGACTATTGGCTGCTTCAACCACGTTGAAGTTGCCTTTAATAGCCGATGTAGAGTCATCGATTGTTGTCAGATAGTTATAAGAATTGGCACCCGTGCTATCAAGAAAACTGATATACATAACAGAAGCTGAAGCAAGATTTGCAGTATTAAATTTTACAACCCCACTACCAGGATCTGTGTTTACAGTATTTGAAGAGAATGTATAGTCAAATGATGCACCACCGAATGATCCAGTATCACCCTTGGATCCAGTATAACCAAGGGAACCAGCATATCCTGTAACACCATTAGAACCAGTATATCCAATTACGCCGTTGGAACCGGTAAAACCAATTATACCTTGGGAACCTGTATATCCAATTATGCCTTGACTACCAGTAAAACCAATAACTCCCTGGCTACCAGTATAACCAATTACACCTTGACTACCAGTAAAGCCAATAATACCTTGTATACCCTGGCTACCGGTAAAACCAATAACACCATTAGATCCAGTAAATCCAGTTACACCATTCGATCCGGTGAAACCGGTTATACCTTGTGAACCAGTATAACCTTGTATACCCTGAGATCCAACAAACCCAATAACACCAATTTCGCCCTTAGAACCGGTATACCCGATTACACCATTAGAACCAGTATACCCGATTACACCATTAGAACCAGTATACCCGATTACACCATTAGAACCTGTATATCCTTTATCACCTTGGATACCTTGCGATCCGGTAAATCCAGCATTATCAGTCCAATAAATACTGCTGCCGTTTGATGACAGTGTTTGGCCTGGTGTACCTGGAGTACCATTGGCAACAAGTGTAGTAATAGAAGAAGTGGTTATATTTGCACCGATCTCGAATAGAACCGAGCCATTCGATGATATAACTTTCTTATCTGTGAGATTGATGGATAGCTCGCCGGGATTAATATACCGAGTATTTGCTGGGTTAGTTGACGGCAGTCGGCCGGAGACAAACGTTCTCTTATGGATAATCGGTGTCGTATTAGCCATATGGCTCTCCTGGCGTAGATATATATCTTTATGCGCACTATATAGTGTACATTAGTTCGGAACTATGATATATTTATAAGAATGGTTACGTGGAGATCTTATGAAAATTGCATTTATTGACACTCTTGGTTTGACTTATGACGGATCAACACTAGAAAAACGCGGACTAGGTGGATCAGAATCCGCTGTTATCCGAATGTCACAGGAGTTGGCCAAGATAGGATTTCAGGTAACTGTCTATAATGACTGTACCTCTGACGACTCAGAACCTGGTTTTTATGATGGTGTAGAATATCGGCCAGTTTCTATTGCTCAAACTGTTCCGCGACAATTTGATGTTTGCATTGTCTCAAGATCTATTAACCCCATTGCTGATAGTTGGGAAGTTCCTACAAATGCTAAACACGTGTGTCTTTGGATGCATGATACATTTTGCGAGGGTGATAATCAGATCGAGCATCTTATTAATCAAGGTAAGATTAATGAGATCTTTACATTGTCGGACTGGCATACTGGATATGTCACCCATTGCGACCATGGCTTTCGCCGTAACTTCGATGTCCTAAAGAACCATATCTTTCAGACTCGTAACGGTATCGGTAACATGAATCCTGGTTGGATCGACGTACGTGACAAAGATCCGAACCTATTTGTGTTCAACGCCTCTGTTACCAAAGGAATGGTTCCTCTAGTCAAGCAGATCTGGCCTGAGGTTAAACGACGTATTCCTGATGCTAAGTTAAAGATCATCGGTGGATACTATAAGTTCCGTGAAGCTGCAGGTCCAGATCAACAAGAAAAAGATTGGGCCGAGATGGCTCTTCAACATGGAGATAATATCGAGTTTACCGGTGTGATTACCCAGCAGGAGATCTCAAACATTTTGCATGATGCCAGTTATATGATTTATCCTGCAGGATTTCCTGAAACATTTGGTATCTCTACACTAGAGGCATTAGCCCATAACGTTCCTTTGATTACATGTCGTTTCGGTGCTCTAGAGGAGACTGCAATAGATCTTGCATCATGGAAGATCAACTATCCGGTTGAACCAAACTGGGCATTACCATGGCTTGATCAGAATATTCAAGTCGATATCTTTGTCAACACAGTTGTTGATGCATACAACAACAAGTATCTGCACCAGCAGAAGATGTATGCATGCAACCAGGTCAAGGATATCTGCACCTGGGATACCGTCGCTCTTCAGTGGAAGCAGCATCTATATAAGAAACTTGGCAAGTTCATGGACATTACTGAGTATCGTAGTGTACAGAAGATCAATAGCCGGGTTCGTAAGGTATTTGGTCGCCGGTTCATGAATCATGAAGAACTAGTAGAGCCGATACACCACAAACCACGATGGATTTCTATTGTTACTCCGGTATATAATGCCGAGAAGTATATTGCGCGGTGCATTGAATCGGTGGCACAGCAAGATTATAATGACTATATGATGTATATCATCGACGACTGTTCTACTGATAATACCGTAGAAGTTATTAAGCAAACAATCAATGCTCTTCCTATCGACATTGCCGACAAATTTCAGTTGATTACAAACACCAAGAATAAAGGTGCCGTGTGTAATCAGATTACAACTATCGAAGGCAATTGTTTAAAAAATGATATCATCATGCTTATTGATGGTGATGATTGGCTAGTTAATAATCCTAACATATTTCATATGTACAACAATCTGTACCAGGATGGGGCAGAGTTTACCTATGGTTCGTGTTGGTCATTGGTCGATAATATACCGTTAATTGCACAGGAATATCCACCTGAAGTCAAGGCTAGTAAGACGTATCGCGACTATAAGTTTAATTGGAATATGCCATACACCCATCTGCGCACATTCAAGTGGGAACTGATGGATGGGTTTATTCATCAGTATGGCCGTGATTCATTCAAGGATGAAGAAGGCAACTGGCTGAAAGCAGGCGGTGATACAGCTGTATTCTATGCCATGATTGAACAGGCAAATCCTGATAACATTATCTGCATTCCAGATATCGTGTATAACTATAATGATGCCAATCCTATTAATGACTATAAGGTCAATAGCGATGAGCAGACTAAGACTGCTACTAAAGTATTGAACACGACTTCGCCATTCACTCCTGGGCAGATTGATTTGAGACCACTATGAAAAATTATGAAAACGATATTGCTGTAACCTATATTGATAGAGAATGGCCAGATATTGAGAAGGAAATACGTAACCATGTAACAGACTGGTCTGTGTGTATCCAAGCCGGTGGCCACCTTGGGTTATATCCTACACGTCTTTCGAAGTTGTTTGGCACAGTACATACATTTGAAGCTGATGCCGGTAACTATCAAAAGCTTGTTGAAAACTGCAGCGATGAAAATAACATCGTGTGTTATCATAATGCGTTAAGTGCATATTCTAGAGCAATGGGCATTTGGCGAATGCCTGGTGGAAATACCGGTCAGAATTTTGTTGTTCAAGGTAACGATGTTGATGCAATCACCATTGACTCTCTTAACTTACCATCGTGTGGTTTGATCCAACTTGATATTGAGAGGCATGAACTGTTTGCGTTGATGGGTGCAATTGAAACCATTGAAAAGTTCCGGCCAGTTATTATTCTCGAGGGGCCGGAAACAACCAACAATGCATGCAATATTATTTTA
>Ga0207909_1000610_pt1 | contig 11321 bp, 11 predicted proteins | sample LakMenEpi05May10_FD_150672 | JGI IMG/M metagenome (GOLD analysis project Ga0207909, IMG submission 150672) | Freshwater microbial communities from Lake Mendota, WI - 05MAY2010 deep hole epilimnion (SPAdes) | ecosystem: Environmental > Aquatic > Freshwater > Lake > Epilimnion/Euphotic zone ...
CTTTATTGTTTAGTATTTACCGATAGCACCAATTGCTCAACCCAGGCTATGGCATTTTTTGTTCTCCCCGGATCATCTCCTGAAACCTCAGTCCATGGCACCTGCTGATTGATGAGAAGATCTCTATAATTGCCGTATAGTTTTTCTCTGGTATTCAATTCTGGATATTCTCGAAGCTCATCTTCTGTCCATGGAATATCAGGCTTACACAAAAGATACCCATCATATTTCCTTTCTGCAATTTCATTTAGTATTCGTTGATGACATTTCCCAAACACAAACTCACACCAGACTTTCATCACATACATATCCGTATCAATGAAAATCAGTGGTGGTCCAGAAGATTGGTATTGATTGAAAAGATTAGCGGCCACCTTTACTGAATCGTCTTCAAGTATCAATTGACCCTCTGCGATATCAAGCAAGTCATCAAATGTATAATTAGTGCCGTGTTGAAGCAAATACTCCCTTGCGTATTCCTGACACCACACGGTGGAAAAATGTGCAGCAAGCTGCGCACATAGGGTGCTCTTGCCAGTTGATTCCGGACCAATGGCAACGATCTTTATAATCTTCTCAGGATATTGATTGTTCATTGGCTTTTTTTCTCCATTCTTTTAATCCAACTACTGCAAGCACAAGAAGTACACTATAATAAATGGCTGTTAATGTATATCCTTTTACGTAAAATAGTGGGATAGAAATAATGTTGGTCACAAGCCACCATATCCAACTCTCAACTTTTTTTCTTGTCATCAGCCACATGGCAGTAAACGCGGATGCTGAGGCGATTCCATCTGCCCAGGGTATTGTGCCGGGAGCAAATGCAGTTTTGATAAAGGAAAGCGAGAAATAAATGACTAGAAATACAGAAATAAAAAATAACAGCTGAGCGGCCCAATCTACCTTGGACGAGTAACTTATGTTCACAACCAATTGATGATCTTTGCCTCTGCGCAACCAATTATACCAACCGTAAATACTCATGATGGTATAAAATAAATTCACACTGGCCTCGCCAAAAAGATCTCCCTTAAAACTGAGGTAGATATAAATAACCGTATTGAACAGACCAATGGGATATACCCAAATACTTTCCTTTGAAGAAAACCAGACAGAAGCAATCCCAGAGATTACTGCAATAATTTCAAGAATCTCTAAAGGGCTCATGATTAAAATATGATAAGTAAAATCTAAATTGCCCATACTATGAGCACGATCAAGTCATCAAATATAGTTATTACAGGAGCAGCTTCCGGAATTGGTAGCCTGATGGCTAGACTATGTGGAGAAAAAGAGGCCAACCATATTATGATATTAGACATCAATGATAATGCAGGGAAGCTTCTTGCTAACGAGCTTAGTCAAAAGGGGGTGACAGCCAGTTTTATTCAAGTAGATCTTTCATCAAGATCCTCAATCCAAGAAGCCGCAACCCAAATTAAATCTACCTGTGGTCATGTTGATATCCTCATCAACAATGCAGGGGTTGTTACAGGAAAATTATTCATCGACCATTCAGATGATGAAATTGAAACAACAATCAACATCAATCTCAATGCCTGCATGTACCTCACGAAGTCTCTATTGGGAGGAATGATTAAAAGAAAAAAAGGGCATATCGTAAATATTGCTTCTGCGGCTGGAATGGCATCTCACCCTAAGCTGTCAGCCTATGTGGCCAGTAAGTGGGGATTGATTGGCTGGAGTGAAACCCTGAGGCTAGAACTTGAGCAGTCAAAGACAAACGTAAGGGTAAGCACCATTACCCCCTATTATATCGATACCGGTATGTTTAAGGGCGTGCAATCTCCAATAATACCACTGCTCAAACCTGAACGGGTGGCAAAGGGGGTCATAAGAGCCATCGAAAAAAATAAAATATTTGCACGCATGCCTTGGCTGGTTTATGCAATGCCTTTTTTCAAGGGTGTTGTACCGCAGCGGTGGTTCGACTTTTTACTCGGAAAGGTATTTGGAGTGTACGGATCGATGAATACATTTAAGGGCAAGGACTAAATGCATAAAGATCAGACAGACTCAATGCATATGCCGCATGTAAGGTTATTCTGCTTCGGCAACAACTTCCACCACCTCAGGAATCATGCGCTTCATCATCCCTTCGATACCAGATTTGAGTGTAATCATGGATGAAGGACATCCACTGCAACTTCCTTGGAGCATAAGGGTCACAACCCCATCCTCGAATTTTTTGAACTGAATAGCGCCGCCATCCATCTCAACGGCAGGCTTTACATAATTTTCCAACAATTCTTTGATTCTCTTCACCACATCCCCATCTTCAGAGAGTACGATGTTTCCGTCTGTAGCCTGGGAAATAGGAAGCTCATCCTCATTAACAACAACTTTGCCGTCTTCTAGATAATCTTTCAAAAACTGGCGCATTGATGGCTTGATATCTTCCCAGTCAGTCTCTATAGTTTTGGTAAGCGTAACAAAATTACTGGCAATGAATACGCTTTTCACAAAAGGAAAGCTGAACAACTCAACAGCCAGAGGAGAAGGCTTTGCGGCATCAATATCTTGAAAATCAACACTTTTGCCTGGATAGAGTAGCTTATTTGCCACAAATTTCATGGTCTCCGGATTTGGAGTCATCTCAGTATAAATGCTCACGGTAATATTTCCTGTCTTAATCATATAGTAGGTTGTATTTCAATAACAAATTTAGCAAGAAGTTGTTGCTTTGGGAATGTTACAAACCCCTTTAAGGGCTCGAAGAGCAAAAACTGAAGGAATTTTCCCAAATTCGGAAACCAATAAGGGTCAATTGTCGTTCACAAAAAGCTAGGCCTGCTGCTGCATGAACAACTCTTCCACTTTTTCAATAACCATGCTTGGTGTAATCTGATCCATACAGGCATGATCGCCACGCCAGCATGATTTATTCCCAAATACGGAGCATGGCCTACATGAGAGATTTAGCTGCACCGCGTTCAGTGGATTTTGATGCAAGCCATAAAATCCTGAATAGGGATGAGTTGGGCCCCAAATGGAAACCACTGGTATATTGACCAAAGAGGCCAAATGCATATTTGCTGAATCCATTGAAACCATAAGCTGCATTTGCTGAATGAGTTCAAGCTCTTCTTTGAACCCCTTTATATCATGCTGAGGATTGGCCTGCTTAAATTCCTTTTCCCAACCACCAATTAATAATTTTTCAGCTGCCGTTCCTCCAAAAAAATATAACTGATACGGCTTCTCGTCGAAATGCCTTACAATCTCTTTGAACTTATCAAGGTTGTACATTTTGGTATTGTGCTTGGCAAAAGGAGCAAAACCAATATTAATCTTACGGCTGACATTTAAGGGCTTGGATATTATTTGATCTGGGCCGGACGACAAGGGCGCAACTCCAAAGCCTAAACTTTCAAAAACCTTGATGTACCGCTCTGTAGCGTGTGGCAATGGACGAAAAATTTTATTTTCTTTCCGGGTTAGTGCAAAATTTTCGAACCTCGACTTCTTCACTCCAGCAGTCTTTTTCTTGAGTACAGTAAAAAGACAACGAAGAATATATGTTCGAACAACGCTGTGAAGATCTACCACAGTAGAAAACTCAACCTGCTTTCGGACCATATTGAAAATTCTAAATATCCCGACAATCCCCTTGTGCTTCTTCTTCAAATCAGCGCCAATAAAGCTCAGTCTTTCAACACCTTCAAACAAACCGGAAAACTGCTGATTACTCAACATCACCAATTCCTTATCCGGGTTAAAATCAAGAAATGCTTTAAGTACCGGCACGGTAAGCGCTACATCGCCTAATGCGGAGAAGCGCATGACCAATATTTTTTTTCTTGGGGTAGTCTGGGTCATGCTATTTGGAATTGTACAATATCGGATTTAATGAGGGGTCATTGTACATTTTCATTTGCCTGTATACTTTCATTATTTTTTTGCCTGATGCGATATCTTCAATCAATTCATCAATAGCATTGGACAGGTCTTTTTCCTGTTCAAACAATACCTGAAGCTTGGCATTGCATCGCTGCTTGTGGTCATCATTTGCGTCAGCCCTCAATACCTCTTCGTTCATATGCCAAATCTTGAGCATAAGTATAGATAAGCGGTCAATTGCCCAAGCTGGACTTTCGGTATTTAGTGTTGCACGATCACTTACAGCTATACTTTTGTAAAGCGATAGAAAGTAATCGTCGATTTGCTCTACAAGATCAGTACGATCTTGATTTGATTTGTCTATTCTTCGCTTTAAAGTAAGCGCTACTAACGGATCTATTTGTGTGTCGCGAATGATATCTTCTAAATGCCACTGGACGGTATCGATATAATTCTTCGAATAAAACAACCGCTCGAGACTCCCTTCCAGGAATGGATTTTCCATTTTGGCATCGACATCATTGTGCACATGAAAATCGCTTACACTGCGCCGAAAAACATCAATACAAGTTAAACTGATCATCTTAGAAACAAAATTAAACAAACAAAGGCGCTATTGATACTTTTTTGAGGTTTTAATCAGGATGGTAATGGCCCATGCAAGTAAAAGACAAACTGAAAGTGCTGCAATGATGCCTACCTCCTTTGATGCTTTGATTTGAGCTGAGTAGATGCCAAAAAAAGCCCAGGACAAAACGAATCCAAAAGCTGGTTCTTTTAGCTTGCCTACAAAAAAAATAGCAAGAAGCAAGGCTACACAAATCAGCACAATGGCCCACAACTCAGCTGGGAAAGGATTGCCCTGCCAACCTAAGCCAACAAACAAAGCAGTGAAATTGGCAATCGTTGCCACTGAAATCCAAGCCAGATAAACAACAAAAGCGTGGTAGATCCACAACCTCGTGAAAAAATTGAAGCTGGTTTTCAACGACTGTATTCGTAAATATATTTTGATGAGCATCACCAAAAATGCCAACATGATCAACAAAGAAATTTCAAGATAGAGATAATGCCAGGCAATAATCCACCCAGCATTCAACAGACAAGTAATTTGAAAAAGCGGACTCGCCCTCTTAATCGCCTCTTGAGCCGAAGAATTGAGGTTGACAAAAACTGAAACTACACTTGTTATAACAAATCCTGCAAGCAGCATGTAAATCAGACCCCAAATGCTAAACGTAAAACCTGCAGGTACAAAAAAGTTTGGATAAAATGCAGATACCTGGCCTGTATTATAGCCGTTGATAGGTAGAATATTTGCCAAGGCGTTTACGCCAATCATGGCGACAAATAAAACGAGGCTGATTAAAGCTTGAATTTTTTTATGCATGCAAGATTCTTAGCAGGAAAATTAAACAATTTTAGCCAGCCTATTTGAGGTGCTGCTTTCATGAAGAAACAAAAAACGTCTCTAAAAAAGAGACGTCTCTAATCAGGGCCTTAATACCGCGATTGGGCTTTTATTGAACATCCTATTTGAAGGGATTTGTTCTACCTAATCCGGTAGACCAAAAATACTCTTTTTTAAGCAATTTTCTATCTTTTTGATAATTAATTATTTCGTCACTTGCAAGGTGAAAAAGTTTAGACATCATCTGGGTGAAAAAATAAAACGACTGCGTTCTTACCGCGGGATGACCCAGGAAGAATTGGCCAAAGGCATCGGGAAAACCAGATCCCTCATCTCTTTTCTTGAGAGAACGGGCAACATCAATAAGTATACCCTGTCTGAGATTGCGAGAGTTTTAAACACAACGCCAACAGACCTAGAAAAAATTGAAACGTCCTTGATGCAGCCAGTAATTGTCGAAAGCGAAGATTCGCTACATGCTAAAAACAAGCTATTCCAAAACTTGATAGAACGTCAGCAGAATGAAATTGAATTCCTGAAGCAAACAATAAGCCACCAACAAAATTTGCTATATCGCATAACAAATAGCAAATAGCAAGCATTGTATAACAGTGCTAAGTCTACAGATTCCCCTTCTTCATTTCCAGCATGGCATGGTCTGCTGCCCTCGCCGTTAGAGCCATATAGGTTAGAGAAGGATTTTGTGTTGAAGTAGAAGTCATGCAAGACCCATCAGTCACAAAAACATTGCGGCAGGCATGAAGTTGATTCCATTTGTTCAACATAGAGGTTTTGGGGTCATGGCCCATACGAACTCCCCCCATTTCATGGATATCAAGTCCGGGAGCCTGCTTTGAATCATTGGTCTTGATATTATAAAATCCTGCCTTTATCATCATCTCACTCATTTCCTGATGAAAGTCTTTGATCATTTTCTCATCATTATCATCATAATCAATGTCAATCTTTAACAACGGAATGCCATACTTATCTTTTCTGCTCTGATCCAAAGAAACAGTATTGGTTTCTTTGGGGATTGTCTCACCCATCATACCAGCTCCAACATCCCATGGACCAAGAATTTTGCTATCGAGATTGTCTTTCAAATCTTGGCCAAATCCATCAGTATTTCTGGCTATGCTCCTCCCTGCAAAGAAACCAGTGGCATACCCACGAAGGAAATCTGTTTCTTGCTTTTCCACATTACGAAATCTTGGCAGATAGGCACTCGTATGCGAACGCCCATCTGTCGTCTTATCTAAAAACCCATCATATTTACCATAGATGCTGGCCCTATAATTATGAAAGGCAACGTACTTGCCCAACACGCCACTGTCATTCCCCAGTCCATTGGGGAACCTATTCGAGGTTGAGTTGAGCAATAATAAATTAGAATTGAAGGCCGCAGCATTAACAAAAATGATTCGCGCAAAATATTCTGTAGATTTTTGAGTGTTTGCATCTATTACCCTAACACCAGTGGCCTTTCCCACTTTCTCATCATAGATCACTGAATCTACAATGGCATCAGAAATCATGGTTAGATTTCCTGTTCTCTCAGCCCATGGTAGTGTTACTGAGTTTGAGCTGAAATATCCACCAAATGGACAACCACGCTGACAAAGGTTTCTTTTCTGACACTGCCCTCTTCCTTGTTCTAAATGAATTTTTTGTGGAACTGTAAGGTTTGCACACCGACCGTAAATGACATGTCGATTTGAATAATTTTTTGCAACCACATCACGAAAGTGATTCTCAACACAACTTAACTCCAATGGAGGCAGAAACTCGCCATCAGGAAGTGCAGGAATATTATCCCGACTGCCCGATATCCCTGCAAATTTCTCAACATAGCTATACCAAGGAGCAATATCTTTATACCTTATAGGCCAATCCACAGCAAACCCATCACGCGCTGGGCCTTCAAAATCAAACTCACTCCATCGCTGTGTTTGTCTTGCCCACATAAGCGATTTCCCCCCTGTTTGATATCCGCGTATCCAATCAAAAGGCTTTTCTTGGACATAAGGATGCTCATTGTCTTTCACAAAAAAATGCATGGCATCCTCCCTGAAAGCATAACATTTGCTGATCACCGGATTTGCATCTTTGAGATCTTGAGTCAATTCATTTCTGTGCTCAAACTCCCAAGGCATCATGTTGGTCGTAGGATAATCCTTGAGATGCTTTACTTCTCGTCCCCTTTCAAGCACCAAAGTCTTCAATCCCTTTTCAGTGAATTCCTTTGCTGCCCAACCACCACTCATGCCTGAACCGATCACGATAACATCAAATGTATTTTTATTGTTTCCCATAATATTTTATTAAACCCTTATTTAAATTGAAACACACCCTTGGTATCTTCCTGGAATAAGTTCATACACCTGAACATTGGTTAAAAAAAATTGGGAGGTGGTGTACGACTGAATAACGAGAGACTTTACTGTAGTGAAAAAAGAAATGAGTTCAGTGTCTTCATCTTTTTTTGAAATAATTTCATCAACTATTTTTTTTCGCTGCTCAAGACTACAATCAACAAAACCATCCCCAGAAGTTGCGTTACAGAATTGATTAAATTCTTCCATACCTCTCATAAACTTTTCCTGCTCTGCTTTTGTACGACAATCATCCACCATCTTCAACACAAATAAATGTGCGGAGATATCTTTTGCACCTGGAGTATCTGTCTTTGGAATAATTGTTTCACAAAGTTCTGAAAGCATTGCCTCATCATCGGGCATGACCTTGATTTTCTTTAGCAATACATTAGACTTGCTTCTGTCTTGCATGCAAGATGGAATTAGTGCAAAGCCTGCAGAAACAAAAACAAATTGTTTTAGAACCTCTCGTCTTTTTAGATTAGTCATGATGATTGATTTCTTCATTTAATTTACGCACCTAAATCCAGTATGCTCCAAACCTGTATCTGTTGCAGTTTTCATTCTTGATGATACCCTATAGCCTTTACAATAAGACGCATTGCATAAAAACGAACCTCCCCTCACGACTTTCTTTGGTACTGTTGGCTCCTGGGGGTCATAACTCCGAGCAGGACCCTTGGGGTTGATTATACTTTTTGCTACAACTGTTTTATAATAATCATTGCTATACCAATCAGCACACCATTCCCATACATTTCCAGCCATATCATAAAGTCCCTTAGTATTAGGAGCAAAGGTCTTTACAGGTGCAGCATTCCCATAACCGTCCCACTTTGTATCGTAGCTAGGGAAACTACCTTGCCAAGTGTTTGCCTTAGGCTTTCCAGATTCTACTTGCTCATTGCCCCAAGGATATACATGATTGGCGTATCCCCCAGCAGCAAATTCCCACTCAGCCTCTGTAGGCAGCCGCTTGCCGGACCAATTGCAATACGCCATTGCATCATCCCAAGAAACATGAATCACGGGATGATTTTCAAGCCCTTTGATGCTGCTACCCGGCCCTTGCGGGTGTTTCCAATTGGCTCCGCTTTTCCATAACCACCATCTGCTCGGATCGCTCAATCCTGCTCCAGGGGATTGCTGAACAAAAACAAGTGAAGCCGCAACAAATACATCGGCTGATGGCTTTGGCGTTCCAGGAGGGAGTTGCTTTTTAATTTCTTCCCAGTCGGGTATTTTCTCAGCAGTAGTGATATAGCCAGTTGCGTCCACAAACTTTTTAAATTGGGCATTTGTTACCTCGGTAGCATCCATCCAAAAACCACTGACCTTAACCTTGTGCTGTGGATACTCATCTGGCCTGCCTTCTCCATCACTCGCCCCCATTAAAAATTCTCCCCCAGCTACCCATACCATCCCGTCATGAGATGCTGATGCATCAGATCGTTTACTTATGGTATCTAAAAGGGATGTTTTTCCGAATCGGGAAGGAATATGATCAACACAATGTAGCAGACTATCAGGATCAGTTGAAACAGCAACGGCCTTATTGCTTTGGCTACAGGAAGAGCATATGGCCAACAAAAAAATAACCGAAGTATTGAAAAGCTTCATCAAAGCGAATATCAGAAATTATATGATTGCAGATCCTAAAAACTTACTTAGTCAAAAAGAATTTATTCAAGCCCCAGTAAAATTTATTTTCTTGAAAATGAACCAGCAAATCTCTGGCAGTACTAACATGCTTTCTTTTTACAGTAATCAATTCACCTACAATCGTTTCAAAAGTGAAAATAAGATGGCCGCTTTGACGCTGAACTATTGCCTGAAGAATTCCGCGTCTGTCGGATATAACTTCAAAATCACCACTTGCAATAAACTCAAGCGAGCATGTATTCCCTGATAAGCTCTTTGCCTTTACTTGTTGCAGAATACCATCATACAAAACAGCATCGATGAGAAAGGCGCCCTCTGCACCAAGCTTGCTAAAAGAAAGCTCTCTCCAGGCTTGAGGAATAGCAGGAAAAATTTTTATGCGCCCTTTATCACTTTGAATAAGCATTTCCTGCAAGCTCGATGCAAAAGCCATTGGCGTTTCAAAACAAGGACCCGCTTCTGCGTAAAGTCCATTTGGCTGAGCATGTCTGTCTAAAAACTTACCAAGCAACGCAACGGAACTATCTCCCTTCCCCAACAAGGAATACATGGACGAGGCTCCTGTGTAGGAATATCCTGCCAAAGCATCCGACATGGATTGCCAATGATCAATAGACTTTAATGTCATTGATCGATGTGAGGGGTTGCTCATGTCTAACAATCGATAAGGATAGATGGCCATGAGGTGAGAATAATGCCTATGTGAAGAAGTGAGCTCAGCGTCCTTCCCTACCATAAATCCATGTTCATTTGAATGAAGCGGCGTTAAGGCTTGCAACACCTTACTCCACCTGTCTTTGTCATCATCATTCAATCCAAGCAGCTGATTCACCTCCATAAGGGTCTCTAACCCCCATATCAAACCGGCCAATGAATAATGAGCATCTTCAACATCTGCATATTCTGGTGAATGTGATTTTACAAGATGAAGAACACCTTTATGATCAGCATGCAACAAATGCAACAGATAGTTCACTGATTTCTTCAAGAGGGGATATATCTTTTCTTTCAATTCAACTTTATCCCCGGAATATTGATAGTACTTATAATAATATAGCATGACCCACAATAAATTGCCTGGCTCAAACTGTCCATTTTTCAAATTATGTTCACTCAACGGAGACCATAAGTCATAACTTGAAACTCTCCCAATAGCAGCAGCATCTCCTCGCCATTGCACTGGTACATTGTTGATTAATTGCTGTTTATTTTTATTGAGCAAATCAAACAATGGCCTGGTGAGTTCAAGTTGATTGGCTGTAAATAGTGGCGAATAGGTAAGCTGTGTATTTAAGTTCCACCAGATTCCAGGCCATGGTGTTTTACTTGTAAACCACGGGCCCATCAAATCAATCATCGGCATATTCTTTCTCGTTGCTGATCCGAGTTTATAGATCTGCAGCCAATAGTAAGATTCAATCCGCTTATCGGGGATAGAAATAAAACTGCGCTGAAAAAAATTATTCCACCATACTTTGTGAGCATCAACAGCCACATCCAGAGGCTTCGATTGAAATCTTCTTATTGCAGCAAATGCTTCTGGTATTGCCTTGCCTTTTAGGCTATCGCTATATCCAACCGCAATATCAATAATGTGCTTTTTGCCGGAGAGTGCATGCCGCCAAACAGTAGCATACTCTCCTTTTGAATATAGAGATTGATAACAAATGCCATGTCCGGCAGAATCTGTTAATTTGCTATCGGGGCTATGCTGATAAGCAAAGCTTTTGGCGTCTGTAGACAAATAAGCAAGTCTAGGACTAACACTTTTTTCAGTAACCCACTCACAAATGAGCTTTTCTGTTCCAGTAATATCTGTCGCCTCGATGTGAATGATGTCTTCCCCTGACGGAACGAAAAAATATAAGTTTACCCTGCCCTTACTGGTTAGAACTTCTCCCTTTACTTCAGCATTGTAAATATCAAGATAGATGGAGGAGGATAATATCTCACCGCTTGTGCGTATCATCATCTTTCCTAGAGGCAGACGAGGATGTGAAACCAAT
>Ga0207909_1000616_pt1 | contig 11249 bp, 24 predicted proteins | sample LakMenEpi05May10_FD_150672 | JGI IMG/M metagenome (GOLD analysis project Ga0207909, IMG submission 150672) | Freshwater microbial communities from Lake Mendota, WI - 05MAY2010 deep hole epilimnion (SPAdes) | ecosystem: Environmental > Aquatic > Freshwater > Lake > Epilimnion/Euphotic zone ...
TCAAGAACGCATGATTGATGCGGAGAGGCAGCGCGACAGGCTGGCGGAGGCTTTGAATGCCATCTTAAATGATGATCCAGATTCTCCGCTATACAAAATAAAAGAAGCCCGTGCCGCCCTCGCTGCATGGAAGGAGGCTCGCTGTGAATCCTGAAGCACAACGGATCGCCATCGCGAAAGCGTGTGGGTGGAAATTGGTTACGGATAATCCAGAATATAATCCAGAATATGAGCCATACTGGGAAGATCTAAAAGGAAATATGGTTGCTGTTAGCAACGGTGTTCATAGATTGCCAGACTACCTCAACGACCTCAACGCCATGCACGAAGCGGAGGACACAATGTATGATGGTCAACTGTGGATTGAATATGAAATCGAACTCACCACTGCAATGGACCATGTTGGATGGCAATTTCACGCTACCGCCGCTCAACGCGCTGAAGCCTTCCTGAAAACACTGAACCTATGGAAACCATGAAGACAGACACACCAGAGACAGACGGAGAATGGAACCGCCTAGCTTGCCAAGACCACCCCGCAACTGGATGGGGCTTCGCCAGAAAGTCACCCGACACCACTAACCACGAAAATACTATGCAAACCGAAAATGATACATCGAAGCTGGAAGACTCACCCGAACAAGAGGATGGTGAGGGTTGCTCAGGAGCGTCTTGTTCGCGGTCTTTGTTGACCGATAGACTGCGATCTGAGTTGCACGAATCGAACGCCCCTCAAGTGGTGTGCTACAATCAAATGATGCTGCTGGCACGCAAACTGGAATCAGCATTGCGAGACATGATTGATGCGGAGGATAGACACGGATACGGGGCGAGCATGAGTCATCCGCGCGTCACGAGGGCGCGTTCCGCTGCGGTCAAAATTCTTTCCGCGAAGCCCTCAACCAACTAAATCTATGAACACTGACACACCGAGAACGAATGAAGCCCTTGTCGCCATACTTGAGAGGGACGGCGAGCTGTCCGAAAAGAATGCGCCCGAGGCACTAGTGAAACTTTGCAGAGCGATGGAATGCAAAGTAAAGGAACTGAACCACCAACTCGCCAGATCGCAAGAAGCCGCGGATCGGCTTGAAGAGTTGCAGGCACAGCTGCAGGAAGCACAGGACTATGCGAACCGATTGGTAGCGCATAAAAATATGCTGTGTCTGCCAAAGGATTTGCAAAATCTCCGTAGCGTGAATTCACAGTTTGCGGCGGAAAATCACATCTTAAAAGAACAGATGAGAATACTAGAGAGTTCTAAAAACCAAATAACATGGACATAAAAGATAAACGAATAACTGTTACTGTTGTGAATCATAATAAGTTCAACAGCGAATTGCAATTAACGATGAACTGGGATGCCAATCTCGATGATTGGATCGGTGCATTCAAGACGATCTTGATTCATCAGACGTTTGCAGAAGATAGCGTCAAAGAATTATTTGAAGACGCTATCCAATACACACTATTATGAGCAGCACTGCATACAATGGATACAAGCACTTCTTTCTTGATGTTGAAACCACTGGCACTGATCGGTCATTACACAACATTTTTCAGATTAGTGGAATCCTTACAGACGAGAACTTTAATATTCTAGAAGAATGTGACCTTAAGTTTAAGCCGTTTAGTCTTGAACATTGGGAGCAGGGCGCATTGGACAAGACGGGCATGACATTAAAATCACTTGCCGAACTAGAGTTGAATAGCGCCGGTGCTTACCTGCAATTCTCACAGTTGCTATCACGTCATTGCAATAAGTTTGACAAGAAAGACAAGATTCATTTTGTTGCCTATAATGCAAGCTTTGATGCAGACTTTATTCGTGAATGGTTTGCCAAACATGGAGACAACTATTTCGGCAGCTGGTTTTGGCATCCGCAGATTTGCGTAATGCAAGCCGCGGCATGGATGACCCAACGAGTACGTGGCGCATTGCCCAATTTTCAGCTGGGAACGCTCTGTCAATGTGCTGACCTGGGATGGGATGAAACACAAGCACATGATGCAAAATATGACATTCTGAAGACTCTGCAGCTGTTCCGATACATTCAGGCAAATGTGCCTACGCTGTAACTCATTGAAAATCAACGGAAACCCAAAAAATGCATATTTTTGAAGATTTATGTATTTTTTCCTTTACAAGTCCTCAAAAATGTTGTATAATAATTCTGTAAGGAAACCACCACAAAATATGTCAAAACCAACTGTTGCTACCCTCAAGTCGTTTATCGCTAAAAACCGAGCAAACCTATTCGTTCAACAAAAAAGTGCATTTGACGGCATGCATGATTGCGTGATGCAAAATGAGCATGCTGGCTTTACTCCTGCAACCGCAAGTGACGGTTATAAAAATACTCTAGGCATCAACGGAGTGTGGGTTGTGGGCCGAGACGCAATCTCGCCTTTTGAAGCTAAAGGTTTTAAAGGCTATAGCGTCTACAATTGCTGCGGCTCGTTTGTCCTTGCTGTCCGTGCCTAATTTCTAAAACTAACCTCTACCTATAAATTATATTATGAAAGACCAAAACTACATTGTACTTGATAAGAATGGAAACGAAGTGATTGTGCCAGCGCGCACAGCATCTGAAGCATTAGGTATCTTCCTTAAGCGCGGCCGATTCGGTTTGGGCGCTGGCTGGACGCTTACTCGCCAACCAGACGGTTGGATTGTGGCTAGCAATAAGACTGGCAGGACGCTTGAGCGTACCTACCACAAGCTGCGCGAAGCAGACTACAGCCGCGCGCACAAGCGCTATTCCAACATTGCCTAATCTCCTAATACACACCAACTACTATATCATGAAACTAAAATTTAATTCGCAAACATCTTTTAATACCGCTTACAATGCACTTAGTGGCAATAACTTTAAGTTTGACAACTATCGCGATGAACTCGCACTAAAGTTCTTTACTACAGAATGTGTCGGCAATGCAATTCTCGACTTGACCTCAAAAGGATTGATTGAAGGTACTGACTTTAATTTTTATCGTTATGCTGCTTAATGAATCGGGCGGTTACGCAGCCCGATTTGATTATATCACTAAATTATGAAATTACCTACCCTTTATAGTCGCACGAGCACGGGAGCCATTCAAGTATGGACCGTCGAAATTCAAGAAAACGCTTACCGCACATTGCATGGTCAATACGGTGGCAAGATTGTCACCACCGAATGGTTTACGGCGTCTCCTACTAATGTGGGGCGAAGCAATGAGCGTGACGGCGTTGCACAAGCTCTGTTTGAGGCTCAGGCATGCTGGAAGAAAAAGTGTGACAGCGGAATGTTTGAAGACATTCTTGCAGTTGACACCTTTACATTCGTCGAGCCGATGTTGGCAAAAAAGTGGGAAGATCGCCGCAGTAAGGTTTCGTTTCCGCTCTATTGTCAACCCAAGCTGGATGGCATGCGCGCAGTCATTACTCGACATGGTGCAACAAGCCGCAACGGCAAGCCATGGGTAACCATCCCGCACATTCTCAAAGCATTGGAACCAGTGTTCGCAGCATACCCAGATTTGATTCTGGATGGTGAATTGTATTGCCACGGGCTACACGATGACTTTAACAAGATCAGTTCGCTTATCAAAAAGACTAAGCCTACCACTGCAGATCTTGAGGAAAGCGCTGCAACCATTCAATATCACTGGTATGATATTGCGGACAACAAGCTAAAGTTTGTTGATCGTAACCAAAAGATTGGGAGCATTTGCGCAACATATGATTTTAACGAAAAGTCTGTGGTTGTTCCAGTACCAACATATGTTGCATGTGATGAGCTGCATCTTGATGAGCTGTATGGTATTCTTCTTGAAGATGGTTATGAAGGTCAAATGGTTCGCACCAATGAGCCTTATGAATTTAAGCGCAGCAACACACTGCTTAAGCGCAAGGAGTTTCAAGATGATGAATATCGTATTGTGGAAATTTGTGAAGGTAATGGCAACAAGACTGGAATGGCTGGTTATGCTGTTCTTGAGCGCGAAGATGGTGTTCGTTTCCGTAGCAATATCAAAGGCAATCATACGTTCCTAAAAGCGCTGCTGCCACAGGCTGCAAGTTATGTTGGGCAATATGCAACCTGCAAGTACTTTAATCTTACACCTGACGGGATCCCAAGATTCCCTTATGTGATTGGATTCCGTGCTGGACGTGGAATGGACTAACATATGAAACGATTTTACTGCATAAAACACTCCGCTATGATGATTAGCGTGATTGTAGCTAACTTTGCTGCATGGATACTAATCGTGTATGCATTCGCCGCCTTAATTAAGCATTATCTCTGATTCCGCATCAGTTATGCCGCAAATCTGGATTTTTCTGGATTTGCGGCATTTCTATGTAACTTGTTGGTAGTCTGTAGCGGAAAAATATGCATTTTTCTTCATTTTTTCCTTTACAAAGCCGATTTTTTGTTGTATAATAATTCTGTAAGGAAACCACCACAAAATATGACTACTCCAACCGTAATTAAGACCACCACCTCCGATATTGACAGCCAAAACCGCCAGTTTATCTGGACGCAATATTCCGATGGCAGCGCGCTTAGTTGCGAAATTACTCGCTGCACCGGCGATGCCGCACGCCCCGCCAAAGAAACTTGGCGGGAGTTTCACGAAGCTGGCAGCACCATGGCGCTCATGATTTGCGCTTGGTAATTGCTGGTGTGCCTAAAATTAAACTTTACCTATAAATTATATTATGAAAAACTATACTATGTACGAAACCTATAAAACCGAAGCTGAAGCACTCGCGGCAGCTGAAAAGTACGCTACTGAAAACTGTGGTGTTGATACATTCGACGGTATGAACTGCAATGATTACAAAGAGGATCATGAGCCTGAATGCACTGGTTGGGACGGCTTTGATCGTCGATGTGACTGCGGTAACCGTCGCGTATCATGGGACATTGAGAAGAACCTCGATGGTACCTTCGCCGCCTGGGCCCGAGCCTACTGAAAAATAAATGAAAATCACAGCATTTTATCCTTTACAAGCTTCCCACATTTTGTTATAATAATTCTGTAAGGCAATCAATTAACCACAAGACAAATATGAATACCAATCGTTCCACTAATTACCTCAAGACAATTGTCAATGACCAATCTGCAACAGCTGAAATCCGAAGGGTGCAGGCATCTGCACGAATCTTCAATCTCGAGCAAAAACTGATGCAGGAAAAAAATCCAGCTCACATTCGCCTTGTTCAACGTGTTGACCGTTTTGGTCGACTTGGGAAGAATAATCCTGCAGCTGTCGGTTACCGCGAGCGTGCAGAGAAGCAGAGGCGCAATTATAACTATGGTGCCAACCCTTATCAGCGCATTGCAATCTCTGATGCTGCAACGGTTGACATTTACATTCGCACAATTCATCATGAGTCATGCGCACGTCGGCAATTTGTTAATATGACCACAGGTGAACTCTATTACGCTTAATCTTTATATGAATGAAACACCGCTAATACCAACCGCAGCTTTCGATAGGAGTGCAGCACTCCCAGACTCTAGGTATATTTTTAGCGGCAACTATGTGATATTTACGCGCCGCCGATTTGTTTTTCACATCACCTTTGGCCGAAGTTATGCTAACATGACTCTGATTGAAGCACGGCGTAAACTTAAAAAATACTATACCAAAGGTGAACAGAATGACATCCTGCATTATCTCAAAACCAACAACATTTTAAAAGCATGACCAATGGGATTCAGGTGGTAGCAAACTACAAAGCGTCCATGATGGGTGGAATGGAAATCGTTCAAGTTTATCTTAAAACTGATGAAGGTGAAATTACCTTGAGTAAGAAGCAATGGGATGAAATCAAAACAACTATGGCTGGGCATCGCAAGAGTGGATATTCAGAAGAGTTTGATGGTTATACTCCACACACAGCAGCTTTTTGGAATTAAGAAAATATACATATGACAGAAGTAGAAATTTATTTTAACGTAGACAAGCAGCATCGCTTTACTGAAACAGAGGATGCAGATCGTGAGTTTGCATTGTGGTACTATAGCGACAAAACTGGAGAGGCTGCTGCGGAAGAAGCCTTTCACATTTCAAATGCTCCAGATGAATTGCTGACTGATAAGCAAAAACACATCAGACTCCGTTGGAAAGGTCGTTCACTATCCATTGGTGATGTTGTCGGTCTAATTGAAAAATCAGATGATCAAATAGTCACTCAACGGTACCTGTGCTGCAGCTGTGGATGGAAACAAATTTAATATGACAGACACTATTAGAAAAGCAATTTTATCTTCAGGATTTTTGATATGCCCGGGATGCAATGGCGAAGGAGAAATTGGTTGTTGGAGCGGCCATGAATCATTTTCAACATGTTATTTTTGTGCAGGACATGGAATGATTCGATCCTTAAAGAAAGTAAAACAAAGGAAAGAATGTATAATTTGTCAAGGGAAAGGATGTCTGGGCGGTTGCAACCACAGAGGATATCACGAATGGGAAAGTTACGAATTGGTATGAAACATTACACAGCAGAATGGTTACTAGTACTTGCACTAATTACATTGCTTATTACAGCATTTTTAGTTGCTCAACAAAGAGATGATCTTAAAGCCGAAGCGGTAAAGCGTGGAGCCGCAGAATGGGTTGCCGATTATAATGGCATCACCACATTTAAATGGAAAGAAAAACAATGAAACCGATTACACTATACCTAATTCGCCATGGGCAGAGCGAAGGCAATGTTAATACTCAAGTCTATTATGATAAGAATGATTGTGATATCGAATTGACTGCGCTGGGTCACTCTCAAAGTTTAGGCGCCGGTGCAGAGCTAGCACGCATGATTGACCACACTGCACCAAGGATCATTTGCAGCGCATACATGCGTGCTAAGCAAACTGCAAGCGGTATATACAGTGTATTGGCAGAAGATCATCAACCAAGCCTACAAGAGGATGTATTGCTACGAGAACGAGAGTGGGGTAGCCTGCGAACAGTTGTAGATAATCGACACCTCAAGCGTGAAGAACACTTTAACTTTTATTATCGTGCACAAGGTGGAGAAAGCTTTGCTGATGCCTATACACGTGTAGTGTTATTTTTCCAATGGCTGGAGCTCCGTCGGCTGCGCAATCCACACGATGACAGCCCAATCGTCATTGTTTCACATGGTGAATGGATCCGCCTTGCATTGATGTATCTGGATGGAAATACTGTTGAGTACTTTACAGTCAACCGTAAGAATCCAAAAAATTGTGTTATTCACACGCGCACACTATCATAAAGTCCTTTACATTCTCAAGAAAATATATTATAATAAATCGTAATGAAAATTAAACATACAAAAGAAACTCTAAAAACCGCACTGCAAGCCGGTGCGCACTCTGTAACCTTTACTAAGCTGGATGGTTCTGTTCGCGAAATGATTGCTTCACTGCATGCATCGGATATCCCAGCTGAGCATACACCCAAAGGAACTGGTATGGCCAGTGATGGTGCAGACGCTCCATTGCGTGCATATGATATTCCAAATGCTGGATGGCGCAGTATCAATGTTAGCACAGTTACCAGCGTGATTCCATTCAATAACGCATGAGCATTCAATTTAAAGCAGGGCGCGTATTAGCGCCTGACAGCAAATGGACTGGAGAAGAACCGGATTGGCATGGGTGGGAAAAGTGGGACACTGAAAAGTTCTATCGTACTCGTCAACGTGCATTGCAATTCTATAACTATTATCTTGATGCGACATCAATGAAGCCGATGGTGTTAGGGTGGATGAAGAAGGAAGGTTACTCCCAAACCGAGATCAGTACAATTAAAGACGCCAGTCCAAATGTATTGCCAAGTACTGTCGGCAAACTTGTACGCTGTCTTGAGCACGGTATGCCAAGCCTTCATCCTGAAGCGCACCAATACTTTGCGGCATTGCCTTTTCATGAACATCCACCAACCGCTAAGGATGACCGTATCATAGCAAAAAGTGAAATTAACAATGCTCTTGCCGTATTGAGTAATGCCAAGTATGTTGCTGCTCAAGAAAACAATACACCTAAAGCATATGTACCGTCTCCATTGGAGCGTATTAAAAATAAAGTTGAAAAGGAAATTGTTGGCGCACTACTTGATCCGCTGCTTGATGCATGGTGCGATACAAGTGTTGAGGTTGCAACTGTTAATCTTGTAAGTTACTTGCGTGATGGCAAGGTACCAACCCAAGGCTGCAAGTTTATCCTTGAATGGTTGAACGCAGTACATGCTGAGTATAATGGTGCTTATACCAAAGAAGACGCACAACTGGTTGAAGGGTATAGTTACCTGTCACGCGCCGATTTGCGCAAGATTGTCAAGAACCTTGAAGTTATGATTGGAGATGTCAATGCGCATGCCAAGATTAAGGTTAGCATGCGCAAGCCGCGCGTTAAGAAGGTTAAGGATGCAAGCAAACAAGTTGCTAAACTTAAGTACCAAACCAACAGCAGCGAATATAACATTGACAGCATCAATCCATCACGTATCCCTACAGCTCAGCGATTGTATGTGTTCAATACCAAGACGCGTCAACTAGGTGTATACTTTGCAAAAGGAAGTGCTGGTTTTGAAGTTAAAGGCACTAGCATCAATGGTTATGACGCTGCTGCTAGTTATATTGCCACTCTGCGCAAACCTAAAGACCTGCTAAATGCGGTACTAAGCAATGCACCAAAGGCACTTGATAAAACGATTGAAGCCGCTAAGTTGAAAAAGAGGCCTGCAAATGGCCGATTCAACCAACACACTGTCCTACTTAAAGTAGTTGAAAACAAGCTATAATGACTGAAGAACTACATATTAAAGTATTAAGCAAGCAAGAATTTGCATTGCAAATTGAGAGCCGTGTCAAGCGCAAAGAAATGGGTTACCTAGAAGCCATCATTGACTATTGTGACTCCAACGGATTGGAAGCCGCTGATGTACACAAGTTGGTGGTTGGCAGTCTTAAGGACAAACTTGAAGCAGAAGCACAGCGCAATAATTTATTACCCAAATCATCTACTGGAATCTTTGCGTGATTTGTTTGTCTACTGAAACTGGAGTTGCACCGTTTGATGTGTGGAGTATCTATACAGCAATCAACCTGCATTTTAAAAAAGGTGGGAGCTATGATGCATTCAAGTTTAACTTTAAAGGCCCGCGACTAAAGCGCGAAACCTTTATGACTAATCGTAACCGCTACTCCTTTGAAAAATTAGCACGTGCTTATCCCAAAAAGAATGACTTGATTTGCTACTTTACGAGCAATGTGATAGCTGGCAATGTATGGATCAACAACATGAATGATAGCGTTTATGCTGAATGGTCTTCACGCATTCAATCATTGGACTATCGCTTTAACTCTGAAATGAGCGATGCAGCATTGCTTGCTGAGCGCAATGGTTATTTGTTTGACCAACTCTTTAAGCCGCGTGATAAGAGCGAGGTGCCTGCAATCTATAAACTATATCAAGCTGAAAAAGTAAGCCTTGAATCATTGGTAATACTAGACAATCTACTCAACTATACTAAGAGTATAAATAACAATCTTAGTGATCCGCTCGAAATATCAAGTGATATTTCACACCGCGTCATTAAGTATAAACCTTTTCTACGTTCAGAAATGAATGTAGAAAAACACAAAAAGGTTGTAATTAATTTGTTTACAAGTGTAAGCAAATAGATTATAATAAAACACAACGCAATACAAAACAACACACTGTAAATAATATGTCATTTGAACAACTAAAACAAAATCGTTCCGCCGCAATTAGCAAACTTGTTAATGCAGCAGAAAAAGTCGGTGGTGCAACCAAAACATATGGCGATGATCGTCTATGGGCACCAGCAGTTGATAAAGCAGGCAATGGTTATGCAATCATTCGTTTCCTTCCAGCCAAAGAAGGTGATGACCTGCCATGGGCACGTTTCTGGGATCACGGATTCAAGGGGCCAACCGGTCGTTGGTATATTGAAAACAGTTTGACTAGCATTGGTCAACCTGATCCCGTTAGCGAAATCAATAGCATTCTATGGAATAGCGGTAATGAAAAGGACAAGGAAATTGCACGTGACCGCAAGCGTCGCCTGCATTATGTATCCAACATTCTGGTGATTAGTGATCCTGCAAATCCAGCCAATGAAGGCAAGGTTTTCCTCTATAAGTATGGAAAGAAAATCTTTGATAAAATCATGGATATTATGCAGCCGCAATTCCAAGACGAGACACCAGTCAATCCATTTGACTTTTGGGCGGGAGCAAACTTCCGTTTGAAGATTCGCAACTTTGAAGGTTATCGTAACTATGATAAGAGTGAATTTGACAAGGCGAGCGAATTGTATAATGGTGATGAAGCGCAACTTGAGGAAACCTATGGGCAACTATACACTTTGAGTGACTTTACCGATCCAAGCAATTACAAGTCATATGCTGAATTGAAGCGTAAGCTTGTTGAAGTTCTTGGTGCAGAAGCAGCTGGCACATCACATGAAAGTGAAAGTGTCGAAGCTCCAGCACGAAGCGTTGTTGGTCGCACTGTTGAAGCAGCTGAACCACAACGTACTGTTCAAAGCAGCTATGAAACAACTGAAACTGTTACCAGCTCAGCATCTGATGATGACGACGATGACAGCCTTAGCTACTTTGCTAAATTGGCTCAAAGCTAATCTATAAAAAATCTAAAATGCGCAAAGGGTTTGTTATCCTTTGCGCATTTTAGTATAAATATGATGAGACTGTATGAAACCGTATATTAGAGTATTTAGCATTGGTACATGCAAAGATTGTGCAGCTTATCATCAGATCGTACATGAGTTTGCAATGCAATATGACATTGAATATGCTATAGTTGATGTTGACCGTGAAGAAAATTTGCATGAAATATTGCAACGAAAACTGCAATATATTCCTTCTACTCTGATATTCAAAGATGGCGTTTTATCCCACCAAGCTGGAGAAATATTAACAAAAGAATCACTATATAAACTTGTGTATGATATTTGAAGAAGGCTCTTTTGATTTTGGTTTTACTGCGGTTCATGAACTTGAACTTGAAAGTGTTCAGGCTGCAGCAAATAGCAATGCGGTTGCTCAAAACAAATTAGAGAAAATGTATAAGGCAATACTCCCACTGTTGGATAATCTTAAAAAGAATCCAGAAAAGGACTATATTTTTTGGCCACAACGAATGGACAAAATAGAAAAGTTTGAGCGGATGATTGAAGAGATATACAACGGCTAGCCTGCATATACATTGCTACT
>Ga0207909_1000623_pt1 | contig 11152 bp, 11 predicted proteins | sample LakMenEpi05May10_FD_150672 | JGI IMG/M metagenome (GOLD analysis project Ga0207909, IMG submission 150672) | Freshwater microbial communities from Lake Mendota, WI - 05MAY2010 deep hole epilimnion (SPAdes) | ecosystem: Environmental > Aquatic > Freshwater > Lake > Epilimnion/Euphotic zone ...
AATGAATAGGAGTAAAGCCATAATAATAACCAACTTCACCACTTAAAACGGTTGAACCAATAAAATTCCATTCAGCACCAAGAGACAAGCCTACAGAACCTTTGTAAAACAATAAATCGCTCGGTGAATGCATGTTCGTGTTTTGTTTAACTTCTGTTTCGTCAATTAAAAGTGGATTAACAAATCCTTCATCGTTCATTTTATTGCTTAAGCAAAAGCTGTTTTTCAATCCAAACTTCCCGAAATAGCGAAAATAACCTATGTAACTTGTTCTAAATTGAATCATTGTTGGTATCGTTAGATAGATTGTATTGTGTTGCCTGTGTTTTAATAAAAACAAATCACTTCCGGACACATCATCGCTTCTACCTAAAATCTCAGAATCATTATAGTAATACCACGCATTTTGACCTTCAACTATGTTATATGAAAACTTAGAAAAATCAAATTCTAAACCAGTAAAAAAAGCAAATGCATCGGATAAACCATAATTCATATCAACGCCAATCGTAAAATCACCACCAACGCCATCTTGTTCAAAGCGTTTTGTATTCATTTGTTGGAAGTTTACGGAGGTACCAAAAACGATTCCTGCTTGAACCTTTTTTTTAGCAGCTTCTTGTCCAAAAGCATTGAATAAATTGCAGGATAGATAAACTATAATTAACCAAATTGATTTCATAAAACAGCATTTTAAAGTGTTACAATATTACTTATTTTCAATCCAAAATGAAAATTAAATCTTATATTTTTAAGTGATGAATCAAAAGAATTAAAAATAAGCGAATATGTAAACTAACTTTTTATGTATTTTTGCTCAAAAAACCTGAATATGCTTAGAATTTTAGCAGTTTTTTGTTCCTTATTTTTGATGGCATCTTGCGTTACTAATTCGTTGGATGTAGCTGTGGATGATCAAAGTGTTTCGATTGATTTTATACAATTGGATTCGTTAATGTTTCATGCTAATTCTGAGGATCGATTAGCACTTCACCAATCTATGCAAACTCAAATTCCACATCTTTATGAATACAATTTAGCGTATTGTCTAAAGTTTAAAGGAATGCAAGATTCTGTTTTCACGACCAGTATCCAACAATTTTTCTCTGATCCTTACATTAACAAATTAGAACGACGATTATCAAAGCAATTCAGAAATACACAAACATTTAAGGAAGGGATTATAGATGGATTTAAACATTTGAAGTATCATTTTCCAAATGGAAAGATTCCTTCAGCCGTTGTTTTTATGAATTCCTTATTTACTGCGAATGCTTTTTGTACGGAAACAGAAATTGGTATTGGATTGGAACGCTATTTACCTATGAAAACAGATGTCATCCAACAATTACCACCGGATCAATTTTACAATTGGATAAAAGAAGGATTTGATGAGCGATATATAGTGAGAGATGCACTTTGTTCTTGGGTAATGACGCATTATGTTGACGAGGAAAAAGGAAATTTAATCGAAAATTGTATTTATTGGGGCAAGATTTTATACCTGACAAAAGCGGCCTTACCTGAAGTGACTGATGCTACAATTCTTCGCTATTCTGAAAAAGATTTCAACTGGGCTTTAGAGAATGAATCGCAACTTTGGAATTATTTGGTAAAAGATAAAGTGCTGTTTAAGATTGATGAGCGAATGATTCGTAATTTAATTGCTGAAGGACCTTTTTCGGTAGGTTTTCCTGAAGAAGGTCCGGATCGATTGGGCCAGTTTTTAGGGTACCGAATTGTTCAAAAATACATGGAAATTGAACAGATTACTGTTAAAGAGTTACTTGATAAATCATATACCGATATATTGGTTGAATACGAAATAGATTAAAAAATGGAAAATAAAATAACGAAATCTTCTGAAATTAAAATTCAAGTTGGACTGAATGAAAATAACTTGCCAATTTCAATGAAATGGAGTGCGCAAGATGGAAATATTGAAAACGCTTCAGCTAAAGCTTTTATGTTATCGCTTTGGGATGAAAAAGATAACAATACGATGAAAATCGACTTGTGGACAAAAGATATGTCAGTGGAAGAAATGAAACAATTTTTTCACCAAACCTTATTGACTATGGCGGATACCTTTGAAAAAGCAACTGGTGAGCATTTGATTTGTGAAGATTTGCGTGATTATTGTTATCATTTTGCTGAAAAAATGCAAGTATTACCAGCCAAAGACTAATGTTTACGGGTGCGTTATCAAAAATGAAGGTTGAATTGCACGATGAAGTGCATTATACGCTTCGCTTATCTTCTGATTTATGTGTGAATGATTTTATTGGCTCATCCATTGTTTTGGAATGGAGCGGGAAAATAACCTGTTCTTCTTGCGGAAAAAATACCAAGAAATCTTTTGGAGATGGCTTTTGTTACCCGTGTTTTATTTCGGCACCTGAAGCTACTGAATGCACCATTCGACCTGAATTGTGCCGAGCGCACCTAGGTGAAGGCAGAGATCCAGAATGGGAAAATACCCATCACAATGTTCCACATTTTGTTTATTTAGCAGCTTCTGATACCGTAAAAGTTGGAGTTACAAGAGCTGGTCAAATTCCAACAAGATGGATCGATCAAGGAGCAAAATCAGGCATTCGGTTAGCTGAAACGCCAAATCGTTATGAAGCTGGAAGATTAGAAGTGGCACTAAAAGCGTTTTTTACTGACAAAACCAATTGGCAACGAATGTTGAAAAATGAACTAGATTCGTCCATTGATTTGGTGGAAGAAAAATGGCATTTACACGATCAATTACCCTCAGATTTGACCGAGTTTTTCACGGAAGATGATGAAGTAATTGAGATTAATTATCCTGTTTTGAATTATCCTGAAAAAGTAAAGAGTCTTGGATTTGATAAAACACCGCGTATTGAAGGGCGCTTAACAGGAATTAAAGGTCAATATCTAATTTTTGAAAATGGTGAAGTGTTAAATATTAGAAAACATACAGGATATGTTGTAACTATTGAGATTTAATTTAAATGGGAAAAGATAAAATACGTCGTTTTGCCGCGATAAAAACATATGAAAATGTATTTGAACCTACCATTGGTGAAGAATATGAAATGAAAGGAAAATGGCATGCAGAATACTTTAAAAATGATCATCCAATTGTGTTGGAATTAGGTTGTGGTAAAGGAGAATATTCTGTTGGCTTAGCAAAACATTTCCCCAACAAAAATTTCATTGGAGTTGATATAAAAGGAGCTAGAATGTTTATTGGAGCAACTGAGGCAATTGAACAAAAGTTAGATAATGTTGCGTTTTTAAGAACAAAAATTGACTTTATTACGGATTGTTTTGAGAAAAACGAAGTAGATGAGATTTGGTTAACATTTTCTGATCCACAACCAAATAAACCAAACAAACGACTTTCATCTGCACCATTTGTTGCTCGGTACCGTAACTTGTTAAAAAAAGGAGGAATTGTTCATATGAAAACAGATTCTGACTTACTTTTTGAATACACTGTTGAAGAAATAAAAACTAACAATTACGAATTATTAGAATTAACCTGGGATTTATATGGTGAATTACCAGAGAACATTGATCCTCAAACGCGTGAAATTTTTCACATTAAAACACATTACGAAAAATTATTCACTGCAAAAGGGAGCGTGATTAAATATTGTAAGTATAAAATACATTAAATAAAAAAGGAGCAACTTGCTCCTTTTTTATTTTGAATCTTAGTTGTATCAATTTATGCAACTCTTAACGTTGCCATTTTCGATTTTTCAAATTGTTTTTCAGCATACGCTAACGTCACTTTGAATGCTGTCTCGCTTTTAGAAGGCATTTCATACATGGCATCCGTTAATATTGCTTCACAAATCGAACGTAAACCTCTCGCTCCTAATTTAAATTCAATGGCTTTTGTTACAATGAAATCTAATACAGCCGCATCAAATTTTAATTGAACACCATCAATTTCAAATAATTTTGAATATTGTTTTACCAATGCATTTTTAGGCTCTGTTAAAATGCGTTTTAAGCTAGCAGCATCTAATGGTTCAAGATACGTAAGTACAGGAAATCTTCCAATCAATTCAGGAATTAAACCAAATGTTTTGACATCCGTTGGATTGATATATTTCAACAAGCTTTCACTATCGATTCGTTCAACTTCAGATGACGTAAAACCAATTGTTTGGCGATTCACTCTGTTAGCGATAATTCGTTCAATTCCATCAAATGCACCGCCGCAAATAAACAAGATGTTTTTGGTGTTGATTTGAATCATTTTTTGTTCGGGGTGCTTTCTTCCTCCTTGAGGTGGAACATTCACACTTGCGCCTTCTAATAACTTCAATAAAGCTTGTTGAACACCTTCTCCAGAAACGTCTCTTGTGATTGAAGGATTGTCGCTTTTACGAGCTATTTTATCTATTTCATCTATAAATACAATTCCATGTTCGGCTGCATCAACATTGTAATCAGCAGCTTGCAATAAACGGGATAAAATGCTTTCAACATCTTCTCCTACGTAACCTGCTTCTGTTAAAACAGTTGCATCTGCAATACAGAACGGAACATTCAATAATTTCGCTATTGTTTTTGCTAAAAGTGTTTTACCAGTTCCAGTTCTACCAACCAAAATAACATTTGATTTTTCAATCTCAATATCATCTTTTGTAACCGGTTGATTCAAACGTTTATAATGATTGTAAACACCTACAGAAAGTACTTTTTTAGCGTCGTCTTGACCAATTACATACTCATCTAATTTTTCTTTTATTTGAGCAGGTTTAAGGACCGTGACTTTTGAAGCAGATTTGTCTTTATTTTTAGAAGTATTTACGTCTTCTTCTTTGATAATAGTGTGCGCTTGTTCAATACAATTTTCACAGATATGTCCAGAAACACCAGCAATTAAAATACCAACTTCTTCTCTGGATCTTCCACAAAATGAACAACCACTTTCTTTTTTTGCCATAGCTTTTAGAAAAAAAAGCCATCCGTTTTAAGCGGATGGACTTTATAATTTATTATTACAAAAGTAATTATTTTGGATTGCGAAGTAAAATCTCATCTACCATTCCATATGCTTTCGCTTCTTCAGATGTCATCCAGTAATCACGATCTGAATCAGCCCAAACTTTTTCATATGTTTGTTTCGAATGGTGTGCAATGATTTCGTACAATTCTTTTTTTAATTTTTGAATTTCTCTTGCAGTAATTTCAATATCAGACGCTTGACCTTGAGCACCACCTAATGGTTGGTGAATCATTACTCGCGCATGTTTTAATGCAGAACGTTTCCCTTCGGCTCCAGCGCACATTAATACAGCACCCATTGAAGCAGCCATTCCTGTACAAATTGTTGCAACATCAGGTTTAATATATTGCATAGTATCGTAAATCCCTAAACCAGCATATACAGATCCTCCAGGAGAATTTAAATAGATTTGAATGTCTTTATTTGAGTCTGCTGATTCTAAAAATAATAATTGTGCGTTGATTATGTTTGCTACGTAATCGTCAATTCCAGTTCCTAGAAAAATAATTCGATCCATCATTAAACGAGAAAAAACGTCCATTTGAGTCATGTTCAGCGAACGTTCTTCAATGATATAAGGGGTTAGAGAAGATTCAATGTAATGATCTACGTGCATGCTATTTAAGCCCATGTGCTTAGTTGCATATTTTTTAAATTCGTTTTTATCAAACATAGTGAGTGTGTTTATTTTCTATTGTATAAAGATAAATGCAAAGTTCAAAATGGCAATTCTTTTTTTTGTTTTTTTAGGAAATATTACCAACAATTGTATGGAAATGATACGAATCAAACTTAAATCTACTCGTAAAAAAAAATAAACAATATATTTGCATGTGAAACCTGAAGAAATCAACGATAAAAAAATTCTTTTTTCCGCTCTAAATTGGGGAATGGGTCATGTAGCACGAAGCATTTCCATTATTGATCAGTTACTGCAACAAGGAAATCAGCTAACAATTGCTGCGAGTAATTACCAACGCCAAATTTATGCGTCTTATTTTCCTTCGATTAATTTTGTGTTACACGAAGATTATCCGTTTAATTTTGGGGCAAAAGGAAATTTTGGTTTCGACCTTATAAAAAACAGTGTCTCACTTTTTCAACATTATCAAAAAGAACGTGTATTCATTGAAAAATATATCGTTCAAAACGCAATAGATCTCGTGCTATCTGATCATCGTTATGGATTTTATTCAACAAAAGTTACTTCAATTTTTATTACGCATCAAGTGCATTTACCGCTTACATATTTTGAAAAACCAATTCAATTACTACACAAAAAATTGCTTCGAAATTTCAATGAAGTTTGGGTTTTAGACACGAAAAAATCTGAATTTGCAGGTGAATTAAGCAAGAAAATTAAAGGAATAACCTGTACCTACATTGGAATTCAATCACGTTTTAAATTGTATCCAATTCCAACAATAAAAACAATTGATTTAGTTGTTGTAATTAGCGGACCGGCTCCTTATAACTCCCTTTATTTTCAAGAGATGTTCGAGAAATATCCCCTTGCATTTTTTATTGTTCCTCCGGAATTGAAAATCAATTTAATGCAAGAACGATTTGTTTACGCATCAGATTGGATGAAATGCGATGAAGTAATTTTAGCAGCCAAGAAAATTTGTTCTCGGTCTGGGTATTCAACACTAATGGATATTTTTTATTTAGCGATTCCTTATATAATAACACCGACACCAGGTCAAGCAGAGCAACGCTATTTATGTGAATTTATGGCAAAAAAAAAACCTGCTAATTAGCAGGTTTTTCAATTTTAAGAATTCTTTATTATTTTGCAACACTTGTGAAACTTGCGTCAGCAGCATATTTTAAAAACTCTCTATCTTTTCCAGCTTTTGCTTTTAAAGAAGCGTCTTTAGAAATTGCATTTTTCAAGTTGCTTACTACTGCATCAATTTTATCCATTCTAGCTGCAGCAACTGCTTTAAGGTAATATCCTCTTGCACTTTCTTTATCTGAAGAAAGATCAACTGTTTTGATTGCTTCAGCACTTGAATTGTTTAACAGTTGCGCTAATGCTTTGTTGTAAGAAGCTTCAGCTCCAAAATTTGCAACTGCGTCTGCATATTTTCCAGCTTGAATTTTGATGATTCCAGTGTTATAGCTTACTTCCTTACCAGCCCCTTTTGCTTGTGCTAATAATTTAGCAGCTTTGGCACGGTCTCCGCTTAAACCAGCAATAGCAGCTAAATTGTTTTTAGCAATTGCGTTGTCATTAAGGTTATTTGCTTTTTCGAAATTAGCTAATGCATCAGCTACTTTATTTTGGTAGAAATTAACAACACCTAAGTTGTTGAATCCTCGGTGATCAGTAGTATAGTTTTTAGTTGCAATTGTATACAAACGTGCTTTTTCGTTTAAGTCAGTTGTTAAAGTAGCTGTAAATAATAATTCTTCAACTGTTAATGTATCAGGATTAGAAACAGATACCGCTTTTAATTCTTCGTCAGAATATCCAGTTAAATCATACACTGTTGAAAATTCAGCACGACGTAATTTCGGGAAAATATCTTTATCCAATTCAGTAAATGTTTTACCCATGTTACGCATTTCAGTTTCACGCATTGTTGGGTCTTTGTGCATTTCTAAAACACGGATCACTAAGTTCTTCTCATCTTCATTAATTGATGAAGCTTGTAATTCTTTTTTGAAACCATCGAAATCCTCACCTTTACCAACTAAATTATAAATTTCTAATTGTCCAGCTGTGCTTTGTACTTTTTTAGATAACTCTACAGCTGAAGTTTTTGCTGCTGTAGCGCGATCCAATGAAAGATTGTCATTTTTTCCAACTTCACCTTCAGGAGAAGCGTAACCTGTAACATTAATTGCTTTTATTGCAATTTTAGGGTTTGTTTCAGCTGTTTTCAACCAATTTGCGAAATCAACAACATCTTTATCTTTTAATTCAGCTGGTTTTACGTTTGATTTTCCTTTTTCAAAGTTGATTTGAGCAACAAAAGATTTTTCATTTGTTCTAACAAATGCGTCTTTTTCATAGATTACTTTAAAGTTCTTAGAGACTAAATAAGGCGTAATGATTGTTCCATCTGCAATTTTAATGTTTTGGAACTTATCTTTTTTCTCTTTACCACCTTTAAATACTTTTCCTGTAACAACTAACTCAGCATTTTCAAATTCAGGTTTGTAAGCTACAACATCAGTGTAAACCATTTTACCACCTGGTTTGTATTGAATTACTGTTCCGTTTCCAGAAACTTTTTCTCCTTGAACTGTTACAGTTTTTAAAGCAGTAGTTCCAAGCATTGGGGTGATTTCAGCGCTTGCTTTTTTCTTTATACCTTTTTCAGGGAACATTACTTCAACTTTCACTTGGACAGAATCTGCATGCATTTCTAAAGGTGAAGGAGTAACTTTATAATTAAGATCTTTTAAAAGATCACAACTTGTTACGAATGCTGAAGAAATAGCGATTAACGCTAAAGCTTTGATGCTTTGTTTTTTCATATAAAATCGTTTATAAACTAATAGTTATTGCAAAAATAATCAAAAAAGTAAGTTTACAAAGAAAATTTGAATTTTTTGAATTATTGATTCAATCTTGAATCTTTGTTAATTTACTATTATCCTTGCAGTTAGATAAAATTTGAGTGATTGATTCGTGGCTTTCCGGATGAATAAAATCCGCAGCTATTTCAACCAAAGGAATCAAAACAAAATTACGCTCTGATATTCGTGGATGAGGAATAATTAAATGTGTTTCTTGAATAATTTGTTCATCGAAAAATAAGATGTCAATATCTATGTTTCTGGAATGATATTTTCCATCATTGACTCTTACACGTCCCAAATTAGCTTCTATTTTATTTATTTCAGTTAGCATTTCAAATGGAGACAGGTTACTTTCAATTCCAATGCAACAATTGTAAAACAGTTCATCACTTTCAAAACCGAGTGGAATTGATTCATAGATAGATGAAATCTTTTCTATTTTAGCAAATTTTTTAATCGAATGAAAAGCTGAATTAATTAGGTTCTTTCGGTCACCTATGTTAGAACCAAGACTTAAATAGATCATTTTCTTAATTCCATTTAAACGAATTCGCCAATTTTAACAGGTCATTTTTCAAATAATCTAAAGACGGTTTCAGAGAGTCGTAGTTAGGTTTACAATTAAAATAAACAACCCCGCTAACAAATTTCGATACGGAGTCGGTTAGATAGAATTGAAAAGGGGATGCAACATCTCCTTGTAATTCGAATAACACGCCATAAACCTTGTTTTTTTTATCAATTATTTGTGTGTCATTTATTGCTGTTGCTTTTACTTTGTGTTCATCAACCTTATCATTTGCGAAATTCACATAGGTTGCCAATGTTTCTTTCATGTCAATGAAAGAAAAATGTATAACACCATTTAAAGGTCCTAAATCAATGTCTTTATGGCATGTTTTTATTCCTTTCTGATCGTAAACATCTTTTACTTTAAATAAGTTTGCGGCATTGAAAGAGAAGCCACAATCTGATGCGTAAAGTGCGTAAGTATGTTTCGGTAAATTTAACCTTAAGTAGGTTGGTGGTTTTGGAATTAGTATGTCATCATTGCTACAAGCAAAAAGTCCAACTACTAATAGAATTAAAAGTAATAATTTCATTCGTCTAGCTTAATTTAATAAAGATACTTTAATCATTTTTATGCGCCGTTTATCCGAAGATTCAACAATAAATTTAGTGTTTTCAACGATAATAAATTCATTATTCATGAGTATTCGCCCAGCTTTCTCAATAATAAATCCACCTAAAGTTTCTGCGTCTCCTTTTTGAAGTTCAAATTCTTTTCCATCAATATCAATCACTTTATAAAAATCTACTAAGGTTATTTTTCCTTCAAAAAGATATGTTTTATCATCAATTTTTGTGTAAACAATTTCATCTTCATCAAACTCATCTGTTATGTCGCCTACGATTTCTTCCAAGATGTCTTCTAAAGTTACAACACCAGAAGAACCGCCATATTCATCTACAACAATTGCCATGTGCATTTTCATTGTTTGAAATTCTTTTAGTAGGTCATCGATTTTTTTATTTTCAGGAACAAAATAGGGTTTACGAAGCAATTCAAACCATTTAAAATGTTCTTTTTCTTCAATATGAGGCAGTAAATCCTTAATGTAAAGAATTCCTTTTATGTCGTCAAAAGATTCTGAATATACAGGAATTCTTGAATAGCCAGCTTCTAAAATAGTTTTCAAAACTTGATCAAAAGCAAGATTTTCATCAATAGCGAAAACATCCATTCGCGGTTTCATAATTTGACAGGCTTCAGTGTTGCCAAATTTCACAATACCTTCTAATATTTTATGTTCTCCCTCCGAAGAATTATCTTCTTTAGTTAATGCCAATGCTTGCTCTAGTTCATCTGTTGTAATATTGACTCCTCTATTTTTTGCTAAACGATGCATCAATTTAGTGCCAGAAACGAGTAATTTTGTTAAAACCTTAATTGGCGGAAATGCTTTTAAAGAATAAATGAGTATGGAAAATCTACGTGCTAAAAGTTCAGCATTTTTATTGGCATATATTTTTGGAATTACTTCACCAATTAGTAAAAGCATAAATGTAATTGCAACCACATCTAAAAAAAATCTAAACGTTTTATTGCCTTCATTTAAAGGGAAAAGTTCATCCAATAAAAAACTAGATAAAATGACAATTCCAATGTTTACAAAATTGTTTAGAATCAACAATGTTGCTAATAATTCTTTCGGTTTTTCTAACAGTTTAAGAGCTGTTTGCGCGCCTTTTGAATCGTCGTTTTTTAAATTTTCTTTTTCTTTTGGTCCGAGTGAAAAATAGGCTGATTCAGAGCTAGAAGCAAAAGCTGAAAGCATTAAAAGAATACTTAATATTAGAAAGTTGATAAGCGTTGTTGACAGGTTTATTCCGGCGAAAAGTAACTCGGAATAGGGGGAGGGTTCAATTGTTTGCATCTTTAAAATGGTAAATCATCGTTATCATCAGATAATAATTCCTGAATTTTGTCAGGTTGATTTGGCGTGCCTTCAGTTGTATAAACTTGTTTTTGTTCATTAGATCGTTCAGCGTTTTCTGGTCGCGACAAAATAGATAGTTCGTCTGCAATAATTTCAGTGGTATAGCGTGTGTTAC
>Ga0207909_1000624_pt1 | contig 11135 bp, 13 predicted proteins | sample LakMenEpi05May10_FD_150672 | JGI IMG/M metagenome (GOLD analysis project Ga0207909, IMG submission 150672) | Freshwater microbial communities from Lake Mendota, WI - 05MAY2010 deep hole epilimnion (SPAdes) | ecosystem: Environmental > Aquatic > Freshwater > Lake > Epilimnion/Euphotic zone ...
TGCTGAGATGTGGAAGTTTGTTTCCTTTGTAGAGCTCTTCCACCAGCTGCACTTGCTTTTTAAACGTGTAATCATGACGAACAATATAAACAGAAGCATCTGCATGTTTACCCAACTCAATGGAATCACTGACCAGGCCTACTGGAGCTGTATCAATGATCACCACATCAAATCGTTCCTTGATTTCCCTGAACAGGTCATCCAACTTTGGATCAAGGATCAGCTCAGCAGGATTGGGCGGGATGGGTCCGCAACCGATGACATATAAATTATCCATCTGCGCAACCGGCATGATGATTTCATCGATGGTTGCTTTTCCCATCAAGTAATTGGTAATACCCTTTACATTCTTCCTGTCAATGCCCAATCCTTTCAAAATTTTGGGCTTGCGGATATCAAACTCAAGAATAACAGTTTTTTTTCCAGAGATCGCCATCACCCCTGCCATGTTGGTGGCAACAAATGACTTTCCTTCGCCACTCATGCTGGAGGTAACAAGAATCGTTGACTTTGCGGTGCGGGGCAATACATACTGAAGGTTGGCACGGATGATCCTAAACTGTTCAGAAATAAACTTCCTGTCTGATCCCGTGATGATCAGCGAATCCTTTTCGTCTGAATGTCCTACCTCACCCAACAATGGAGCGGAAGTAAACTTGTCAATATCAGCCTTGGTATTGACTTTGTCATTCAGTACTTCTCTCAATACGGCAATGCCAATGGGAATGGCCAAACCAATAAACAGGGCGGTCATGTAAAAGGAACGCGGATTGGGGCTTACAGGCCAACCACCAGAAAAGCCAGGCTCCAATACCTGGATATTAGAGAGTGTTGATGCCGAACTGATGGATATCTGAATTTTGCGTTGTACCAGAGAGGAATACAGTTCCTGTATGACGGTTTGTTGGCGGCTGATGTCAAGCAACTGTCGTTGTTTGCGGGGAAGGCTGCGGAGCTCACTGTTGGCCTCCAGCTCTACTTCCTGAAAACCCTTGAGGGCCTCGTTCATGGTTTCCTTGAGCTGGGTCAGGGTCATCACAATTTCATTGCGCACCTTTCCCATGGACAATTCCATGTCTTTGATGATGGGGTTATCTTTGGGTATCGTTTGCAGCGAAATTTCTCTTTGCAATTGCTGTTTGTTGTAGTCTGCAATGATGGATCCTACAGAGGCCTCATTGACCAAGCTGACCATCGGGATGCTGCGGTGAATGTTCTTGGGATCCTTGATGAAATTGATCATGTAATCAATGAAGCGGATCTTGATGGACTGTTCCATGATCTGCTTGTCCGACCCTTTGGCTTCTGCAAATGAGCTGGTGGCCTGTGCTTCAGGTGCGATTACCTTGTTGTTTTCCTTGAACTGCTGCAAGCTGCCTTCCACATTGTTGAGGTCGCCTTTTACCTGGGCCAGCTGGTCTTCGATGAAAGTCAATGCACTGAGTGAACCCTCGCGCTTGTCTTGCAGGCTATAGTCTTGGTAGGCTTTCAGGAACCCATTAACAACATCAGTTGCTACCTGTGGGTGCTCTGAGTAGTAGGCAAAGTTCAACACATTTCCTCCCTTGGTTACAACCCCCACATTTATGCTTCCGGCCAATCCACGGGCCACCTGTTCCTCAGGCGTCCAGTTGCAGAAGAATTCAGTAGTTGGAGCAATCTCCGCTTGCTTTTTCTCTAACACAAAAGATCCCTGGGGCAATTGAAACAATGTGCCAAAACGAATAGGGGCGGTGCTCCCATTGATAGTGAATGTTTCTTTTCCTATCACCTTTACCAACAAGGAAATGCCATTGGAGGAATCGGTGATGTTGAGGATATTGAGCTGGATTGGACTTGATCGATTATGGATTAGGGTGTTCCTTACGCTTCCCTTGTAATAATACCCTTGTTGAAGGGAAGCGTTGCGCACCACCATCCTAGCCATGGCAGTAGACTTAACCAGTTCCATCTGATCATCCATGGAACGGGAGTTCACCGAAGTGGCCACCACATCCCCAATCAATTGGTTACCACCCCCACTTCCAGAATTCAAACCGGAGGGCCTGTCTTGCTTGATCAGAACCTTACCTGATGCTGAATAAATAGGGCTGATGTAGCGCAACCTTGTATAGGCAATACCCATGGCAATGCTGACCGTTACAACAATCCATGGAATAAGGTAAATGTATTTGATCAGGAATTCCCTGGTGCTGAAATCCCCTTTGTTTCTTTGTCCTATTTGAAACGAATCGTCGTTGTTATTGTAATTCGACATGCGTTATGATCAGTTTTGGTATTGGATCAACGGAAAAGGTTGATCAGGAATGAAATTCCGGTTAACAAGCCCAAGCCGAGCGTAATATTCTGCACCCATGCCTGGTTCTGGGTGTTCACCTTGCCCTTGCGCATGTCTACAAATACAATATCATTTTGCTGCAGGTAGTAATACGGTGAATTGAAAACATCTGCCTTGGTAACATCAATGCGTGCAAAAACCCTTTTCCCATCCTTCTCGCGGATGATGAGAACGTTATCGCGCCGGCCGAAAAATGTCATGTCTCCGGCAAGGGTCAATGCCTCAAATATGTTGGTATTCTCCCTTATGAGGGGATAAACCCCCGGAGCACCAACATCTCCAAAAACCGTGATCTTGAGGTTAAGAAAGCGGATCACGTAATAGGGGTTGATCAGGAGCTTGTCTTTGAGTTTGCTGTCCAGTAGTTTGGTGATGCCCTCTCGGGTAAGGCCTTCCACATTGAGTTTGCCGATTTGTGGGAAAAATATATTTCCTTCCTGGTCTACTTCGTAAACATTTCCTGCAGCAGATACACCACTGCCCGCAGACTGTGCCATTGCAGTTCCGCCGACGGTGTTGGCTTGTGGGATGGACCCGGTATTGAACATGGCACTGGCTGCTGCATTGTCGCTGAACACGGCAATGCTGATCTGATCACCTTTCTGGATCCGCTGCTCTGGGACTTTGAACTGGCTGTATTTGGTTGAATCGATATCGCCTTGCAAGTACTGCAGTTGTTTGTAGGTGGTGCAAGAGCTCAGGTAGGCAAGCAAAATGATAGGCATAAGAAGCCTATACAGAAACTTTCTAGTCATTGTAAATTCAGTTGTGCTGGTATTCGTTTGCCGTAGATTGGCAAATTTTGCAAAGGTTTACCGTCTGTTGTATGACAGTATTTTAAAACTAAACCTTGCTGACGGTCTTCTTGTCAAATTTAGCAGTGAGGATAAAACCAAGGCTGTCGATTCGTACTTCAACAGTATTGTTTCCCATCACGCGCAATACGCGGCCAGTGGCGCCCATCATCACACCGGTGTTCAACACCACGGCGTCTGCAGGCTTCAGCTCAATGCTGGTCACCTCCACGTCTTCATATTCGGACATGAATTTCTTGATCTCGATGATTTCTTCTTCCCTAACAATGGCAGGTTTGCCATTCCAGTAGACATAGTTCAGCACGCCATCCACAAAGCGTACTTCTGTCATTTCGGCGTCTTCTACCTTGACAAATACATAGCTTTTGAACAGCGGCTCCTCGATGGTCTTCATCCGGTCGCTCCACTTCCTTCTTACCTTGTTGAGAGGGCAATAGGCCTCAATCCCTTTTTTGACAAGGGATGTATGCACTTTCTTTTCCCAGCGCGGCTTGGTGTATACAACCAACCATTTTTTTGCAACCTGTTTCTTCATGTTCACTAATTATCAAAGCTTCGCCAAGTCACCCACAGATAAAGGGTAATCAAAAAATAAGATTCAACAACATGAACGTTTTCAAATACTTGAAACGTATGTTGTGCTTAAATTGAATAATTATTGGCTTATTAGGCATCGCCATGGTTTTTTATGAATAGTTGGATTGTGCTAAAATACCTTTGTGAAAGGTGTTGACTACTTTAGTTATTAGTAGCCAACAAATATCTCTAAAATTAATGGATTGTTTTTGTTTCTGGATAATAATTTTATCCCAGTGATCGGAGGACCGGATTGCTGAAAAACATATTAAAAATATTCATAATAAAGGGGCATGCTATCTAAAGCATCGCCCCTTTATTAATATTGTCGAGTCGGAATTTGTTAACTACTTCAACTCAATATCCCTTTTCAACAAGGCTTCTCTGTTGGCCATTTCCCAGGCAGTGTGGAACACCAATTGGGCGCGTTTGGCAAGCAATGGATAATTGATCTTGTCGGGCGTATCGGTTGGTTTGTGGTAATCGGATTTCAGCATGCCATCATAGTAGAAAATGATGGGAACGCCTTTGCGGGCAAAATTGAAATGGTCGCTCCTGTAATAAATCCTGTTCTGATCGTTGGGGTCGTTGAACTTGTAATCCAATGTCATCTTGGTGAACTTGTTGTTGGCAGCCTCGCTGATGGGTTTCAGTTCGGTACTTAACTTGTCATCTCCCACCACATATACATAGTTTAAAGTATCACCTGTAGTGCGCTCGGTATCTGTCCTTCCGATCATGTCGATGTTCAAATCTGCTGTTACCTTGTCCATGGGAACAGTTGGATGCTCTGAGAAATACTCAGATCCCCAGAGTCCTTTTTCCTCTCCGCTCACTGTCATGAACAACACATTCCTGCGCGGGCCATTGCCTGCAGCCTTGGCTTTTACAAAGGCTTCTGCAATTTCCAAAACACCGACGGTTCCTGATCCGTCATCGTCTGCGCCATAATAAATAACATCACCGCGCTTGCCCAAATGGTCATAATGCGAAGTGATGATCAACCATTCGTCGCTCTTGTCAGATCCTTCAATATATGCCAAGACATTGCTGCTGGAGAGCTCTTCTGTTTTCTTTTCAAACATAAGTTTGAGGTTGGCCTTCAGCAACTTTCCTTGAACTTTTGCTGCTTTTCCAGCTTCTTTCCAGCCGTCCCAGGCTTCTCCTGCAATGGCTTTTGCAGTTGCATCAGACACGATGAAGGTGTTGGGGTATTGCTCTGCCTTGTAAATATTGGTGTACTGGTTTCCTGGCATGGCACCTGCCCTGCGGGGGAATCCTGGTCCTGCCATGATTACGGCTGCGGCACCTTTGTTGCGGGCAGCAATGATTTTTCCGTACATGCTGGATGAACCGCGAAATCCCTGGGCTGATGGCTTGAAGCCAGATGGTGCACCGTCCAACATGATAACCGCCTTTCCTGCAATATTCAATCCTGCATAATCATCTACTTCTTTGTCGACCAATCCATGGCCTACAAATACTACTTCAGAAAAATAGCTGGTGGCGTTGTTATTCCATTGTGGAAACGGAACGAAATCCTTGTTCACCTCAAAAGCCTTGCCATCGAGGCTCAGCGCTGAAGCACTTGGCTCGTCGCGGTAAACGGGGTAGGATTGCTGGAAACTGCCGTTGTTGGCGGGTTTCAATCCCAATGATTTGAAATGGTTTTCGATGTATGCTGCTGCCTTGCGCTGCCCTTCTGTAGCGGTTTCCCGGCCTTCCATCTCTTTGCCGGCAATGATGTAGAGGTGCTTGCTGAGGTCTTCACTGGTAATGGTTGCCGCAAATTGCTGCGGATCTGGCGCTTTTTGTTTTTTCTTTTGTGCCATGCCCGTCATTGACAGCATGAGCAATCCTGCAATGGCTACTAACTTGATCATTTTCGAATGTTTAATGTTGAAATTTTTAAGCAGGAGCAAGTTCGGGAATAATTTGCAATTAAACTACGGGAGGTTGAGGGTTGGATTATGCCTTGTGCAATATTGGACAACTCGTGTGCAATGTTGATGAAAAATTATGGTCAACTCCATTCCAAATCCAGGAGAATCATCAGATTCTCCTTTACTTTTCTTTTTTGCTCATCAGATATGGTTCCGAGCTTTTTGATAAATCGTCTGTTATCAATTGTTTGCAATTGATCCAGAACAATATCGCTGGTTTTGTCTAAATTCCTATTACCGACATGCACCCTTAAAATTTCAAGTTCACGATTGACATTTGTAGTCAGCGGGCAAACAATTGTTGATGGATGATGACCATTCAACAGGTTAGTCTGGACAATCAGGACTGGTCGAACCTTTCCAACCATTGTACCCTTGGCAGGATTCAGATTGGCCATCCAGAGTTCAAATTGCTTCATTGCGGTCATCCAATTGTTCAAAAATTTCCAATATCTCCATGCTGTCTTGCTTTGCCATGCCCGACTCGCGCAGCAACTTTTTCTTCAATATTTCGCGCTTGTTGTACTTGTTATAAAGGGTCAAAGCATCATTGATATACCTATTTCTAGTACATTTGAGTACACTTGTAATCTCTTCAGTTTCTTTAAAAACATTTTCATCAAGTTTGAGAGAAAGGGATTTCATCATTCCCAAATGTATATACTTATTGTATATACTTTCAGTTTTTGTCATCAGAAATTCAATTTAGTTGTTAAATAATATTACCTAGCCTAAATAATCAAGCTCCACTTATAAAACTAAATTATCAGCCAATGGGATAAATGAGAAAAACAACAACCATATCATGTTTTTTCACCATAATCAAATGATGGTTTTAGGGCATTTATACCCTCAATCTTTAAAAAATTAAATCTTCCCAACCCTGGTCTGGTGCCTACCTCCTTCAAATGGGGTAGAAAGGAATGTGTCAACCATTTCAAGTGCAGCATCAGTGCTGACAAAACGGGCAGGAATGCAAATGATGTTGGCATTGTTGTGGGACCTTGCCAGGATGGCAATTTCCTTTTCCCAACAAATGGCTGCACGGATACCAGCGTGCTTGTTGGCAGTGATGGCTACGCCGTTAGCGGATCCACAGACCAATACACCCATTTCTGTCTGGCCTTGCTCAACAGCATGGGCCACAGCATGGGCATAATCGGGATAATCGCATGAGGCTTCAGTGAAGGTTCCCAAATCGTCTACATCATGACCCGCTTGCTGAAGATGGTCCTTGATGGCTTCCTTGTAATTGAATCCTGCGTGGTCTGAACCGATGGCTATTTTCATATTAAAATTTTATTCCCACTCCTCATCTTTCTTCTTCTGGACCCTGGCAGCAATCACAATACTGATTTCATAAAGCAATACAAGCGGAACAACAACAATCAGCTGTGATCCCCAATCGGGTGAAGGGGTAATGATGGCGGCAAGCACCAATAGCACTACGTAGGCGTATTTCCTGTAAGTTCGGAGGAAGCCGGGTGTAATGATACCCAATTTTGATAGCAACCAGGTGGCCATGGGAAGCTCAAATGCAATACCAGCGCCAAGTGCTATATCAATCAGCGTATCAAGATAATCCGTTAAAGTTGGCCTGTAATCAATCACGCCCATTCCGCCAATGGTATAATTGGAGAGGAAGTTGAAAGTGAAGGGAGCGAGCATGAAATACCCGAAAGAGACACCAATAAAAAAGAACAGGGTCACCCAAAAAATAATTCCACGGGTGTATTTCAGTTCAGTCGGTTTCAAAGCTGGCTTGATGAATTTCCAGATCTCAAGGAAGACGAAAGGCAGGGCCATCAACAATCCTCCCACCACAGCAATCGTGATGCTTGACATGAAGGTTCCACTGATGGAGGTAACCTGCAGACTCATCTTCATCGGCGGCATGCAGAGGGATTCACCCATGCCCAGTGCGTGACTCATCTTGCAAAAAATCCGGTATGAGATAAAATCATTACGGGTTGGACCCATGATGACCACATCAAAAATTTCATCAATGTAAACGAAGAAAACGATGGCGCTGATCAGGATAGCCAAGACTGCCCTGACGATATGCCAGCGCAAAGCCTCCAGATGATCAATAAAGCTCATCTCTGATTCTTCTTTACCACCAGTCCTTAGACGCTTAATGAATGATTGCTGTTCCGACAAAAAATTTGATTTTGAGATGCTAAGTTAATAAAAAACAGGGAGCGTTTTAAAGCAAATTAATGGAATCGCCGAAACTGATGAATCAACTAAAAATCTATCCCCTCAACGTCGAGGCTGACAACCAGCCACTCGCCCTCCTGGTTGAACAATTCCATTTGCCAGCTGCCACGGATGATCTCGCAATGGTGTTCAAAACAGCAACCGGTTTCATGCTGGCCACTCATGGTCAGCCGGTTTCTCCTCAGTCTTTTTTCATCAACTGAAATGGAAATACTCGACAAGGAATCATATCTTTTCTGGTAACGACCAATAAGATAATGCAGTTCCGGCTCAGAAAGATTGTTGAATTTGTTGAGCCTGACGCGGTTTCCAAGGAATTGCATGGATTCAAGGTGCTGCTTGTTCATGATCTTCTGCAGAAAATTGGTTGCAAGGGTTTCAGGATCTGGCAATGGGTGATCATTGTAGACCAGAACAAGGTGTGGGCCCAGTCTTTTGATGCTGTAGGTTTGGTTTGGGTTTTGCATGAATGGTAATTTTGATAAAATTCAAAACTGACCGGCACCCATACAAGTGGAAACAATCATTTTTTAGCAGTTTAATCCTGCCCAAAAATTGTCTTTTGCACCGTATTGAATAGCTTTACACCTGATGAATAAGATGAAAAACACCATCAGAAAGCTGCTCATTTCCCCTTTTTTGCTGTTGATTTACTTCTACAGGATCGTGATTTCACCTTGGTTAGGACCCAAATGCCGCTATAATCCCACCTGTTCTCAATATGCAATTGATGCGCTTCATAAGCATGGAATGATAAAGGGCCTATGGAAGGCCCTTCATCGAATATCGCGTTGTCACCCCTGGGGTGGCAGTGGTTACGATCCTGCTTGAAAACGTGCTGTTACTTTATTCCAGCTTACAACAGACCAAAAAGCAGACAGGTAATCAGCCCTGCGGTTTTGATATTTCAGGTAATAAGCATGTTCCCAAACGTCAACACCAAGAATGGGTGTTCCCTTTACTTCTGCAACATCCATCAATGGATTGTCTTGGTTGGGCGTTGATGAAATCTCAAGCTTACCGTCTTTGATCAACAACCAGGCCCAGCCGCTTCCGAAACGGGTCATGCCGGCTGCAGCAAATTTTTCCTTGAAAGCATCAAATGAACCGAATGCTGCATCAATGGCCGCAGCAAGGGCTCCTTCTGGTGCACCACCTGCATTGGGAGCAAGGCTTTCCCAGAAAAAAGTATGGTTCCAATGTCCACCGCCATTGTTGCGCACTGCCGGTGAAATGGTACCTGCTACTGCTACAAGCTCCTCGAGTGATTTTCCTTCGTTGGGTGTTCCAGCAACAGCCTTGTTCAGGTTGTCTACATAGGCCTGGTGGTGCTTTCCGTGGTGGATCTGCATCGTCAGGGTATCGATATGTGGTTCAAGTGCGTCGTGTGCGTATGGTAAGGCGGGAAGTGTGAATGACATATGGTTTGTTTTAGGTTGCAAAGATAATGAAGGGTTCAATGGCACAATGGTTTGGGCGATGGTTTTTTAGGGTTAAATGGGTATTGGTAAGAAAGGTTGAGGGAGATTGACCTTGCCAACCATAGGTTGGTAAACCTGCCGAAGGCAGGGGAGGTTGATGGGTTGAAGGAAACAGCCCTCCAGCGAATGCGGTCACAATTTGTGACCGGACCTGGGAGGTTTAAGCGTAAGAACTAACATTCAACTTGAGGTCACAAATTATGACCTCAAGTTTGAGACCTGCTATTATACCCTATCTTAACGGAAGCAATGCGGAGCTATCAATTTTTCTTTAAATGTCATAATCTCCGTGCCTTAAAAAACGCTTTCATCAGATCTGAGGCTTCATCGGCAAGCAGGCCGGTCAATACCTGGGTTTTGGGATGGAAGGGATTGCGCTCATCTGTGTATACCTGATGCCCATTCTTGACATCTGATGCGCCCCAAACAATGCGGCCTACCTTGCTCCAGTGGAGGGCTCCGGCACACATCAGGCATGGCTCAACCGTTACATACAAGGTGGCATCAGGGAGGTATTTGGCTCCAAGGGCATTGAATGCAGAGGTAAGGGCGATGATTTCTGCATGGGCCGTTGGGTCCTTGAGTTTTTCTACCATGTTGTAGCCCCTTGAAATAATCCGATCGTTGATGACTACAATGGCTCCCACAGGTACTTCGCCTTCTTCAAAGGCTTTCTCGGCTTCTTTTAAAGCCATTTTCATGTAATATTCGTCTGTCATTTGGCCGATATTTTATCCTTGAGCAATGACAATCCATTGGTCATGGCTGTTTCTATCTCTGCATAATCGCTGATACGGGCATTGGAATAAACGAAAAAAATGTCCATGGAAATGCCCAATGCGTTTAGTGTTTCTTTCACTTCATGTTTCTGTTTCCTGTAGGCTTCACGGATTCGTCGTTTCAGCAGGTTTCTGTCAACGGCTCTTTTGAAATGTCTTTTCCCAACAGAAACGCCCATCTGAAGAGCACCTTCACCTCCCCTGCCTTCGGCAGGTTTACCAACCCCTATTGTTGGCAAGCTCAACGCTTCAACCCCTTCAACTGGATTAACCTCTCTCAACTTCCCTACACCTCCTTCAACCTCGCTAAACCTTTCTTCAGCTTCTTCAACGCGAAGCAAAAAATAAACCACCAACGGAAACACCTTAAACTTCTGCCCTTGGGCAAAAAGAATCCTGATCCTTTTGTAGGATTTGAGGCGTTCAGTTTTTGATAGTGTATGGCGGTGCGTCAAATTGCTAATTTAATATCACAATGTAAAACCGATGGTTCTGTTGCTTAAGTTAGTCAAGTTTATACTGATGCTATAAGGATTAAAAATGACCCCCTGCATCAATTTCACATAACAAAAATAGCCCCAGATTGCATCCGGAGCTATGATTATGTAAAATAACAGGCGGACCTGATTACTTCAATCTGCTTTCGTCAGAAACGGTCAGTTTCTTACGTCCTTTTTTTCTTCTGCTGGCCAATACGGCACGTCCGTTGGCTGATTCCATGCGCTTGCGAAATCCGTGAACGGTCTTCCTGCGCTTACGATGAGGTTGAAATGTACGTTTCATGATTCTTTTTATTTCCTTTGTTGTTGAATAAATGACCGGGAGAAGCGGTCTTTTCTGTTCAATTTACCTCGGGTCACCACAACCGAGGCTTCGTGAAAGGACAGCGAAAGTAAGACTTTTTAGGATTGAAAGCAAAAAAAGAGCGAGTTGATGGAAAAACTACAAGGGTTTAGGGGTTTAGGGGTTTAGGGGGTTAGGGG
>Ga0207909_1000627_pt1 | contig 11102 bp, 10 predicted proteins | sample LakMenEpi05May10_FD_150672 | JGI IMG/M metagenome (GOLD analysis project Ga0207909, IMG submission 150672) | Freshwater microbial communities from Lake Mendota, WI - 05MAY2010 deep hole epilimnion (SPAdes) | ecosystem: Environmental > Aquatic > Freshwater > Lake > Epilimnion/Euphotic zone ...
AAATTTTTATTTATATGCAAGAAGATTATTTATTTGTAAAAAACGAGAAAAGGCTTAAGGAATCTATAACCTCAAACAATAGCGGATTAAGAAGTTTAAAAACGCGTTGTAAATTTTTAACTGGAGATGATATTATTGTTATAGACCATCCAGATTATTTTATGATCAAGGTAAAAACAATTAATGCCAAATAATTTGTATATAATATCACAACTCATACATGAATATAGTTATTATTGAAGACGAACAATTGTCGGCACAAAGTTTGAAACGATTAATCAAAAAACTTAGACCAAGTTTTAAAATTAATATGGTAATAAAATCTATAGCAACTGCTGTAGTATATTTTAATGAAAATAAAAATACAGATTTAATATTTTGCGATATAGAATTAACTGATGGCCCAAGTTTTAATATATTTTCACAAGTTGAAATAATAACACCTATTATATTTATAACAGCTTTTAATAATTATGCAAAGGAGGCCTTGAGAACAAATGTTATCGGGTATTTAACAAAACCATTTTTTGAAGAAGAGTTAGAGACTGTTTTGCAAAAATTTGAAACATTATTGCAAAAAGAGCAAGCTATTATTTCTATGAAAGAAAATAGCCTCAAAAAAGATGTAAAGTTATTAATATATGTTAAGGGAGATATACTACCTGTCTCTTTAGTTGATATAGCCCTATTTTGTTTGGAGGAGTCAAATATTTATTTATTTACATTTCAGGGTGAAAAGTTATCAGTAAATAAGACAATGCAATATTTAGAAGAATTACAACCTAATATTTTTTATAAAGCGAATAGACAATTATTAATCAATAGAAATGCTATAGCGAATGTCAAAAGAATTAATAATAGAAGACTTCAAGTTAAATTAAACATTCTTTATTCATCCGAAATTTATATTAGTAAGGAAAAGGCTTCCAATTTTATAAAGTGGCTATTAATCAAATAATTCATTATTTTACCTATTTGCTGCCTGTTTAAACCCTTTTTTGGCAGCTTCGCCTTTAATTGATCATTTCTCTCAATTATGTTGCTGTATTTCGTTGGATTATTCATTTATCAATAATCTACCCATGTCTAGGCCATTTAAATTTCAGAAGATTTTCAAACTGCTAATAGCAATTCTTTTTTTATATAGTTGTAGAAAAGATGACTCACCAGCCCCTACTCCATTGCTTCCAAAAGTTCAAATAAGTTTTGCAGATTCTGTAACAGAAACTTCAGTAGTTATTGGCGGGTATATTTCTGATACTGGTTATGCGCCAATCCTAGATGCTGGTTTTTATTATTCTACAGACACTACACGTCCCATTACATCTACTAATACTACTTCTCAGATTAGCATTGGTCCTGTAAGAGGACTAGGTGGCTTCCATGCAAAAATCACTGGCTTGACACCAGGAACTACGTATTCAATCGCATCCTATGCAAAGAATTCAAGAGGATTCGGATTGTCGAGTGATTTTTTGGATTATAAGTTTACTACAGTAAAATTACTAGCAATTGGAGATACTTATGGAGGAGGCAAAGTTGCTTATTTAATGCAGCCTGGAGATACTACTTATGATGCAAATGTACAGCATGGTTTAATTGCTGCAATTGCAGATCAATCAGATGGTGCAAAGTGGACTAACGCCTCCGAGATAGTTTCTTGTAGTGCACTTGGTGTTAATTTATTGCAAGGAAAATCAAATACAGATAGTATTATTAAATATAATCCTAGTCCAAAAATTACTGCTGCTTCAATAGCTAGGGCGCATCGAGGTGGAAATTATGAAGATTGGTATTTACCAAACAAAAATGAATTAAATAAATTGTATATAAATAGAAGAGCCATTGGCGGTTTTGCGGATAACTGGTATTGGAGTTCTACGGAGTTCGACTTCTACCACCCGTGGCTCCAGAATTTCCCTAGTGGCAATCAGAGCTCCAACTACAATAAGACCAATCCAGATTACCATGTTCGCGCCATTAGGTCTTTTTAACTATTCAACCATTTAACTATTAAAAAAGTTAGCGCAGCTGACAAATTTTATAGGGTATAAATGACACCCAGTTATAATTATCTAAAATAAAATCTCATTCAAAACCATCCTCAAATCCGAGGATGGTTTTTTATTTCTAATGTTGATCCTTCCTAAAATATCAGTAGGCTGTATCATTTAGTCAGGTTCCAACTATTCCACCCCTTCACCTCCATTCACCCCTGTTTTCCATATAAAAACACAAAACCTGGCTCAAACTTGGCCCAAAATAAAAAACCACCTATGAAACAAATCATAAGTGGTTGATTTTCAAGTGGGCCCACCTGGACTTGAACCAGGGACCCTCTGATTATGAGTCAGATGCTCTAACCAACTGAGCTATAGGCCCTAAGAACGTTGCTGTTCTAATAGGACAGCAAAAATAGTGAAATATCTAATTTTAATGCAATTTGATTCGACTATTAGAGATCTTTCATGCATTGAGAGACTTTCCTTGATGTTTTCATGAAAAACATAAGCAATCAGCCCAGATAAATAAATTATGATTCCCATCAACAGGATAGTCATGCGAGGGAAAAATCAGTTCTAAGCTGTACTTTTGCAGTCCATCCTTAACCTTTCATTAACCCGGATGAGGATATATTTGAAATTATAATAAAGAATATGAAGAAGTTACTAGCAATATTGATCTTGATAGCGAGCATTTCTGCTAACGCACAGAAAAAAAACAACCCTTCTAAAGTAAAGGAGCCATCCTCCAAAATAAAGCCAGACTATACCAAAATTAACCTGTCTCAACGGGCATCAGATCATCTGATGTTTCAGTTTGGAGTTGCCAATTGGAGTAATGCTGATGCCATCAATTTAAAAAGCTTCAACAGAACCTTCAATACCTATTTCTTATTCGACTTTCCCTTTAAATCTAACCCCAAATTCAGCGCTGCATTAGGGCCTGGCATAGGAACAGACAATGTTTATTTTGAAAAAACTGCGATTGATCTGAATGCTCCAACAGGTGGAGTTACGTTTACTGCAGACAATGTAACCAAATACAAAAAGATCAAGCTGGGAACTGGCTATCTGGAAGCTCCTATAGAATTTCGCTATTCGACCAACCCTGAAAATATGAACAAGGGTTGGAAATTTGCAGTTGGTGCAAAAATTGGACTGCTTGTAGATGCAACAGTAAAAACTGAAATTAACGCGTCTAGTGTAAATGAAGGTGGGTACGTGATGAAAATAAAAGACAAAAGATTTTTTAACACTACCCGGGTTGCGGGTATTGCCAGAGCTGGAATGGGCAATCTCAGTGTTTTTGCTAGCTATACCCTGACCGGCTTTTTCAAAGAAGGTTTCGGTCCTACTGTGAAGCCTTTTTCAATCGGTCTTACATTAAGTGGTTTGTAATTTAATATAGTTTGCTAGATAAATCTGCCTTATTTAAAACTTCTGAAAATGCAATCCTTGTTGGGGTTATCCATAAAGATCAAACCGAACAACAAGTAAGAGAATACCTCGCAGAGCTTGCATTTCTTGCATCAACTGCTGGGGCGGTGACTGACAAAATATTTACACAACGGTTGCAACATCCCGATAGCAAAACATATATCGGAAAAGGAAAACTGGAAGAGATAAAACAATATGCTTTAAACAAAGACATCAGCGTTTTGATATTTGATGATGAGCTCAGTGGCGCTCAGGTTGGCAATATTGAAAAGGTTGTCAATATAAAAACAATCGATCGCAGTGATCTTATCCTCGACATTTTTGCACGCAGGGCAAAAACAGCACAAGCAAAAGCACAGGTGGAGCTGGCACAATATCAGTACATTTTACCAAGACTAAGGGGGATGTGGAAACACTTGGAAAGACTTGGTGGAGGTATTGGAACACGTGGACCTGGAGAATCAGAAATTGAAACAGATCGACGAATTGTTCGCGAAAAGATCTCCTTGCTGAGAAAAAGACTTCTGGAAATAGAGAAACAGGCATTCACCCAAAGAAAAGAAAGGGGAGAATTCATTCGGGTAGCACTAGTAGGATACACCAACGTTGGTAAATCAACGTTGATGAACCTCTTGAGTAAAAGTGATGTGCTTGCAGAAAATAAACTTTTTGCCACACTAGATACCACCACCAGAAAAATTGTTTTTGAAAACACGCCTTTTCTGTTGAGTGATACTGTTGGTTTTATTAGAAAACTCCCACATCATCTGATCGAGAGTTTCAAAAGCACGTTAGAAGAAGTTAAGGAAAGTGATATCCTCATTCATGTGGTAGACATCTCCCATCCTCAATACGAAGACCAGATGAAGGTCGTAAACAATACCCTGGCTGAATTGGGATGTTCCGATAAACCTGTGATTACGGTATTTAACAAGATGGATCTTTACGAAGAGCAAACCTATGATGAATGGCTCGATCCAGAAGTGCGCGCATCCTTATTGATTGAGTTAAAGAAACGCTGGGAAAATGAAACAACAGGAAACTGCGTATTTGTTTCAGCAACCCAAAGACGAGAAATTGATCAACTGAGGATTACAATCCTTAACTATGTTCGAGAGATGTACACAAAAAGATATCCGTACAAAACAGGTTTTCAGGCAATAGATTATGGCAACTAGGGAATACAATTGGACATTCGTTGCCTCCTCAATAGAATCACTGGGTTTTGGCAAATACGATATCATTCAAGCAGAGCTTGGAGAAAAAACAATTTGCATTGCCAAATACAAGGATACCCTCTATGCTTTTCAATCCAAATGCCCACATGCCGGTGCAAAAATGGTTATGGGGTATATAGACCTTCAAGGGAATGCGGTTTGTCCACTCCACCGATTTAAGTTCTCACTGAAAAATGGGTATAATGTTACAGGAGAAGGTTACAATATGAAAACCTTTCCTGTCGAAATAAAAGAGGATGGAATATACGTTGGTCTTTAATGCCCATAAGGAAAGACAACGCTAGAGCGTCTTTACTTCTTTTTCCCAACCCGTTTCTTGCAATGCCGGATCATTTTCCTTTCGAAGAAAGTCTGCACCAGACACAGCTCCTGCAACTTCAACAGACATCATCGCTTCATCTGAAACAATGCTGACAGGCTCTTTCCATGAAGTACTGTTATCATTGAATGCTTTGTTAGCAAGTGAGTTGTAGCATGAAATGATAGACCATCTTGGCTTATCGCTCAGATTAGCTTCACTGCGGTGAAGGGTATTGCTATGGAAAAAAAGTGCATCGCCAGGTTCAAGTTCAACAAAAACATGCTCCATGGTTGACAAGGCATTGTCCACCATAACCATATCTGCACCTACTTGCTCGCCAGCAAACCCATGATTGATACGGCCCATTTTATGTGACCCTTTTATGACTTGCAAACAACCATTCTCCTTATTTGCATGCGTGAGTGCAATCATGATGCTCACGAGCTGATCAGGAAATAGGAACTGATTTTTGTACCAGTAACCATAATCCTGGTGCCATTCCCATGCACCGCCGACTTTCGGCTCTTTCTGCATCAACTTGGTGTGAAAATGACAAACCGGGGAATCGCTATCCAAAAGTTTTGATGCAGCATCCACCATCCTTTCACTTCTAAGCATCATGCTGTAGACATCTTCGCCAGGAGTGAACCAAAGGGTTAGTTTTGAGTTTTTCCCTGTGCTGTCGGTCACATTAGTCGCATTGTCTTTCACAACATTATCGGTGGTCGCTATTGAATATAATTTATTGATTTCCTCAGCAGAGAAAAAGTTTTTTACAATCACATAGCCGTCCTGATGAAACTGATTAATATTATCGGAACTAAGTCTATTTGCCATTTCTCGTGGTTTTTTAGTAAAATGAGAGGCTTTAAATTAAGCATTTTTTTTCTCTCATCAACAAAGAACAGAATTTTTTCATGAATTTACTCACTAGAAATAGCTTTGATAAGCAGATGATGTTGGAGGGCGCGAATTTGCTACCTTTATTACGTTGAATATTACTGCTGTTTTATAAAACATAAACATAGCTTACTCCCTATGGTGGATTATACCTTTTCAATTGTAATTGTAGCAAAAGACTCTGCTAATGTATTACCAAGATTATTGGATAGCCTCAAGGGGTTAACAGATGATATTGTTGTTTGCGACTCAGGAAGTAAAGATCAAACACCTTTCATTGCAAGTGATTTTGGGGCCAAGGTTCATCACATTTCCTGGGAAGGTTACGGCAGATCGAAAAATACAGCAGTACAATATGCTAAATACGAATGGGTTCTCTCCATGGATTCGGATGAGAAAATTGATCAGACCCTCTATAATTCATTAAAGAATTGGAAACCTTCTGACGAACATGCTGTTTATCAGGTAAGGTGGAAGAATTTTATTGGAAACTATTGGATTAAAAATACGGGAGGTTGGAAAAGCAGGCTATTCAATAAAAAAATTGCACACTGGAATAATGCAATCGCTCATGAAGATATTATCAGCGAATCGGGAATACATACTACGAGGCTGAATGGCTTTGTAGAACATTATTCACATCGCGACTTTGAACATCTTTTTACAAAGTACTTAGACTCCGCAATGATTACAGCTCAAAACCAACATCTTGGAGGAAAGAAATCATCAGTTCTAAAAATTATCATTAAACCAATTGCTGCGTTCTTCAGGTCTTACTTGCTTAGAATTGGATTCCAAAACGGATTCATTGGATTGATTTATGCATTTGCATCAAGTTACTATACGTTTCTGAAGTATACACGCCTTTATGAATTGAATAAAACCAATAAATAAACTAGGCGTTGGTTATTTTATCAGATAAATGCCAGTAAGTAGTGTTTGTTATTTTATGACTTGACTAATCATTGGCGCGAGCAATTTGGCCCAACGGGCATAATCTTTACCGGAAGGATGCAGTCCATCAGAAGAAATAAGGCTTTGGTCATACCTTGCCTCTCTAGTCAACTCAGTAATATCCAGGTATTTACAACCATACAACTCAGTCACGCTCTTATTTACAGCATTAAACATGTCTATCTCCATTCTGATATTCGCTGTATCAGCGTATCGTAGTCTAGGCGTGACGCTGTAATCTGGTATAGATAAAACAAAAACATGATTGCTTTTCCCGTAGGCAAGCTCTATGGCCTTGTTCAACAGAACATCAAAGCCCTCACGGTAAATTTGAAGGTCTGAGCCAAGATTTTGGTCATTCACTCCAATCAGCAAGGTTACAATATTATGCCTCACGGGCCTTTCGTATTCGATCCCTAACCTAAGGTGCCCTGTAGTCCACCCATTGCCTGCAATATATTTAGGAGGCAAAACGACAATCCCATCTTGGGATAGGATCTGTATTGTTTGGTTTACAAAGCGCTCGAGGTCATAAACCCCTTCCCCCATTGTGTAAGAATCCCCAAGGGCCAAGAAGGTATTAATAGCGGTAGCCGAACCCTGGGCCGGGAAGACCAGAGGAGCCGGTACAGCAGAAGTTTGCTTTTGACAAGCTGAAAACAGCCACAAAATTAAAACAAAACACAGTCTCATTTGATTAATACGATTGAAAACAAAATTTGTTCACTTAATTGTCAGATCCTGCAACAAATTTGGCGTGCGGCAACGCTTAGCATATGACCAAACAACAACCAATAACAATAGTAGTTTTTTTAGCAAAAAGAAACACATGATGAAAAACACAATTTATTGTGATATTGGCTATTTATAGAAATGGGCTCAATTTGAGACTTTCATCCACCAATGAGTTTGTCTTAAAATAATATCTCTGCAGCCATCAAGCACAACAAAGCCCCCTTAATTATGGAGGCTTTATTATTTTGATTAGCTGCCTCGTGCTAAAACAGTGAAAACTAGTAGGGATTAGATGGACTCAACTCCCAAGCATCTATGTTTTTTAGTTTTGCCTCACCTCCGTTTGAAAAAACACTAACTCCTCTGCCGCCTAGGGTTGGATAAACCATTCGACCAATAGCCTGCCTATCATTTGCAAAAACTTCAATTATAGACTTATCAATAAATACTCTCAGTACAAGAGGTTCCCCTTTTTTTAATTCAAATGGCGCCTCTTCAATAATTTTTCGTCCAAAACTTAATCCTGATTTTTGCGTATCAAACTTTATTTTCTTTTCAACATCATCATAATAAATCACCGTCTCCTCCCTTCCATCGTCCGACATACCAACCTTAATACCATATTGCTTGGATGCATTTGGCTGAAATGTTACTTCAAGCTCCATCAATTCACTACTCAATTTATTCAGCTTTACCTCACTGCCTGCTGCAACAGCAATACCCGAAACCACAGTCTTTTTTATTCTCAATGCTTCAAGCTCCTTGATAGGCCTCATTCTCAACGTTCCATCGTCACCAACCCAGAGCGTTCGTGGAAGTCCGTACATGCCAGTCCACCCACTATAATTAACCACAGAATCTGGCCTATCATCAAAAATCCAACTCCACATAATCTGTCTGCCTTTACCATCAACCAATGCCTCAGGAGCAAAATATGCATTGTCTTTCCAAGACATTCTCCCATGGTTATCTGGATAGAAATGATCGTCTCTATACGAACCTACATAATACTGAGCACCCATGTTATGACTGATAAACAACAACAGATGCTTGCCACTTGCTTTGCCTCCATCAGGCGATGATGGGAGAGGATGAAAACTCGGACACATATTATCTTCATTTTTATTTGTCCATTTTCTATCCGCATTATAAAATTCATGTTCATAGGTCCACTGCTTCATGTCAGCCGACGAAAACAAATACAAACGATCTCCTTGATAATTCAACGAATCATCTGGTAGCGCTTCTGCGTTGTTATCATTTGCAGGAAGTCCATCTCCACGAGAACCATATTTCCTTAACACCAATAAATTTCCAGTAAGCATATAATATTTGCCATCTTTTTTCCAAATATTAGAAGGGTCAGCAGATCCAACATGAAACTCCTTTCCTGATGAATTTTTCATTGTGGTTATTCCCCAGTCTGTTGATTGTATAACTGGATTGTTGACAGACTTTTTCCATGTGTTGAAATCTGGGTCTGTACTTTTGGCCAAACCAATTCCCTTACTTCCCCATAACATCCAATAGGATAATACTGCCGAGCCATCATCATCAACAAAAGCGCCACCGCTAAAACAGCCTTCATCTCCATCACCGGGCTTGATTGCATCGGGATGATGCCTCCAGTTTAGAAGATCTGTACTCGAGACATGTCCCCATGAAAATCCCATCCCTGCCCTATTGTACAAGTACATCAGATGATAGCGCCCATTGTGGTAAAAAGCACCATTGGGATCCCCAGGTCGGCCATCATCCTCGGGAAAAGAAAAATGATAAGCAGGCCTGTAAGGATCAAGCAATAACCGATCCCTGAATTCTTTTGTGGTTCTAATCACCTCTTTAGAGATGGGCAGCTTGCTATCCAACAGCGGGTAAGGAGGAAGCGGTTTTTCTTGAGAGATGGCAGAAAATACAATAGACGAAAATCCAAGAAGTAGGCAGATCAATTTTTTCATGGCATCATTTTATTACTTTAATATACCGAATTCTAGTATGACAATACTCAAATGAAACTGGCATTTGGTGGCAAAAGTTAGGAATTGGCCGTTGAATTAACCAGTATACCCCACCATCAACAAAAGGGTTTATTTTATTGAAAGCGGCAATATTTTGAACAATAGCCTCCTTAGAGATGTCTTTAGTATATGAAAATGGGGTTTTTAGTTTGTATTGTTTTGCTCATCTCCTGTTCCAAGGCGGATACCCCAATGCCTTTTATCCCGGAGGATTCTACCCAAATCGGCATTAAAGATGGCCTGAGTTGGCTTGCCTTGGGCGATTCCTATACAGTAGGAGAAGGGGTATCAGCACGCGAGTCATTCCCTATTCAAACCATGGATTTATTGATCGCTCAGGGTTATAAAATAGCCACCCCTTCTATTATCGCTGCAACGGGTTGGACCACCAGGAATCTTCAAGAGGCAATCGAACTCCGAAAACCAGCTCTTCATGATATTGTAAGTTTATTGATTGGTGTCAACGACCAGTTTTCACGCAGAGATACTTTGGAGTATAAAGAACGATTTGAGAACCTATTGATTAAATCAATCGAAATTGCACATGGCAAACCAACTAATGTGTATGTTATTTCAATTCCAGACTACAGCATAACTCCTTTTGCCAACTACCTTGATACAAGTCTTATAAGAAAAGAAACTGATGTCTTGAATAAGATGAATAAATCCATTTCTGATGCATATGGCTGTAACTATCTGAATATTACTGAAACCAATCGTGAGGCAAAGTTCGACCGAACGCTCATAGCGGAAGACGGCCTTCATCCTTCTGGTAAAGAGTATGCTCGCTGGGCAGCTTTGTTAGCCAAACTGATAAAACAGTCTATTTTTTAATACAAATAATATAAAATGGTTTGTAAATGAGTATGCGGCTTATTGTTATAGAAACTGTCAAAGGAAATTGACTCTTATGTGGAGAGATCTCCTGCCTTCGGCAGGCAAGCTCGCTGCGCGCGGGATGACAGGTCGGGTTGGGGGCGCTGGGCTCGCAATGACAAATCGTGAGGGAATGTCATCCACTCTCCTTTATCTATCATATATAGCAGTAATACAAGTCTATACAAGGTGATTTTATTAGTAATTTTGCAACCATAAATGACCACAATGAAGGAGAAGCTTAAAAAGCTCGCTGCGCAACTGGAAGGTGATTTGTATCACGACAAAACAATAAGAACATTGTATGCAACAGATGCATCCGCCTATAGGGAAATGCCGCTGGCAGTTGCAATTCCAAAAACAGTAACCGACTTACATGCCCTCATTTCTTTTGCTGCTGCAGAACATACTTCGTTAATACCAAGAACTGCAGGTACATCGCTTGCAGGGCAAGTGGTGGGAAAAGGAATTATTGTAGATGTTTCAAAACATTTCAACAAGATCCTTGAACTGAATAAAGAAGAGGGCTGGGTGCGTGTGCAACCCGGTGTGATTCGTGATGAACTAAATTTATTCTTGAAACCTCATGATTTGTTTTTTGGTCCGGAGACATCTACCGCCAATAGAGCAATGATGGGGG
>Ga0207909_1000632_pt1 | contig 11063 bp, 23 predicted proteins | sample LakMenEpi05May10_FD_150672 | JGI IMG/M metagenome (GOLD analysis project Ga0207909, IMG submission 150672) | Freshwater microbial communities from Lake Mendota, WI - 05MAY2010 deep hole epilimnion (SPAdes) | ecosystem: Environmental > Aquatic > Freshwater > Lake > Epilimnion/Euphotic zone ...
TTACCATTGAAGCCGAAAATATTATTCTAGCACTAGAACAAATCATTGACAAACACATCTTAATTGATGGGTCAACACTAAAAGTGGATATGATTCACTACGCATCAGAGATTTAATTACTATCTAACAAAAATAAGTATGAAAAATTTAGGAGTTAACTACGGGTTTTTATGGTTTTTAATGGCTATTTCCCCTTGTGCTATGTTATTTACCCTTTTGGCTAATATAATTCAAATAAGCCCAATTACTATTGTTATAATAGATGTTTTTTTATTCTTGTTACAGCTTTTAAGTGCATGGATTATTACAATAAATTTCAATCTAATTTTAGAAGTTAAGGAATAATGGAAAGCAAGAAAATGGAGGATATAATTGTACCAATTGAAACAGCTAAAATTCAATCTTTTGTTTGTGTTGAAGAAGTTGAAACTCAAGGAATTAAAAATCATTTTTGGAAATTTAGATTTTTAGTTAGTTTGGATAATGGTATAGTGGGGCAGTACTTTTCTGATGAAATAAATCAAAAAATGCTAAAAAAAGGCAATACAATTGAATATATGTTTAATAAATATAGTGGGAGAATAACAATTTTAAAAACAAAAAAAATATGAAAAAATTAATTTTAATTGTAGGAATTGCATTAACAATGATTTCTTGCACAAAAGAAAGTTGTAATTGTGGAGTTATTCAAAGTGATAATATATCAGATTACTCAATAGTAATTAGAAATAGTTGTTCAGATAACAACAAAACTTTTTATTTGAGTGAAGGGGATTGGATGAACGCACATACGGGTGATGATTATTGCATTAATAATATAGAATCTTGGTAATTAACTAAACAACAAGAACAATGAAAGAAATAAACATTGATAAATGGGGTAAGGATAATTGGTACATTTTTCCAACATTTTGTTACCATAAAGAATGGAAAATATTAACATTTCATTTCTTAAAATTTACAATTGAAATATGTTTTTAATTTAAACAACAAGAACTATGAAACAAACAGCAGTAGAATGGTTGGTTGAAAAAATAAATGACCAATTAATTAATGGAAAAATTGATAATTTATTAGTAGTTAAACAAGCCAAAGAAATGGAAAAGCAACAGAAACTTGACGCATCAAATGTAAATAGAGTTGAAGTTATACAACATTCAGAACCTATTAATGGTAGGGCTTACGTTAATAATAATGCTAAAGATGTTCAGATACAATTTCAAGATAATAATAAAACTTTAAAGATATTTTTAAAATGAAATACCTATTGATATTTTTTAGTGCTTTAATTATACAAATTTGCTCAACATTTTTCATTAAATCAGTAGCACAAGAAAAAACACTAGAAATGCTGATTTTTGCGTTTCTTTTACCAATTTTAGGATTACCTTTTAATGGTTTTATGGTTGATACAAACTGTTGGATTGAACGTATAAAAATTGCAGTTTCAGTATCAGTAGGATATGTTTTAGGAGTTTTAATAGTAATTAATTTAATAAAATAAAAAAAATGAAAAAAATTACATTTGCAATTATGATGCTTTTGGGTTCAACAGCATTTGCACAATCAACAACAGTAATAGGGGATAATATTTACCTTAAACAAGATGGCAATTTTAAAAGCGTAATTTTTAAATACCCCGATAATGATGGTGCAATATCATTAGCTAAATCTGATAATAAAATAGTTTTATTTTTATCATTATTAGAGGGTTATCAATTTGGAGGTAGTGGAGATGCAGAATTTATAATTACTTTCAAAAAAGGAGAAAGATTAACTGAATACACTACCTATGGTGAAATTAGTGAGGGCTTGAAAATGGCAGTTGTAAAATCAAACATTAAAGATGACCCCGCTTTTTTAACAAGCTTTTTATCTTCTGATTACATGATGATTGATTGTGGTGGAGATACTTATTTCTTTAGCCTTCAAGAAAGCACAAGAGCATATCAATTTTTAAAATAAAAACTATGAAAAAAGCAATTGATTGGTTCAATGATTTAGAAGAGCCGTATAAAAAACAAGCTATTGCCAATACAGACCCAAAAAGATTAGATGGTATGTCTTCATCTTTATCTAACGCACTATTATCATCATTTATGTTTGCTGAAACTTTTCAAGGTGTAAAATATTGGAATGATTTATTGAAAAAACTTGAAGAAAATGAAAAATAGTAAAGGTCAGTTTACAAAGAACAATGTTCCATGGAACAAAGATTTAAAGGGAATACATCTACATCCCGAAACTGAATTTAAAAAAGGGGAAATAGTTGGTGATAAACATCCTAATTGGAAAGGCGGTGTACAGATGATTAGTAATGATTGTGCCCATATATGGGTTGGTGTAAATCAAAGGATAAGAAGACCAAGAGCAATATGGGAAAAAGAAGTAGGTGAAATCCCTAGAGGTTATGTAATAATTCACAAAGATGGTGATAAACACAATGATGATATTTCAAATCTTGAGTGTATTTCAAGAGCAGAAAACCTTCAAAGAAATAGGAAATAAACAAAAAGCCCTTCTGATTCAGAGGGGCTTTTTCTTACCTAACATTCTATAAACGATATAAAAATAAAACAAATATATAAAATAAAATTAACAACAAACAAAAAGCCCTTCATTTAGAGGGGCTTTTTCTTACCTAAACCTTTTACCTTTTTATACAATAATAAATCGCTTTGGCAATTAATTTATTACAGCAATAGACCATTGTAAATATAAAACTTTTATTTAAAACAATCAGTAATTTTATTAAATAATTTATTTTACAGCAATAAATAAGATTGAAGCGATAGCACCTCCAATTATTGCAATCCATTTTTGCCTTTTTTGTCTTTTAATTTCTTTGTCTAACATTGATTTTTCAGTTTCACATATAGAAGTTAAATCATCTTTTTGCTTAATAATATCGACATATTTTGTGTTCATCAGCAACAGATTGGTAATTTTTCTATTTTGACTTGCTATAATAGTGTCTTTTTGACTAATTTGAGCCACATTTAAGCTTATTAATTGCTTGTCCTTTAATCTTTCCTCATTTTGTGCAATTAGTTTCTTTCCTTGTACAATTGAGAATATCAATAATGTATCTTTGCCATCAAATTTTACCAATGGGTATTTTTGCCCGTAGGATAAAAATGGTAACAGAAAAATTAGTAATAAGCAAAAACCTTTAATTTTATCAATTAAATTGTTCTTGCCAATATTGTTCAACTTGTTTAGAATCATACCCATTTATTTCTTTTAGTTTGTTTTGGTAAACTATTTCAACTTTTGTTTTAAGATGATTTAAGCTATCAATTTTGAAGTTTGCTTTAGCTATTGTTTCTTCTTGCAATTCATTCAGCCTTTTTAAGCTATCAATCTGATTGTAACTTTTATTAATTATTTCTTGCTTTTCCTTTTTTAGCTTTTCAATCAAATCTTGATTTACATCTTTTTTAGGAATAAAAAAAATAGTAATTAAAATTAAACCAATAATTAACAAAACTGAAATAGCTTTGTAATAATCTTTTAAAAAAGAATTTTCCATTTTACACTAAATCATTTGAATTTATTAGGGTATAGGTAAAACTATTCCCGTGAACTGCTTTAGATTTTCTTACAATTGCCATGAACTCTTCAAAATCTTTTGACCTTTTGAACACTTGACAACCTTCCGACCAATTTTCAACAAAAGTTGAATCAACACCCGCTTTGTGAATATTAATTCCAAAAATACCTTCTTGAATTGTTTTTTCATCAAACATCATGTCTTTATTTGCATCACGGAACACTTTGACTGCTTTAACTTGTCTTAATGCTTCATATTTACCTTGGTGCAATCCTAATGCGTGTGAGCCAATGTATTGACCTTCAACTAAACGAGCAACTCCACTTGCATTGTGATATTCTAAAACACCCTTTTTACCCGCATCTGTTGTGTTTGTCCATTCTTTGTACTGCCAAACACCATTTTCTTTATAAGAAAGCGTTAATTTGTCATCAAAGGCATTTGTAACTTTTTGACCAACAGAAGAATTTCTAACACCTACAATGTTCAAAAGCATATCTTTATCATCAAACCATTTGTAACCTTTTGATTTTACACCTTTTTCAATTAAATCTTTGTTGTAAGCACCTACTTTTGGTGCGGGTGCTGTTGTAGTTGTTGGCTCTAAAATAATACCCATTTTTGCTAGACTTTTATCTCCAACAATTCCATCAGCAACTAAACCATTTTTAGTTTGCCATTCCTTGACTGCTTTTTCTGTTTTCTCACCGAAGTTACCAACTTGTTCAACTCCTAAAACTGCTTGAATTTTTTTGACAATCTCATTGTTGTCGCCTTTTTTTAGAATCATAATTTTTGTTCTTTAATTAACCTAAATTTTCAGTATCAGTAGGTTCTTCTACTATTTCATCTTGTTTTTTTGCTTTTCTTGAGTGCATAATAGATTTAGCTGAATTGATAAAAAATGCACCAACTGTTAAACCTAAAAAGCCTTGAAAAATCCATTCTTTAATAATAAGTTCTTTTGCCATAATCCCCGTTACAACATCTACTAATAATACAACAATCATCATGTAAAATGAAACTACACCCACATAGGCTTGTTCATCTATATTATTGTTTTTTGAAATTAATTCTCTAAAAAATTTTCTCATAATTTATTTATTTAAACTGTTAAATTAAAACCATTCATGTACTATTACACCTTGATTTTTAATATCTTCTACTATTTTTTGTCTTGTTTCAATAGATTCACTAGGCATAAATCTTTCGTGAAATTCAATATATATTTCTTTTAACCTACTTATTGTTCCATCTTCAATCATTTTTCTTAAAACTAAAAATTCAGAGCCTTCTATATCCATTTTACAGATTATGTTAGAATCTTTAGGCAAGTCAGAAACAAATTTACTAAAATTTATACTTTTAACTTTAACTTTTGTGTTATAACCTTTGTGTTTAAAGCCTATTAAATGAACCGATGAACCCCATCCATCAATATTTGATTTTCCATCTGTGGGTGAACCACTTTGACTTTCAATATGGTTTTCTTGATTGAAAAAAATAAAGCTATCTTCAACCCATACAGCAACATTATGACATTTTATAGATAATGGAATATCTTTTGTGCGTTCATTAATGTTACATTCGGGATTAGCTTCAAATGTATGAATTTCAAATGTATCATTAATAACTCCTTTATTATAAAAGTCCAATAAACCTTCACAAAGATGAGTTCCACAATCTAAAAAAATATTTTGCATATTTTATAATTTAATTGGAACAAGAGTTACTCTTGGTCGCTTTGGTTTTAAAATATCTCTAACCCATCCTATATGTGGGCTTTCTTTCTCATTATATGGGTCAATTGGTTCATCTGCTTTATGAAAGTGAATATCACCCGTTAAATCATTTTTTCTAACATAAAATTGACTTAAATCAACTGAATAAATCAAAGAATCATCCCATGAATAATAAATCCATGTATTTCTGATTGAAGCGTCATAAATAAAATGCTCTAACAAATCCAATCTTTTCTGCAATGAATCATAAAAGCCCATTAAATTAGTATTATTTTCTTTAACCTCAAGCAAACTATCTTTAAAATTTAATAAACTATCTTTAAGTTTAATTTGAACTTTTAAGTCAGTAATGCTTAATTTTTGATTTTGGAAAATATCATTAATCTCATCCGCTTGTTTTTTCAATAAAATAACAACCGAATCTCCTTTAATTACTGTCTTTAGCGGGTAGTTTGATTGGCTGAAAATCAAAAACTTCACCATTAGACTGCTTAACATTAATATTTTTTTCATTTGCCAATTCCTTTTTTATGTCTTTAACAATAGATTTTGTACTATCTAAACTGCCAATAACTTCTGAAACCATTGATTCTAAATTAGCTTTGTCCTCAACAAGGGCTTCGTTTTTGGCTTTTAAGCTAGAAACACTTTTTTTTAACCCATTATTCTGTTTTGTCAAAGATTTGTTTGCTGATGTAAGATTTACATTGTCTGTTACAACTACAACGTGCTTATGACCACTAGAAAAAATTTGAAAACATACAATTAGTATGAATCCAATTCCTAATCCTAAAATTAGTCTTTTTTTCTTCTTCATGATTATTTGTTTTTCCGTGAATCTTGACCAAACAAAGTTAAAACGGTATCTTTTAAGGAATTAGAACTTTTTACACTATCTTTAATAGTTTTAGTTAATTCTTCTCTGTGTTCACCTTCAAGTTCATCAACTTTTTTCTTCAAGTCATCTTCACTTTTAAGAGTTCTGTTAAAAAGAATCCATACAATATATCCTAAAGCCAAAACAACTAAACCAAGAATACCATATTGGTGCAATGTGTCAAAGACCCCAAATGACATTATTTCTTAAGTTTTTTCTTGTTTTCTAACTCTTGTTTGATTCTATCTTGATTGTCAAGGTGTCTTTTAAAAAGAATCCACCCAACATAACCTAAAGCTAAAACGACTAGTCCTAGAACACCATAATCTCCGAGTTTGTCAAAAACCCCGAAAGATGGAACTTGTGATGGTATTGTGTCCATTATATAATAATTTAATGTATAGTAAAATCTACTTATCTATGCAAAGATAAAAAATATCTGTAAAAAATTTACATAATGGACACAAATACAACTTTTAATCGGAATTATTCCGATTAATAAACTATATTTTGACAATATAACTTATTATTTTCTTTTAATTCTTAAATATTTATACCATATTCTTTCATGCAAGAAATAAATAACGGGCTTATAAGCTACCTCTCCAATTCCTATAAAAGATGCCAATTCTATTGAAGCACCTAAACAATAAGCTGTAATAAAAGTTGTTGCTGTACCTAAAATTCTGTATGAAATAGTTTTTAAAATGTGCCTTGCAAAAACTGATTCTTCTGTAACTGTTTTAACATAAGCTGTATCATCAACAATTTCTAAATAACCCTTACAACTAATATGCCATTTGTGTTCCTTAATTTCGGGAATCCAATCCATTGTAGTATAAGTATGACCATCAACAATAATATGTGCAACCAATGTTTCCTCACCATCAATGATTAACCTCCAACGATTTGTTTCATCTGTGCTGTTAACATTAAACCTAATCTGAATTATCTTAAAATCTTTTTTCATGCTTATTTATTGTTAATCATTTCATATCTGATTTTAGTAGCTGAAATTGTTGCTACACTTGTTGGTGGAACGTGTTCTATAACATCATATCCAACACCTCTTCCAAACTCAACTGAACAAATATCGGGAACTAAAATTACTTTAATTTTACCCTTTTTAATTTCTTTTTTGTAAAATTCAGAAATATTTGCTTGTACTTCTAATGGTGCAAATGGATTATTTTCATTTACTTCACCATCTCTAATAGCAATACATACGTTTTTGCCTTCATTTAAGGCTTGTTGGAACAATTCCTTGTGTCCATCGTGTAAAGGTTGCCATCTGCCAATAAACAAGGCAAATTGATTAGGTTTTGATGCCATTGATGATTTAGCATGATTTATTTTATTCCAACTTGTTTCCATATATAGTCTAGTATTAATTGTTTGCTTTCTTCTATTGTATGTTTATCTGTGTTAATTTTTAAACATTCTTCATCTGTTGGATATTCAAAATCCGCAACATGATAATTTTCTCTTCCTCTTTCCTTGTCATATTCAAGGTAAACAAAAACTGCGTGGGGTTCTAATTTTCTTAAATAATCTCTAGCTTCTTTATAAGGATAAACCATTGCTAAAAAACAATATTGTAACATTGGCTTATTGCGAATGTAAAATGCAATATCAGAAGCTTTATTTAAGTTGTTAATTCTACCTTCTTTTGAATAGTCAGTATTTTTAAACAATTCTCTGAATTTATCACCATCAATTACTTCTGTGTTAAACCCAAAAAAAGGAGTTGTATGATTATTTAGCATTGATTTCCACAATGTTGTCTTGCCCGAATTAGGCTGACCAAATAAAACTAGTATCATTTGTTGTATCTAAAAGCTTCGTTATACCATGGATAGTTATTGTAAATCCAATTAACTACCTCTTTTCCTAAAATATCTTTGGCTTTAGAAGGAACTACTTCTAATTTCTGTCTAATATTGTGGTCGCCAAACTCTCCATAAACTTCATCATCTTCTTTTGTAACTTGTTCTATGTTATCAAAATCATGTTCAAAGTGAGGTATTTCTAAATAGTCATAAATTTCTTTCATTGTATTTTCGGGATAAAGACATAAGTCCTCAAACCTTACAAAAAGAATATGTTTATTATTACCTAATCTGAAAATCTCTTGTAATCTTTCCAAAGCCATACCTACGGGAACTCCTTGTGCCCAAACATCAACTCTTTTTGGTATAGATGTACCACTCATTGTTGACCAATCCACCATAGGATTATGTTTTTCGGGATTTTTTCTAAAGTTTTTCTCCATACTTGCAAAAATATCTTTTAGGTTACGCACCATGCAAATAATTTTAGGGTTTGGTGAAAATTCATTTAAAAAATCATAGTGAATACCCCAACCCCTTGATTTATCAACTACATATTTTTTATCTGTAATACCTTCATAAAAGCCTTTTATACCTTTATTGCAGAACTCTAAAAAGCCATTTTTCATTAATTGGCTATCTTGAGCCTTAAACTCTAAAGAACTTGTATAATTTGCTCTTGCTCCATATACCAATTCTAATACACCCGAAGTAGGTGTAGAATAAATATCGGGGTTTTGTGCCAAAATATTTTGTAACAACGTACTCCCCGACCTTGGTAGAGAAGATTGAAAAAATAATTTATCCATGATTTTATTTGCTTAAAGATTCAATAATTGATTTTGTGTCAAAAACATCATTTTCACTATTGTAAGGAAACTCCAAAATATCACCCGTAATATTAAACTTTGATAAATATGAATTTTTCAGTTCGGGTGAATTATTAAATTTATTAGCCAAAATGTTATCATGCAATTCATAGCCAAAAACTTTTGGTGAATTTGCTATCCAACACACACTTGAGGGCATCTCTAATGCACTTGCAACGTGCTGTGCAAATGAATCAATTAATAATCTTTTTGTTGATTGCTGAATCAACACGCACAAACCTCTGAATGTATCAGAAACGGGTGTTGTATCAGCATATCCAATTTGGTCTTCTCTTTTAATATGAACAATATTATATTCATTTTTAAAGTGATTAATAATTTCAATTACACTAGAAGATGGAATATCTCTTGCCCATGAATATTTATGCTCTGTTTGAGCACCACCATTTGTTTGTAATAACAAAATAGGCTTATCTGATTGGAATTTATTTGAGAAATACTGAATTTCTCTATCAGTTAGATTAATGCTTGGTAATTCACCATTGTATTTTAAATCAAACATTTCACACCATGTCTTAATTAAATGTTCATTTTGTTGAATGTGTGCTGTTTCTAAATATGGGTCATTAGCAAAAATCTTGAAATCTTTCCCATCAATATATTCATCATAAAAATAAGAAAGCCCATTAAAGGCAAATGACCTATGGACTTCTTTGTTATTTAAAAATACTTCGGGATAAGCTGAAACTACAATTAGTTTGGCTTTTGGATGTTTTGTTTTAATTGCTTTACAAACGGCAGTAGCCATTACGCATTTGCCTAAACCTCCACTAATTTGGAAAATTATATTCATATACCTATTTTTTGTTAAATAATTTATACAAATATAAACAATAATCTCTTTGCACTCAAAAAGATTATTGTTTTATTTTAAATTATTTTGTAGGTTCTACATAAGCATTAATTTCAACTATTAAAGCATCAATCAATGTTATGTTTAAATCTTTAAAGTCAACTCTGAATCCTTTATCTTCTTTTGTTTTAGGCAACCAACTTGCGTTCATTTCATTGAATAAGTTAATTGCATGAAAATCAGTTGATGCAACTACATCAGTTGGTTTTAATGAATATACATTTTGAATAACTGCATTTAAAGTTGTTAATGCTGTTGAAGGAACTTGTTTGTTTAAATCTTTTCCTATTAATTGAGTTGTTCCAAATCCAAAGATGTGGATTGTACCCCATGTTTTTTCTGTTGTTGCCATTGTTTTATTTTATTAATTATTTATACTATTGTTAAAATTCCCGCATTACTATAAACAGCACCACTAGGTAAACCCGCTGATGATGTTGGTATGCTCTTAATTGAGAGGTTATTTACAAATGTAGTACCATTTCTATCTGATGTTATATTTGAACCAACAATAAAAGAGTCATCACAAGAAGCTATATTGTTTATTCCACCTAAAATTCCCGAATATTTACCACTTGCTGTATTCACAAGACCTCCACTTATCGTTGAATAAGTATTACTTGCGTTATTACAACAACCACCACCAATAAATGAATAACCACCACTAGCTGTATTTTGTCTTCCACCGACAATAGAAGCACTACCACAGCTAACAATATTATTACAACCACCACTTATTGTTGAAAAATATGTATTTAAACAAATTGTATTAAAATAACCACCACTTATTGTTGAGTAATATCCACTTGCTGTATTATTTCTTCCACCACCTATTGTTGAAAAATCACAACTAGCTGTATTATCTCTTCCACTTAAAATACCCGAAAACCTACCACTTGCCGTGTTATTATATCCACCACTTACAGTTGACCTATCGCCACTAGCTGTATTAACATATCCTCCACTAACGTTTGAAGCATAACCACTTGCAGTATTAAAATAACCTCCACTTGTCGTTGAATAAGTATTACTTGCTGTATTATTTCTTCCACCACCTATTGTTGAAAAACTATTACTAGAATTGTTTGCATTGCCACCACCAATTGTTGAAGCATAAGCACTTGCTGTGTTGCACCTTCCTCCTCCAATAGTTGAATAATTACTACTTGATGTGTTAAATGCTCCACCACTTAAAGTAGATACATAACCGCTAGATGTATTATTTCTACCACCTCCAATAAACGCAAAATAATTACTAGCTGTGTTGCTTTGACCTCCACTAATTGTTGATTTACTACAAATTGCTGAATTTTGATTAC
>Ga0207909_1000633_pt1 | contig 11057 bp, 7 predicted proteins | sample LakMenEpi05May10_FD_150672 | JGI IMG/M metagenome (GOLD analysis project Ga0207909, IMG submission 150672) | Freshwater microbial communities from Lake Mendota, WI - 05MAY2010 deep hole epilimnion (SPAdes) | ecosystem: Environmental > Aquatic > Freshwater > Lake > Epilimnion/Euphotic zone ...
TTCTTTTTGATCCAGCAGGTTTTGCAGGAGTCGTTGCAGAAGCTAAAAAGTAGTCAGTTTTGATTCAACTAAGTATTCCAAGTCCAAGTACTGGAGTTATCTATTTAGGTCCACTTCCTTTGAGGGCTTATTCACTTTTCATAATTTTAGGAATCTTTGTTGCAATTTGGTTAGGTAACAAGAGGTGGATTGCAAAAGGCGGTAAGCCAGGACAAGTAAGTGATGTTGCAATTTTTGCAGTTCCATTTGGAATAATTGGTGGCAGAATTTATCACGTTTCTACTGATTGGGAAAAGTACTTTGGATCAGGACAAAACTGGATTGATGCGCTAAAGATTTGGAATGGCGGATTAGGAATTTGGGGCGCAATTCTTTTTGGCGGGGTTGGAGCATGGATTGGTTGTAAGTATTACAAGATCTATTTACCACCTTTTGCAGATGCAATAGCTCCAGGAATAATTTTTGCTCAAGCAATTGGAAGATTAGGAAATTATTTCAATCAGGAATTATTTGGTAAACCAACTGATTTAGCATGGGGACTAGAAATCGCCGAGAAATTTAGACCACAAGGATTTGAATCATTTGCAACATTTCACCCAACTTTCTTGTACGAAATAATATGGAATGTACTTATAGGTTTTGGTCTGATTTATCTTGATCGAAAATATAAAATTGGTCATGGTCGACTATTTGCACTTTATGTAAGTCTTTATAGCTTAGGCAGATTATTCATTGAAAACTTGAGAATCGATGAAGCTCGATTGATTCTGGGTTTCAGATTCAACGTTTTCACAAGTTTAGTAGTTATAGTGGGGGGTCTAATCTATTTCGTTATTAGTAACAGATCCAAACCCGGAATAGATAAAGAATTGTTTAGGAGATCTGCTTAATGAGCAAGGGTGAGAACTATCTCAGCGAAGAAGTAATTCATCGCAATGTCAATGGTGGCTGGTTACGTCCAGCTGTGTTTGGCGCAATGGATGGTTTGGTTTCAAACTTTGCATTAATGATTGGTGTAGCAGGAGGATCTAAAGCACTAGGTGCAGAAAATACAAGTGCAATAGTTCTGGCTGGTTTTGCTGGATTACTAGCGGGTGCTTTTTCTATGGCAGCAGGTGAATACACCTCTGTAAAAAGTCAAGCAGAACTTGCATTGGCAGAAATTGAATTAGAACGCAACGAAATTAAAAATAACTTGGATCACGAAATTAGGGAATTAGCTGAAGTTTGGATGAAGCGTGGCGTCACAGAAACTGTGGCTTTACAGTTTTCAAATGAACTGAGCAAAAATGAGCAAGCTTTTCTTGATGCACACACCTCAGTAGAATTCGGTGTAACTGCAGATGATTTACCTTCAGCAAACGTGGCAGCGATTTCATCATTCATCGCATTTGGCGGAGGTGCATTGGTTCCATTAGTGCCATACATGTTTGGTCTAACCGACATTGTTTATTCAATGGTTATTTCTTTATTTGGATTATTTCTGGCCGGGGCACTGGTGTCTTTGGTCACAACAAGAACATGGTGGTACTCAGGGATCCGACAATTACTACTGGGTAGTGGGGCAGCTGCTGTTACCTGGTTTCTTGGTTCCACAATTGGAGCAGCGCTCTAGTTGGTCATAGGTTAGAATTAAAGCCTTACTGTTAGTACTTGGGCCAAAGTCGTCCCTTCGAAATAAATTCGTTTTAGGGACAAGCCTTGCAAACTTTAACTAGCAACAATCAAGGTCTATATGACTCAAATTTTGAGCATGACGCTTGTGGTGTGGCTTTAGTTGCAACCTTAAATAAAAAAGCAACTCATGAAATAGTTGCATCTGGACTTGAAGCTTTAAGAAATCTTGAACACCGTGGTGCTTCAGGAAGTGAACCAGATTCTGGCGATGGTGCTGGAATATTAATACAAATACCTGATGAATTCTTAAGAGACGTTGTTGATTTTGAATTACCAAAAAGTGGGCATTACGCCGTAGGAATTGTCTTTCTGCCCCAAGATAAAGACGGATACTTAGCAGCAAAAAACAAGATCTCTGAAGTGGCGCTGACTGAGCAAATTAATATTTTAGGTTGGCGAGAGGTGCCAACAAATTCACAAGAAATAGGTAAAACTGCCAAAAGCGTTATGCCTCGTTTTGAAATGATTTTCATTCAACCTGAAAACAAAGAATTAAAAGATATTCAGGTTGATAGAGCAATTTATCCTTTTAGAAAGATCATTGAGAATTCAATTGATGTTTACTTTGCTTCTCTTTCTGCACGAAGCATTGTTTACAAAGGAATGTTGACAACTGGACAACTTGAACCTTTCTATCCAGATCTATCTTCACCAAAAGTTGTTTCAAGAATTGCACTAGTTCATTCAAGATTTAGTACCAACACATTCCCATCCTGGCCCCTTGCTCATCCTTATCGTCTAATTGCCCATAATGGCGAAATCAATACGGTTAAAGGAAATAGAAACTGGATGCATGCCAGGGAAAATCTGTTAAAAACTGATTTGATACCTGGAGATTTATCTCGAGTGTTTCCAATTTGTTCAAACGAAGCAAGTGATTCTGCTTCATTTGATGAAGTACTGGAATTAATTCATCTAGGTGGTAGAAGTCTTCCTCATTCAATCTTGATGATGATTCCTGAAGCATGGGAAAACAATCCAAGTATGGACCCTGCTCGTCGAGCATTTTATGAATTTCACGCATCATTTATGGAACCATGGGACGGACCAGCATGTGTAACTTTTACCGATGGTCATTTGATTGGCGCAGTGCTAGATAGAAATGGTTTGCGTCCTGGAAGATTTTGGGTAACAGAAGATGGCCTTGTTATTTTAGCTAGCGAATCAGGCGTTCTGCCAATTGATCAAGCAAAAGTAATTAGAAAAGGTCGATTACAACCTGGAAAAATGTTTCTAGTTGATACCGATAACGGCAAAATTATTGAAGACGAAGAGATTAAAGATTCCTTAGCCAAAGAGTTTCCGTATCAAGATTGGCTTCATGCTGGACTATTGCATTTGGAAGAACTTCCTGAAAGAGAACACATTGTTCACACACACTCATCTGTTCTGAGAAGACAGCAAACTTTTGGATACACAGATGAAGAGTTAAAAATACTCTTAACCCCAATGGCAAAAAGCGCAGCAGAGCCACTTGGTTCAATGGGTACGGATACTCCAATTGCAGTATTAAGTAGTCGACCTCGACTCATATTTGATTATTTTGTGCAACTATTTGCTCAAGTTACAAATCCTCCTTTGGATGCAATTCGAGAAGAAATCGTGACATCTTTGTCTTCTTCAGTTGGGGAAGAGTCAAATCTTTTGTATGCAACTCCTGCTCACACCAGGCAAGTGGTTTTACCATTTCCTGTAATTGACAATGATGAATTGGCAAAACTTCTTCACATTAATCGAGACGGTGACCAACCAGGTTTTGCTGCCCAAAAATTCTCAGGTATCTACAAAGTTGCTGAAGGTGCTATTGGCTTAGAAAAAAGAATTGAAGAAATATTTGCGGAAGTTGATCAAGCAATCGAAAACGGTACACATCTAATTGTTTTAAGCGATCGAGACAGTGATGCAGACGAGGCACCAATTCCTTCTCTTCTGTTGCTTTCTGCTGTTCATCATCATTTGATTAGAAACAAAAAAAGAATGCAAATAGGACTAATCGTTGAAGCAGGAGATGTTCGAGAGGTTCATCATGTGGCCTTGCTTATTGGTTATGGAGCTGCGGCAGTAAATCCATATTTAGCAATGGAAACAGTTGAAGACATGGTTAGACAAAAAAGAATTACCGGCATTTCACCAGAAAAAGCAGTTAGAAATCTAGTGAAAGCTCTTGGCAAAGGTGTCCTCAAAGTAATGAGCAAGATGGGAGTATCAACAGTTGCTTCCTATCGTGGTGCTCAGATTTTTGAAGCGATTGGTATTTCTAATGAAGTAATTGATAAATATTTCACAGGCACAGTTTCAAGACTGGGTGGAGTTGGCTTAGAAGTTATTGCTGAGGAAGTTTCAAGACGACACAAACTTGCATATCCACCAACCGGAATATCTCCAGCTCATCGCCAACTTGCTATTGGTGGGGAATACCAGTGGAGAAGAGAAGGTGAGCCACATTTATTTGATCCAGAAACAGTCTTTAAATTGCAACACTCAACTCGCACTGGTCAAATGGACATATTTCGAACCTATACAGAAAAAGTAAACGAACAGTCAAAAAGATTGATGACCTTAAGAGGACTCTTTGACATCAAGAGTAATCGTCAACCAATTTCAATAGATGAAGTTGAACCAATAGAAAATATCCTCAAAAGATTTAGCACTGGTGCTATGTCTTACGGATCAATATCTGGTGAAGCACATGAAACATTAGCTATTGCCATGAATCGAATCGGTGCTAAATCAAATACAGGCGAAGGTGGGGAAGACCCAGAACGCTACGAAAAAATGGCAAATGGTGATTCAAAAAGATCTTCTATTAAACAAGTTGCCAGTGGCAGATTTGGTGTTACAAGTGAATACTTAGTTAATGCTGATGATATTCAAATCAAAATGGCGCAAGGTGCAAAACCTGGAGAAGGTGGACAACTTCCCGGACATAAGGTTTATCCCTGGATTGCAAAAACACGATATTCAACACCAGGTGTTGGATTGATATCTCCACCACCTCATCACGATATTTACTCAATTGAAGATTTAGCACAATTAATTCATGATTTGAAGAATGCAAATAACAAAGCAAGAATTCATGTCAAACTTGTTGCCGAAGTCGGAGTTGGAACAGTTGCAGCAGGAGTTGCAAAAGCACATGCAGATGTTGTTCTAATTTCTGGACATGATGGAGGTACAGGAGCTAGTCCTTTAACTTCCTTAAAACATGCAGGGGGTCCTTGGGAAATAGGTTTAGCAGAAGCTCAACAAACATTGTTGATAAATGGTTTACGGGATCGAATTGTTGTGCAAACAGATGGACAACTTAAAACTGGTAGAGATGTTATTGTGGCAGCTCTATTAGGAGCTGAAGAATTTGGTTTTTCAACTGCACCACTAGTTGTGATGGGCTGCATCATGATGAGGGTTTGTCATTTGGACACTTGTCCAGTTGGGGTTGCGACGCAGAACCCAGTGTTGCGCGAGAAATTTACCGGTAAACCTGAATTTGTGGAGAACTTCTTTAAATTTATTGCTCTAGAAGTACGGGAATACTTGGCAAATCTTGGTTACAAATCTTTAGATGAACTTATTGGACACTCTGAAATTTTGGATACAAAAAAAGCAATTAGTCATTGGAAAGCATCAGGATTAGATCTTTCCCCGATTTTGCACAGAGTTAAAATTGATGAATCAACTTCAATGATTAAAACTATTGAGCAAGATCATGGTCTAGATAAAGCCCTTGATAACAAGTTAATTGAGATATGTAAACCTGCATTGGAAAAAGGAGAACTTGTTAGAGCACAATTAGAAGTTAGAAATGTTAATAGAACTGTAGGAACCATGTTGGGTAGTGAAGTCACAAGAAAATATGGTGGAAGCGGTTTGCCGGAAGGAACGATTGAATTAACTTTCAATGGTTCTGCAGGTCAATCTTTTGGTGCATTTATTCCCAAAGGGATGACACTTAGACTTGAAGGTGACACTAATGACTATTTAGGCAAAGGTTTATCGGGTGGAAAAATAGTTGTTCGCCCAGATCGACAAGCAAAATTTGATTCAGCAACAAATGTGATTGCAGGAAACGTTATTGCATACGGAGCAACCTCTGGAACCATTTTTGTTAGAGGTTTAGTTGGAGAAAGATTCTGTGTTCGTAACTCAGGTGCCACAGCAGTGGTCGAAGGGGTAGGCGATCACGGCTGCGAATACATGACTGGTGGAAAAGTTGTAGTGCTAGGTAAAACTGGCAGAAATTTTGCTGCTGGAATGAGTGGTGGAATTGCCTATGTTCTAAACATAAATGTGGAAAATGTTAATGCTGAAATGGTGGAATTAGAAGAATTAGACGCTAGCGACAATGAGTTTTTAACTAAAATATTGAAAGATTTTGTGGACGAAACAGATTCAACAATTGCTAAGCAATTGATTCAAAACAAAGACTTAAGTGGTTTTACCAAAGTTATGCCTAGAGAATATAAACGAGTTTTGTTGGCCCAAGCCCAAGCAAAGTTAGATGGAACAGATCCAATGCAAGCTGTTATGGAGGTCTCTCGTGGGTGATCCAAAAGGTTTTATAAATAACAGAAGAGAAACCCCAAAAAGAAGACCAGTTGATTTGCGTTTAATGGATTGGCGTGAGGTTTATGAACCTTTTGAAACCAACAAGTTAAAACTTCAAGCCGGTAGATGCATGGACTGTGGAATTCCTTTTTGTCATAACGGTTGTCCTTTAGGAAATCTAATTCCGGAGTGGAATGACTTAGTTTTCAACGACGACTGGCGCGAGGCATCAGAAAGATTGCATGCAACCAATAATTTTCCTGAATTCACTGGAAGATTATGTCCTGCACCGTGTGAGACGGCATGTGTCGTAGCAATCAATCAAGACGCGGTGACAATTAAACAAATTGAAGTTGAAATTGCAGACAGAGCTTTTGCACAAGGTTTAGTAACGCCACAAGCTCCAGCAAGATTAAGTGGTAAAACTGTTGCTGTAATTGGTTCAGGACCGGCAGGTTTAGCAGCAGCTCAACAATTAGCAAGAGCAGGTCACACTGTGGCAATTTATGAAAGAGCTGACAAATTAGGCGGACTACTTCGTTATGGCATTCCAGAATTTAAGATGGAAAAAATCCATGTTGACAGAAGACTTGAGCAATTAGAGGCAGAAGGAATTAAATTTAGAAGTGGTGTGGAAATTGGTATTGACATTGAAGCAAACGAATTAAGAAAAAGATATGACGCTTTAGTCATCGCAGTTGGGGCTACTGCGTGGCGAGATTTGCCGGTTCCGGGAAGAGAATTCAGTGGTATTTACCAAGCGATGGAATATTTGCCACCAGCTAACAGAGTTGCTTTAGGTGAAATTGCAATATCAACAATTGATGTGCAAGGAAAAGATGTTGTGATCATTGGAGGGGGAGACACTGGTGCAGATTGTTTAGGCACAGCTCATCGACAAGGCGCAAAAAGTGTAACTCAATTAGAAATTTTGCCACTACCACCTGAAACAAGACCAGAAAGTCAACCTTGGCCAACTTACCCAATGACTTATCGAGTAACTAGTGCTCATGAAGAAGGCGGGGAAAGAATTTATAGTGTGAACACTCAAAAATTTATTGGTCAAAATAACCAAGTCACTGGTGTTGAATTAGTTGAAGTTGAGTTCAAGAATTCTAAATTTGAACCTGTTAAAGGCTCAGAAAAGATAATTCCTGCAGACTTTGTGTTCTTAGCACTTGGATTTGTGGGACCAGAAAAAGCTCCATTTATAGATCAACTGAATTTAGAGTTAGATTTGAAAGGAAATATCGCCAGAGATGAAAATTTTGCCACCAACGCAGATGGCGTATTTGTGTGTGGTGATGCGGGAAGAGGTCAATCACTTATTGTCTGGGCAATAGCTGAAGGAAGATCTGCAGCAGCGGCAGTTGATAAATACCTGATTGGTGAAACAAATTTGCCTTCACCAATTGAGCCAACATCAAGACCAATCAGTGTTTAAAAATATGAATGCAATAGAATATAAAATATGAGAAGAGCCAAGATAGTTGCAACACTTGGGCCTTCCACAGATGATTTAGCAACAGTTCAAAACCTCATAAAAGCTGGTCTCAATGTAGCCAGATTAAATATGTCTCATGGCGATCATTCAGATCACAAGAAAAGACTTGATCTGGTTAGACAAGCATCATTAAATGAAGGTAAAGAAGTAGCAATTCTTGCTGATTTGCAAGGCCCAAAAATTAGAGTGGGCATATTTGGTAATGGGCCAGTTTTACTGGTTAGTGGACAAAATTTCACAATCACCACAGACGATATAAGAGGTGATAAGGAAAAAGTTTCCACAACCTACAAGGGATTACCAGGAGATGTAAAAAAGGGTGATCCGATCCTTGTTGATGATGGAAAAATTCGCTTAGAAGTCATCGAAGTAAAAGGCAATAACGTTGTAACCAAAGTTATTGAAGGTGGAACTATCTCCAATAGCAAAGGTTTGAACCTTCCGGGTGTTGCTGTCAATGTGCCAGCAATGTCGGATAAAGATGAAGAAGATTTGATTTGGGCTCTAAAGAATGATTGCGACTGGATTGCATTGTCATTTGTGAGAAATTCTAAAGACATTGAAGATGTTCACAAGATTATGGACAAAGTAGGAAAAAGACTTCCCGTTGTAGCTAAAATTGAAAAGCCTCAAGCAGTCGAAAATCTAAAAGAAATCCTGGAATCCTTTGATGCCATCATGATTGCCCGAGGAGATCTTGGGGTTGAACTTCCATTAGAGGAAGTTCCATTAGTTCAAAAAAGTGCCATTCAACTTGCAAGACAAATTGGAAAACCTGTAATTGTTGCCACTCAGATGTTGGAGTCAATGATTACTTCTTCAAGACCCACTAGAGCTGAAGCAAGTGATGTGGCAAACGCAGTTTTAGATGGCGCCGATGCCTTGATGCTAAGTGGCGAAACCAGTGTGGGAGAAAACCCTGTTGGCGTAGTAGAAACAATGGCAAGAATTATTCAACACGTTGAAGAAGAAGCTTTAGAACAACTCCCAGAACTTCAAACAGAATCACAAGGAAGCACAGGAAGAGCTTTAACGACTGCTGCAGTGGCAGTAGGAAAAGCAATCGCAGCTAAATACTTAATCGCTTTCACCGAAACTGGTAGAAGTGTGCGCTTAATGGCCAGACATCGCTCCAGCACACAAATTTTGGCTTTTGCCACAGACCAGAAAGTTCAAAGACAGCTGTCTCTTGTTTGGGGATCTGAAACTTTTCACGCAGCAACTGTTAAACACACAGACGAAATGGTTGCCACAGTTGATCGTCATTTGACTACGAATAAATTGGCAAAGTACGGCGAACTAGTTGTTGTTGTGGCAGGTGTTCCACCAGGTGTTCCAGGAACAACAAACGGTATGCGTGTACACAAAGTTGGAACGGGTGCAGACGAAAGTTAATTTCATCTGCTAATCTTTCGATTTAGTAAGGCATCCTTTAAAACCGTCCCGTGAGGCGGAGAAGGAGGTCGAGAAGCACAATGGGTGCAAATTCTCGTAACTCTGCTCGAGTCGTTCTCGAATCATCCGATATTTCTAGAGCGTTAACTCGTATTGCACATGAAATTTTAGAAAATAATAAAGGTTCAAAAGACTTGGTTTTGTTAGGTATTCCTTCAAGAGGGGTGCCTCTTGCTAATCGCATCGCTGAGAAAATAAGTGAATTTGAAAAGGTAACTATCCCAGTTGGATCCTTAGATATCACTATGTATCGAGATGATTTAAGACTTAAACCACCAAGAGCTTTAGCAAAAACAGAAATTCCTGAAGGTGGAATTGATCAAAAAGTTGTGGTTTTAGTTGATGATGTTTTATTTTCAGGAAGAACCATAAGAGCAGCCCTTGATGCGCTTAACGACATTGGCAGACCTGCAATGGTGCAGGTGGCAGTTTTAATTGATCGAGGTCACCGCGAACTTCCCATTAGAGCAGATTATGTCGGAAAAAATATTCCCACATCAAGAAATGAATCTGTACAAGTACTTTTAGCTGATACTGATAACAACGAAGAAGTAGTCACAATTTCAGCAGGTCAACAATGAAAAAGCACCTTGTCTCAGCAAGTGATTTAACTAAAGAAGATGCCGTTCTAGTTTTGGATACGGCAAAAGAGCTTGCAACAATCTCGGATCGTCCGGTTAAGAAGTTGCCAACTTTAAGAGGTAGAACTGTTGTCAATCTCTTCTTCGAAGACAGCACCAGAACAAGAATTTCATTCGAAGCAGCATCAAAGAGATTAAGTGCTGATGTGATCAATTTTTCTGCAAAAGGATCAAGTGTTTCCAAAGGAGAGAGCTTAAAAGACACAGCACAGACTTTGCAATCAATGGGAGCTGACGCCGTTGTTATTAGACACGGATCATCTGGCGCACCACATTTACTTGCTACCAGAAACTGGATTGATGCAGTTGTCATTAATGCAGGAGATGGAACTCATGAGCATCCAACTCAAGCACTACTTGATGCTTACACAATAAGAAAACATTTAAGAAAAAATGAGGGCGACTTAAGTGGCATCAAAGTTGCAATCGTTGGCGATATATTGCACAGCAGAGTTGCTCGAAGTAATGCAATATTGCTTAAGACTCTAGGTGCCACACCAATCATGGTTGCACCGCCAACGTTGTTGCCTGTTGGAATAGAGAATTGGAATGGAGAATATTCCTACAATTTGGATGAGATTTTACCTACAGTTGATGCCGTCATGATGCTTAGAGTTCAACAAGAAAGAATGAATGACGCTTATTTTCCAACGGCAAGAGAATATTCAAGAAATTTCGGTTTGAACGCACAAAGATTAAAAAGAATGCAAGAACATGCTTTAGTGCTACATCCTGGTCCGATGAATAGAGGAATGGAAATTACAGCAGAAGTTGCTGATAGTAAAAACTCTGTAGTTATTGAACAGGTTGCAAATGGAGTAAGTGTTCGAATGGCTGTCTTGTATTTACTCTTGGGTGGTTCCAATAGCGAGATGGGTGAAAATAGCTGATGAAAATTTTACTTAAGAATGGGTCACTAAAAGGTGAAAAAAATGTTGATCTTGTAATCGAGAATGACAAGATTAAAAAGATTGGTCCAGCAAACTCCTTAATAGAGGAAAATGCTGAAGTCATTGATTTGAGTGGCTTAATTATTCTTCCTGGACTAGTTGATTTGCACACACATTTAAGAGAACCTGGTCGTGAAGATGCAGAAACAATTGCTACCGGTAGTGCTGCAGCAGCTCGAGGTGGATTTACCGCGGTTCATGCGATGGCAAACACTTTGCCAGTGGCAGATACAGCTGGTGTGGTGGAACAAGTATGGAACTTAGGAAAAAATGTTGGCCTAGTAG
>Ga0207909_1000634_pt1 | contig 11032 bp, 9 predicted proteins | sample LakMenEpi05May10_FD_150672 | JGI IMG/M metagenome (GOLD analysis project Ga0207909, IMG submission 150672) | Freshwater microbial communities from Lake Mendota, WI - 05MAY2010 deep hole epilimnion (SPAdes) | ecosystem: Environmental > Aquatic > Freshwater > Lake > Epilimnion/Euphotic zone ...
TGGCCTGCTGCAGGCGGCCGCTGTCAGCCTCGGCGCCCTCGCCGACGGAGTAGGTGACGCCGAGCGTGGAGACGATGACCTCGCGCGCCGGGAAACTCGCCAAGACGCCGACGGTGATCTTCCAGTCGAAGCCGCAGGGATCGAAGACCGGCTGGACCGCCTTGCCGAAGCGGCCCATCCAGGACTGCTCGACGTAGGCGGCCTGCGTGCGCGCGGCGAGGACGGCGGCGGACGCGGCGGGATCGGCCGCGCGGACGCGGTCGGCGACGCCGGGGTCGCGCGGAAAGTACGAGAGGGCCCAGACAACGAGGGTGATCGCGAAGATCACGGTGCCAGCCTTGGAGATGAACTCCGCCGCGTTCTGCCACATGCGCCACAGGACGTCGCGCGGCTTGGGGAGCTGGTAACGAGGCAGCTCGAGCACGAAGGGCTGCGGCTTCACCTTGAGCACGAGGCGGGTGAGCACGAAGGCGGTAGGGACGGCGACGAGCAGCCCGACGCAGTGCATGCCGACCATGACGGCGGATTCCCAGCCGGGACCGTAGAGCGGACCGATGAACGCGGCGCACATGAGCGCGTAGACCGGGAAGCGCGCCGAGCAGCTCATGAACGGGACGACGAAGGCGGTGGCGAGGCGGGCCTTGGGGTCTTCGATGGTCCGCGTGGAGAGCAGCCCGGGGATCGCGCACGCGAAACCGGAAAGCATCGGGACGAAGCTCTTGCCGTTGAGGCCGCACCAGCTGAAGAGCCGGTCCATGATGAACGCGGCGCGCGCCATGTAACCGCTGTCCTCCAGCAGGCCGACGAACAGGAAGAGGATCAGGATCTGCGGCAGGAAGACGAGGAAGGCCCCCACCCCACCGAGGAGGCCATCGGTGACGAGGCTCTGCAGCATCGGGGTCGCGTCGAGCGACGGCCCGACGACGCCCTTGAGGGCGTCCACGCCCGCCTGGATCCAGGCCATCGGGAACTTCGCGAGCCAGAACACGGACGCGAACATCCCGAGCATGATGCCGAGGAAGAGGATCGGCCCGAGGACGCGGTGCAGGAGCAGGCGATCGACGGCCGCGGTGCGCCCGGCCTTGCCGGCGCCTTCCGTCACCACGCCCTCGAGCGCCTTGCGGAGACGGTCGTAATGGACGAGCGGCTCGGCAGCCAGCGGGTTGTAGCCGGAACGGCGGACCTGCTCGCGCGCGGCGCGGATGGCGGGATCACGGAGCTCCTTGGCCCAGCCCAGACGTTCCGGCAAGGTCGCGCTCGTGTCGAAGAGCAGGCGCTGGGCTTCGGCGGACGAGACGGCGCGGCCGGTGTCCGTGGCCACGGCGCGCGTGAGTTCCGCGAGGGCGGCGGCGATGTTGGCCGGCCAGACCACGGTGGGCAGCAGGCGCCGCTCATCCGCCGCGCGCGCGATCGCGCGACGGACGTCGGCCACGCCTTCGCCCTTCCACGCCGAGGCGAGGACGACGGGGATGCCACCGAGCCGCGCGGAAAGCTGGCCCGTATCGATGCGCACCCCCTGCTCCCGGGCCACGTCGGCCTGGTTGAGGACCAGCACGGCCGGCCGGCCGAGCTCGGCGAGCTGCGACGCGAGGAACAGGTTGCGCAGGAGATTGGTCGCGTCGGCGACCAGGACGATGACATCGGGGACGCGCTCCCCGGCGATCTTGCCGGCCAAGGCGTCGGTCACGACCTGCTCGTCGGGCGACGCGGCCGCGAGCGAGTAAAGCCCGGGGAGGTCGACGAGCTCGACCTTGCGGCCATCGCCGAGGTCGCAGGTGCCGGACTTGCGCGCGACGGTCACGCCCGGGTAGTTGCCGACGCGCTGACGCAGGCCGGTGAGCGCGTTGAACAACGTGGATTTGCCGGTGTTCGGGTTGCCGACGAGGGCGACGGCCAGGTTGGTCGCAGGCTCGCTCACGTGGGACGGGGACGTTGGATGGGACAATCGGCGGCGACGTCCACGATCAGGCTCTCGGCCTCGGCCAGCCGGAGACTCACGACCTGGCCGCCGAACTCGATGGCCAGCGGGTCGCCCAGGGGCGCCTTGCGGACCAGCTTGAGGCTCATCCCCGGCAGGAGGCCCAAGGCCATCAATCGCTGATCCACCGCCCGCTCAGGGTTGAGCGAGGCCAGTTTCCCGAATTGACCGGGCAGGAGCTGGGAAAGGGGAGTCACGCCAATTGAGAATGAGTCTCAAAAACCTACGGGTGGGAGTGGCCTTGTCAACGCCGACCTACCCAAAGCGCCCAAAGTCGTTGCCTGAAAAGGCCGTTTCCAGACGCTTTCGGCCTCCCCGCATGAGCACGCCTCGCCCGATCCCCGACCCAACCCCCCACGTGCCGGAGGATTTCCACGGGGGCGGCATCGCCGGGCACCCCAAGGGCCTGAGCAACCTCTTCTTCGCCGAGCTCTGGGAGCGCTTCTCCTATTACGGGATGCGGGCGCTCCTCATGCTCTTCATGATCGCCCCGGTGGCGTCCGGCGGGCTGGGCTTCGCGCAACCGCACGCCGCGGCGGTCTACGGCAACTACGTGATGTCGAGCTACATGCTCTGCATCCTGGGCGGGTTCATCGCCGACAACTTCATCGGGGCGCGGCGCGCCGTGCTCATCGGCGGCTTCATCATCACCGCCGGGCACTACGCGCTCGCGTTCGACTCCGTCCCGACGTTCTACGCGGGCCTGATCCTGATCGCGGTGGGCACCGGCCTGCTCAAACCCAGCATCAGCACGCTCGTCGGCGGGCTCTACCGCCGCGGCGACAGCCGGCGCGACGCCGGATTCTCGCTGTTCTACATGGGCATCAACATCGGCGCGTTCGCCGCCCCGCTCGTGACCGGCTACCTCGCGCAGGACGAAGGCTTCAAACAGATCCTGGTCGGCTGGGGGCTGGACCCGCGGCATTCGTGGCACTGGGGCTTCGGCGCCGCCGGCATCGGCATGACGCTGGGCATGTGGGTGTATATCCGTCGCCTCGACTGGGTCCGCCACGTCGGGGACGCGCCGGCCGCCGACCAGAAGCGCCCGTGGGAGCGGCTCGCGCTGGTGACGCTCGGCACGGTCGCGCTGCTCACGCTGATGATGAAGTCCGACGAACACGCCTGGCTCGGGTACGCGATCTATGCCTTGCCAGTGCTGGTGGTGCTCTACTTCGGCGTGCTCCGGAAGGACGACGACAGCAAGCGGATCGCGGCCATCGGCGTGTTCTTCATCGCGGCGGTGCTTTTCTGGGCGGTCTTCGAGCAGGCGGGCACGACGCTGACGTTGTTCGCGGACGAACTCACGCGCACGGAGCTGCTCGGTCAGGCGTTCCCCTCTTCGTGGTTCCAGTCGGTCAACGCGCTCTTCGTCATCGCCCTGGCGCCAGTCTTCGCGTGGCTCTGGGTCGCGCTCGGCACGCGCCAGCCTTCGGTTGCCCTAAAGTTCGTCTTTGGTCTCATCTTCCTCGGCCTCTCCTTCGCGCTCATGGTGCCGGCCGCGCAAGGCATCGTCGCGGGCAAGGTCAGCCCTTGGTGGCTCATTGGCGTGTACTTCCTACAGACGCTCGGCGAGATGTGTCTCAGCCCGGTCGGCTTGAGTACGATGAGTAAACTAGCACCTGCGCGGCTCACTGGCCTCGTCCTGGGCGTCTGGTTTTTGGCGACGGCACTCGGCAATAAACTTTCGGGCACGCTGTCGGCCAGCTTCTCTGCAAAGGACCCGGCGGCACTCGCAAGTTTCTTTAGTAACCAGGCGATTGTCGTCGGGCTCATGGCCCTCGTGCTGCTCGCGCTGGTACCCTGGGTCCGCCACCTGATGGGCAAGGAACATCACTGAGTGATGGGCACCGAGCCGTTCATCCCGCCCGCGGCGGCGCCCGCGCCACCGGACGACCCGGCGCGGCTCGGCTGGGCGCTGGGGTTCGTCGCGTTCGGGCTGGCGATCGCCGGCGCGATGCTGGCCTACATGCTGCCGCTGAGCGTGGAAGCGCAATGGGGACACCCCGTCGCCACCGCGGAAGTCACCCGCGTCATCCGCGGCACCGAAGACGATGACCGGACCTCCTATGCCGTGGCCTGGACGACGCCGGCCGGGGAACGCCTGACGGGGACGGTCTCGCCGCTGCTGGCCGACCTGCGTTTGCGCCAACCGATCGCGGTCCGCTACGCGGGGGCCGCGGACGGTTCGGCGAACGTCTTCCTGGACACGCCGTTGGAAGTGTGGGGCCCGCCGGTGGGCGTGTTCGTCGTCGCGGGGGCCACGCTCTTCCCCCTGGTCGGGAGCCTGCTCCGGCGGCTGCTCAGAGCTCGGCGTGCACGCGCACCGACACCGGACAGTGATCCGACCCCGTGACCTGATCATGAATCTCGGGCTGGGTGAATTTCAGGCCCTCCGAAGTCAGGCAGTAATCTAAGCGCCACCCGATGTTACGGGCACGGATACCCGGCCGGTAGGACCACCAGCTGTAGCGTTGCGCGAGCGTCGGGTGCTGCGCCCGGAAGGTGTCGGTGAAACCGTGGTCGGCGAGGAGCGTGCCGAAGGAGGCGCGCTCCTCATCGGTGAAGCCGGCGTTGCGGCGGTTCGAGGCCGGGTTCGCGAGGTCGATCTCGGCGTGGGCGACGTTGAGGTCGCCGCAGACGACGACCGGCTTGCGCTTGGCGAGCCGGGCGAGGTACTTGCGGAAATCGGCGTCCCACTTCAGGCGGTAGTCCAGCCGCTCGAGCTCGCGCTGCGAGTTCGGGACATAGGCGCTGACGACGAAGAGGCCGTTGAACTCGGCGGTGACCACGCGGCCCTCGGCCGGATGGTCGCCCGGGAAATCCGTGGCGACGGAAAGCGGGGCGACCTTGGAGAGGATGGCCGTCCCAGAGTAGCCCTTCTTTTCGGCTTCATGCCAAGCCTGGTGCGGGAACGCCAGGCCGAGCTCACGGGCCGTGGCGGTCTCGCACTTCGTCTCCTGCAGGCAGAGAACGTCGGGCGCGGCGGCCGCGACGAAGTCCGCCAACCCCTTGCCTAGGGCCGAGCGGACGCCGTTGACGTTCCAGGAGTAGACCTTGGCGCCGCTCACTTGGCCGGCGCCTTCTTCTTCTCGGCGGCCTTCACGTCGGCCTTCTCCTCGTCGGACATGCGACGACCGAAGAGCGAGTTCATCTTGTCGTCGAGGGAGCCGCCGGAAGGACGGGTCGGCGAAGGCTTGGTCGCGGGGGAGGTCGACGACGGGCCGGTCGCCGGCGGGGCGACGGGGGCGGGCTTCACCGGCGGGGGCGGCACGACCGGCATGGGGGCGATCGGCGGGACATAGACCGGGGCCGACTTGAAGGGCGGCGGCACCTTGCTGCCGGCGTCGATGACATCCTGGATTTTCTTGCGGACGATGGCGTCGAAGTCGGTCAGGCGGTAGTCGATCTCGAACTGCATGCCTTGGGCGCGGACGAGCAAGGCCCCGTCGCCGAGCACCTTGGAGACCTGGAGGGTGGTCCCGACGTCGAGCGGGATGTCCGCCACCTTGGCGCCTTTCTCCATCAGCGGGGTGCTGGTGGCCGTGGTCACGACGACGGCGGCGGGCCAGAAAATCGGGCGACCGTTGAGCAGGGTGAAGTCGAGCTTCTCCTCGGCGACTGGCTTGACGGGCTTGACCGCGACCGGCTCCTCGGGCTTGGCCGGCTCGGCGGGGGTCTCCTTCATGGGCGGCTTCACGGCGACCGGTTCCTCCGGCTTGGCCGGCTCGGCGGGCGTCTCCTTCATGGGCGGCTTGACCGCGACCGGCTCCTCGGGCTTGGCCGGCTCGGCGGGCTCGGCGGGCTTTTCCTCCACCTTCGCCACCGGCTCGGCGGGCTTTTCCACGACCTTGACCGGAGCCGGCTTAACGGCCGCAGGCTTCGCCCCGGCGCGGTTATCTGGACGGTTGCTGAAGGTGACCGAGAAGGTCGGGAGGAAGATCAGCAGCGCGACGGCGCCGACGACGGCGCCGAGCAGGAAGACCAAGAGGCTGCGGAAGAATGCGAGCATGGGAGGGAACGAAAAGGTATCAGGATCCGGCCTTGATTTCAATCACGTCGTGCGGCGCCGCTTCGCGCTGACCGGCCGGGGTGACCCGGATATAACGGGCTTTCTTGCGATGTTCCGCCAGATTCTGGGCCCCGAGGTAGCCGAGACCGCTCTGGACCCCGCCGGCGAGGGTGCCGAGCACCTGGTCGACCGAACCAGAGACTTCCTTGAGGGCCTCGATGCCCTCCGCGGCGACCTTGTTGAACTTGCCGCCGGCCGCGTGACCATAGCGGGCGGCGGAACCCTTGCGCATGGCCTCGTGCGAACCCATGCCGCGGTACTCCTTGTAAGTCTTGCCGTTGATCTCCATCAGCTTGCCCGGCGCCTCGCGGCTCCCGGCGAGCAGGCCGCCGAGGATCACCGCGTCGGCGAGCGTGAGCGCCTTGACGATGTCGCCCGACTTGGTGATGCCGCCGTCGGCCAGGATACGGACCCCCTTCTTCGCCGCGGCGCGCGAGGCGACGTACAGGGCGGTGAGCTGCGGGATGCCGACGCCCGCGACGATGCGGGTCGTGCAAATGGAGCCGGGGCCCTGGCCGATCTTGATGGTGTCAGCGCCGGCGGCGGCGAGGAACTCCACGCCTTCGCCGCTGGTGACGTTGCCGGCGATGAGCGTGAGGCCCTTGTGGGACTTGCGCAGGAGGCGGATGGCATCGCCGACGCCCTTGGTGTGGCCGTGGGCGGTGGACACGGCGAGCGCGTCGGCGCCCTCCTCGACGAGGGCGGCGGCGTGCGCGAGGAAGCGGTCGCGGTCGATCTCACCGTCGGGCCGGCGCGGGACGGAGACGGCCACGCCGACGCGCAGGCGGAAGTTGGCGTCGCGGGTCGGGCGGACGTGCGCGCGGGATTCCTCGGAGATGCGCTCGATGTCACTGAGGGTGAAGAGGCCGCGCAGCTTGTTCCGGGCGTCGACGACGAGGAGCTTGTTCTGGCCGACGTGGTCGGAGAACTTGCGGTCGGCGGTGGCGATGGGGTCCTTGCCGAGGTCCTTCTCGGCGACGGTGAAGACCTTGTCGCGGGGGATCATGACCGCGGCGACCGTGCGCTGGCCGTGGCGTTCCTTGACCGTGCTGCCGGGCAGGAGACCGAGGAGCGTGCCGTCGGGGGCCGTGACCGGGAAGGTGCTGAAGGCGAGACCGTCCCGCTCGATGCGCGCGAGGACCTGCCCGATGGTGTCGTCGGCCGAGACCACCGCGGGGTCGCCGATCATGCCGTGGATGTGGTTCTTGACGCGGCGCACCTCGGTCACCTGGTCGGCCTCCGCCATGTTATAGTGGACGAGCCCCAGCCCGCCGTTGAGCGCCATGGCGATGGCCATGCGATGCTCGGTGACCGTATCCATGTCGGAGGACACGATCGGGAGGGAGAGCGACAGGCCGGCGGACAGGGCGGAATCTAGGCGGGTCATCCGGGGGAGGACCTCGGAATAACGGGTGGCCAGGGAGACGTCGTCGTACGTCAACCCCAAGCCCGCATTGGCCGGGAAGAACCGGTCGGCGGGGAGGTAGAAGCGTTCGTCGAGGGAAACGCGGCCCGAGGATTTCGAGGAGGCCATGAGAGGTCGGTTTCCCCCAAGGGTGTTAGGGAGCCCCCCGAAGGCTGGCAATTTGTTTTTGCGGGCCAGGCCGGATTAGCGAACATCGGACGGATGAACGGGGGCAAAATCGACACCTTGCGGGTCCGGCGACGCTTCCAGCGCCCGCTGCTGACCGGCCGCGGCCCCGTGGAGGCGGTCGACCGGCTCCTCCTGCGGACGGAGACGGACGAAGGCGTCGGCTACGGCGAAGTCGCGCCCTGGCCCGGCTTCCCGACCGAGACGATCGACCAAGCCGCCGAGGTCATCCGCTCCGCGCAAGGTAGCCTCGGGCGCGTGCGCGCGGTGGCCGCAGCCGCAGGCGACACCCTGCCCTGCCTGCGCGGGGCGCTCTCCTCCTGCGCCCATTGGCCGGAGATCGCCGGCTACGCCGGCCGGCTCGAAGGCGCTGGCCTGGCCGAAGCGGCGACGACCGAGGCGGTCCGCGCGAAGGCGGCCGAAGGTTTCGCCACCGTGAAGGTGAAACTTGCCGGGCTGACCGGACCCGAGGACGTGCGCGCGCTCCTCGCCGCCGTGCCCGCAGTGCGCCTGCGGCTCGACGCCAACGGCGGTCTGGACCTCGGAGCGGCGCGGGTCTGGACGGAGTTCGCCCGCGCAGAGCCACGGATCGACTTCCTCGAGCAACCTTTGCCGGTCGGGCACCCCGGCTACGCGTCGCTCGGCCCGGACAAGGTGGCGCTCGACGAATCCTTCCTCACGCCGGCCGGGGTCGACTGGACGGGGCCGGTCGTCGTGAAGCCGGCGCTGGTCGGTGATTGGGACGCCTTCCGCGCTTGGCGCACGACGCGCGTCGGCCCGGTCGTCTACTCTTCCGCCTTCGAGACCGCGATCGGGCGGCAGGCCGCGCTGTGGCTCGCCGCGCAGGACCCCGCGGGCGGCGCCGTGGGCTTCGACACGTTGGGTCGTTTCGAACGTGACGGACGCGACCGCCACACGGGCGGGCCGGTCGTGCGGGGTTTGCTCGACCAGAGCTGGGACGCCTTCTGGAAGGAGCTCGCATGAGCGGGGTCGCCGTCTTCCACCGCGACCACGGGGCTTACCTCGCGGCGGTCGCCGCAGCCTGGGGCGCCGAGGAACCGGTCTTCCTCGGCAACCCGGACTGGGGACCCTCCGAGCTGGCCGAGGCGCTGCGGCTGATCCCGCAGGGTACGAACGTGGTCGGAATGGAACTCACGACCACGGGCCCGGCCCCCGCGGATTGGCCGGCCGGCTGGCGGGGCCGCACGATGATCCCGACCGGCGGGACCGGCGGCCGCGTCAAGTTCGCGATCCATGACCCGAACTCGCTGGCCGCGGCGGTCCGCGCCCTACGCGACGGCCTCGTCGCGCGCGGCCTGGCGCCGACGCTCCACGGCGCGACGCTCACGCCGCCCTGGCACGTCAGCGGACTGATGCCCTTCGTGCGCGCGGCGCTGACGGGCGGCCGACAGGTCACGCTGGACGGACGCTTCGCGCCGTCCGCCAAGCTGCCAAAGGTGGACCTCCCGACCGACGGCACCCGCGTCGCCTCGCTGGTACCCGCCCAACTGATGCGCCTGCTCGCGCGGCCCGACGGCGAAGCCTGGCTGCGCCGTTTCAAGGTCGTGCTGCTCGGCGGTTCGGCCGTGCCGCCGGAATGCCTGCGCGCAATCCGCGACCGCCGCCTGCCCGTGTACCTCACCTACGGGATGACGGAGACCGCGGCCGCGTGCGCGCTCTGCCCGCCCGAACGCCTATGGAAGAACCTGCCGCCGCGCGGGACGCCCCTACCGGGCGTCCGCTTCGGCCTGGCGGGCGACCTCCTGACCATCGCGACGCCGGCGCTCGCGCGCGGGCTTTGGGCCGGCGAGGATTTCCCGGCGGAGGGCCTGCGCACCCAGGACCGCGCGGAGCTCGCCGCCGACGGCACCGTGCGGATTTTGGGCCGCGCCGACCGCGTGATCGTCACCGGCGGCGAAAAAGTGGATCCGGCGCGCGTCGAGGCGGCGCTGGCCGCGGTCGCGACGGTCCAGGTGTTCGGCGTACCCGATGAGCAGTGGGGCGAGCGCGTCGTGGCGGTGGTCGTCGGCGACGCGGCGCTCGAACCCGGTTTACGCCAGGCGGCGGCCCGGCTCGAGCCGGCGGCCCGCCCGAAAGCGTACGCGTTCGTGGCGGAACTCCCGACGGATGCGCGCGGCAAGTTCGACCGCGCCACGGCGCGCGCGCGGTTTCCGGCTTAGGCGCGGACGGCTTTCCAGACGCGCAGGCAGGACTCCACGAGGGCCGGGAATTCCGCGAGCGGCACCTGCGAGGGACCGTCGGAGATCGCCTTCCTCGGGTCCGGGTGTGTCTCCATGAAGAGACCGTCGGCGCCCGCGGCAAGGGCCGCCTTGGCGAGGACGGGCACATATTCGCGCTGGCCGCCGGAGGCACCGCCGGCCGCGCCGGGGAGCTGCACCGCGTGCGTCGCATCCATGATGGTCGGGTGGCCGAAGCCGGCCATGATCGGGAAGGAGCGCATGTCGACGACCAGGTTCTGGTAACCAAAGGTCGTGCCGCGGTCCGTCTGCCAGATCTCGGCGGCGCCGGCGCCCTCGAGCTTGTCGACGACGAAACGCATCTCGAACGGCGAGAGGAACTGGCCCTTCTTCACGTTGACGACCTTGCCGGTCTTGGCGGCCGCGACCAGGAGGTCGGTCTGGCGGCACATGAACGCCGGGATCTGGAGGGCGTCGACGACCTTGCCGACGGCTTCGCACTGCTCGGGACCATGGATGTCGGTGAGTACGTTGAACCCAAAGTCCTTCTTCACCATCGCAAGAAGATCGAGGCCGGCCTGCATACCAGGGCCGCGGTCGCCGTCGAGCGAGGTGCGGTTGGCCTTATCGTAGGAACCCTTGAAGAGGATGTTCAGTTCCGGGTGCTTCGCGGCGAGGGCCTTGAGCTCGGTCGCGACGGTCCGGCAGTTGGCCTCGGACTCGAGGGAGCAGGGACCGGCGATGAGGAGCAGGCGGCGCTTATCGTGGAGCATGCCGCACCCTAGGGCGGGCGGGCCCCGCAGGGCGAGCCGGAAGCGGGCGCTCAGCGGCCGAGCCAGCGCAACACCTCGGACAGCGGCCGCGTGTTGAGCACCTGCGCTGGCGTCAGCCAACCCTTGCGGGCGATGCGCACGCCGTGAGCGGCGAACGCCAGCTGGTCGACGTGGTGGGCGTCCGGGTTGATCGAGCAGAGTACGCCCTTGTCGGCGGCGCGGCGCCACCAGCGCCAGTCGAGGTCGAGGCGCCACGGGTTGGCGTTCAGCTCGAGGATCGTGTCATTGGCCGCGGCCGCGTCGATGACCTTGGCGATGTCGACCTCGTAGGGCTCACGCTTGTTGAGCAGGCGGCCGGTGAGGTGGCCGACCATGTCGACGTGCTCGTTCTCGATTGCCTTGATGATGCGGGCGGTCTGGGAC
>Ga0207909_1000635_pt1 | contig 11030 bp, 7 predicted proteins | sample LakMenEpi05May10_FD_150672 | JGI IMG/M metagenome (GOLD analysis project Ga0207909, IMG submission 150672) | Freshwater microbial communities from Lake Mendota, WI - 05MAY2010 deep hole epilimnion (SPAdes) | ecosystem: Environmental > Aquatic > Freshwater > Lake > Epilimnion/Euphotic zone ...
AAGAGTCCCACAATTCAACATGGTTAAATCCTAAATTCAACAACGGAGTAAGGCCTGCCCCTGATCAAGAATACGCCTACCAAACCTTGGCACTGAACATGAGAGGCCACAAACAAAATGTAGCCAACGGAAATAATAACATGGTCATCAATAGTGAATTCAGACTGCCGATATTCACCACACTATTCAATAGGCCAATCAACAATGCATTTATTAGAAATCTACAAATAACTCAATTCCTTGATCTTGGAACGGCATGGAATGGAAAATACAATAAGATGGCCAGGCCATCTATTTTATACGGAACTCCTCCTATTCAGGTTAATGTGAAAGCTGGTGGCATAGGTCCATTTGTTGGAGGCTATGGTTTTGGTGCAAGAACAACGGTCTTGGGATACTTCCTCCGCGTTGATGCAGGATGGCCAATGGGTGGATTCTTCGAAGGAAAACCAATGTGGTACTTTTCATTGGGGCTTGACTTCTAACCAATTATAATTTTCTGAAGCGTAGCTGCTTAAATCAACAGCTATGCTTCAGAAAAACAGCAAGATTTTCGGCTTTATTCACCTCCACTTTATTTTTACTCCATAGCATCCTTCTCTATTTTTATAGATGGACGAAGGGCTAGATGGAATATGGAGGAGACTTCCGTTCGCCAGAATTTTTATCTTCTTCATCACGGGTATCATTATCGAAAGATGTCTGTTTATCCACCACTACAACTATATAATAGTTGGGGGATTCCCGATAGTCCTGCTTCTTGTCACGCAACAACTTCCCCTTAGATACCAATGGAAATTTTCGGAGGCAAGAGGCTTTTCAATCCTGCTGTTAATACTTGTCGTTGGAGGTCTCAACAGCGCATTGCAATCTGGGAAAAATACTGCTAGGCCAAACGAATTATCAACATACAATTTACTCAGGTTAGAAGGAGAACCTAAGCTGACAAGTAAAACCAGAAGATATGTAACAAATGTATACAGCTGGAATGGAAACAGGTATGTTAAAGCGGGGAAGTGCTACCTCTATGTGAATCTTAAGAATTCAAATAAACTTGAACAGGGTCAGTTGCTCTTGACCATGGAGAAGCCAAAGGCATTCACAAGCACCTCAAACCCAGGTGCATTTGACTTCAGCAAATATGCCCAACAGCAGCAAGTGACTCTAAGCTTGTACCTGCATGATGAAGAACAGTACGTAATTGTTGGGTCTCAAGAAAAAAGAAAGAAATCATTAATAGAAAGATCAAGAGAAAAAATTCTATTCATCCTTAGAAATACCATTAGAGATAAAATAAATATCGGACTTGCTGAAGCCATGCTGATTGGATTTAGGGAGGATCTCGACAGAGAATTGCTTAATGCGTATGTGGATACTGGAGTGGTTCATGTGATTGCAATTTCAGGATTGCACTTGGGATTGATTTTTATGTTGATTGACCTTGGCATAAGAACACTCTTTGGCAAAAAAAGAGCACGCTATGCAGGCATTTTCATCACTATTCCACTATTGTGGGGCTTTGCCATACTAACAGGCTCTTCATCCTCTGTTAACCGTAGTGCGCTCATGTTTAGTGTTCTGATTATCGGAAAGGCAATCAGCAAAAGAAACAATAGTTTAAATGCCCTATTCGCCTCTGCCTTTATATTGCTTTACTACAACCCTCGAGTTATCAGTGACATTGGATTTCAATTAAGCTATGCTGCGGTGGCATCAATTCTGATATTCGAAAAAGGAATCAATCAACTGTTCTATCTAAAAAACAAGATGGCACGATACGGCTGGAATATGGTTAGTATATCCATTGCAGCGCAGCTGCTAACAACTCCACTGGTGATTTTTCATTTTCATCGATTCCCAATACTTTTTCTGTTTACTAATCTTGTTGCCATACCCCTCTCGAGTATTATTCTTGTCCTAGAAATACTCCTATGCATCATATACGTGATGGGCATTAAGGCTGAGTTGATTATTACTGCTATTGAATTGCTGATGGATTGGATGAATGGATATATCAGATCAGTCAGTAGAATCCCGTTCGCCATGATGGATGATATTTATCTTAGCAACCTAAATATCTTACTGAGCTTTCTGCTATTTATGTTGGTTGCATGGACATTTCTTCATCCTTCAAAAAAACTATACCACATCAGCATATTCCTGTTATTATTATTGTGCACAGTCCGACTGTATGAGCTAAGATTGCTTCAACATGAGAAAAAAGTATTTGTGCTCAACCTTAAGCAAGCTACTGCCATTGTAATTCAACATGGACAGCATGCAGTGATTGCAATATCGGAAAGCCAAATTGAAGTTCAAGAATCCTTACAGAAGCTATTAAAAGAAACTGGACAAGCAACTGGCATCAAGCGCTGGGAAATAAAATCATTGCCGAATCTGCCGCTTATTATCAACATTTCATCAAGTGGCATAGATACCAAAAGACAAGAAAAAGCCAACAAGATCATCCTGATTGCTGGAAATCCTGACCTCACACTTGAAGAAATGAAGATAAACAAGGGAAATTGCGAAAAGATAATCACCGACGGAAGCAATAAACTGTGGAAAATTCAGCAATGGGAAAAAGAAGCCTATAGCCTACATTTGCCACTTCATTCAACAGCTGAAAAAGGACCTGTTACCGTCTTCATCAAATAAGTCTCTTTTTAGCCCTAAATATTTCACACATGCAAAAGAAGATTAAATCTGCACTGCTATCGGTTTTTTATAAAGATGGCCTTGAGCCCTTGGTTAGAACACTAAACGAACATGACGTGACCCTATATTCAACCGGTGGAACCCAGCAGTTTATAGAGCAGCTTGGCATTGAATGCATTCCCGTAGAATCAGTGACAGACTATCCTTCGATTTTGGGTGGCAGGGTAAAAACCCTTCATCCAAAAGTTTTTGGAGGTATCCTTGCAAGAAGGGCTGTTGATCAGGATTTGAAGGAGATGAAAGAATATCAGATTCCGGAGATAGACTTGGTTGTGGTTGATCTGTATCCTTTTGAAGAAACATTGGCCAACACAACAGAAGAAAAGCTCATCATTGAAAAGATTGATATTGGCGGTCCATCGATGATCCGTGCAGCAGGAAAAAATTTCAGCGACCTGTTGGTGATTGCATCAAAATCAGATTATGCTTCAGCCATTGAAATGCTTTCTGCACAACAATGTTCTACCACACTGGAACAAAGAAAATCATACGCTGCAAAAGCCTTTCAAATTGTAGCGCATTACGATGTGGTCATTGCTAACTATTTCAATCCTGAAAACGATACACAGTTTCTTTATTCGCAAAGGAATCCTCAAATCATGCGCTACGGAGAAAACCCGCATCAAAAAGGAGTGTTTTTTGGAAAATTAACTGCGCTGTTTAATCAGCTTCATGGAAAAGAGCTATCCTACAACAACCTTGTTGATGTTGAAGCTGCAGTGCAATTGATTGCAGAATTTAAAGGGGAAACTGAAAGTACATTTGCCATCATCAAACATACCAACGTGTGTGGCATTTCAACACGCAACACTACAGAAGAGGCCTGGAAGTATGCACTTCAAGGTGATCCTGAAAGTGCATTTGGAGGAGTATTGGTCTGCAATACTGCAATAAACAAAGCCACTGCTGAACAAATTAATGAAATCTTTTTTGAGGTACTCATCGCTCCTGCATTCGACAGTGATGCTATCGAGATTCTGAAAACAAAAAAGAACAGAATTCTGCTTGAACAAATCAAGGACCATGAATCAGACAAACAATTTAAGTCATTACTCAATGGCGTATTGGTTCAGGGAGTTGACAAAGGCAATGTAGAAAAATGGGAAGAGTCAGGCGCAAGAGCATGCTCAGAAGCGGAGAAGCTTGATTTAATATTCGCCAACAAAATATGCAAGCACCTTAAATCTAATGCCATTGCACTTGCAAAAAATAGGCAAATGATTGGCAAGGGATGTGGTCAAACATCCAGAATTGATGCTTTGCGTCAGGCTATTGAAAAAGCCGGTCAATTTAACTTTGATTTAAAAGGTGCTGTTCTTGCGAGCGATGCTTTCTTTCCGTTTGACGACTGCGTGAAGATGAGCCATGCGGTTGGCGTTGAAGCATTCATCCAACCAGGGGGGTCTATACGCGACAAGGACTCTATCGATTACTGTAAACAAAATGGACTGGCCATGGTTATTACAGGGATGAGGCATTTTAGACACTAGCAGGTATTGAAAAATAAAGCGTAGGCTTCAACACATTAATGAACAACCCTTCTGAAAAAAATAGTGCGCTCTTTGCTGTAGGTGTGGTTTCCATTCTATGGGGAACTACCTGGATGGCATCAAAAATTGCAGTAAGGTCAATGCCCGCATTGCAGGTTTCAGGAATGAGGCATTTGATAGGGGGAGGGCTCTATGTTGGCTATTTTTTTCTAAAAAGATTTCCACTCCCTACCAAGGAACAATTCATCAGAATTTTTTGGGTGTCTCTAATCATGTTTGTACTCTGTAATGGATTCAGCGTGATGTCTGTTCAATACATACCCAGTGGATTGGCTGCGGTGGTTGGGGCAATGTCGCCACTATGGGTTGCAGTGTTTGGATTGCTAATTTTTAGGGGGACGAAACTTTCTGCTATTACTACTGCCGGACTATTACTTGGCTTTGGCGGTGTGCTTATCACGTTCTATGACTATATCGAAGAGCTCGCAGATACCAATTTTATCTTTGGGGTAATCTATGGACTCATTGCCAGCATCACCTGGGCCCTTGGCACCCTACTAACAGTAAAAGATTCAAAAAAACTTGATCCATATTATTCTATGGGATGGCAGATGTTCTTGAGCGGCATCATGCTTTCAGTCTTTTCTTTTGCCACCAATCAGCATGTGCCAATCAGCAGCATTGGAACAGAGGGCTGGCTTTCGCTCGCCTATCTTATCGTTGTGGGTTCTGTGATCGCTTTCATGGCATTCATTTATGCGCTCAAAAGACTTCCTGCAACACAGGTCTCTATTCATTCATACATCAATCCACTTGTTGCCATCATCATTGGAGATTTCATGATGAATGAGGGACTAACCGCCTACCTTGTGATAGGCACCATCGTAACTTTGCTGGGAGTGTATTTGGTGAACAGAGGATTTAAGAAGGTATAGCTTGACTCTCTAATGCTTTCTTCTCCATCCAGATTTGATTAAATGTTTTTTCTGGGAATGCAAGATCAGCCCTGTGGCGTGTCCATCCTTTGAAAACCTTATTGATCATCCAATTTTTTATTTTGCTATTCCCCGCATTCATGAGCTTTCTGTGGAGCATTCCTTGTTGCCAGGCAGACCAGGCAATTTTTTCCATCATGTTACCCTCGCCTGCTCTCACCGCCTCTCTTCGGTTATACAACAGCAATTCATGAAGATTGATTTTTACAGCGCACACTTCAGTGCAGTTACCACATAGCGAAGAGGCGTGGCTAAGGTGCTTCCATTCGCCCAGGTCTTTGAGGTTGGGAGTAATCACACTTCCAATTGGTCCACTATACGTTGTTCCATAACTATGCCCACCAATATTTTTATACACTGGGCAAGCATTCAAACAGGCACCGCATCGAATGCAGTACAAGCTCTCTCTTGAAACAGGATCCTGAAGGATCTGTGTTCTTCCGTTGTCAAGTAATATTACATACATCTCGTCAGGACCATCATGTTCATTAGGCTGACGAGGACCGCTGATGATTGAATTGTATACTGTAACCTGCTGGCCTGTGCCATACGTAGCAAGCAGCGGCCAGAAAAGCGCAAGATCTTGGAGATTGGGCAATACTTTTTCAATGCCTGTAACAACAATATGTGTCTTAGGCCATGCAGAACTCAATCTCGCATTTCCTTCATTTTCTGTAATTGCTATGCTTCCTGTTTCTGGAATAATAAAATTTGCACCGGTGATGCCCACTTCAGCCTGCGTGTATTTTTCTCTCAGCTTTTCACGGGCAACAAGCGTAAGTTCTTGAGGACTTAAATCCAACGGGGTTCCAAGGTGCTCATGAAATACCCTTGCACAATCTTCCTTGCTTTTATGCATGGCTGGAGTTACGATATGGTATGGCGGCTCATCATCCAACTGCTGAATGTACTCGCCCAAATCTGATTCAATACTTTCAATATTATGTTTGGCAAGAAATTCATTCAGGTGAATTTCTTCCGTTACCATACTCTTGCTCTTCACCAATGTTTTGCAGTGCTTTTCTCTACAAATCTTCAGTATCGCTTCACATGCCTGCTCGACAGTTTCTGCCCATATCACTTTACCACCGCGCTTTAAAAAATTAACTTCAAATTTTTCCAGGTTGATGTCTAGCGACTCCAATGCTTTCCATTTAAGGTTCTTCGCTTTTTCACGGGCAAAGTGAACATCATCAAATTGACTCTTCCCAATAGGTACAACTGCATTGTATTTGCCAATGTTGTGATTGATCGTATCTCGATGCTTGAGGTCTGCAGCTTTTACAGTGCTCTTGTCCTTGAAGATTGAAGCGATGGTTGACATGAATACTATTTTTTATCTTCTTTTTTATCTCGCTGAAAATATTCCTTAGCTACCTGCTCAAGCGCTTCATAAAATCCCGCACCATAAGCTCGGGTAATTGGCTCTTTAAGAAATTTATATACTGGAACTTTTAGCTCCTTACCAAGGCTGCAAGCAGGGCTACACATATCTTCCCTTGGTTCGTAGTTTAACATGTCGTGATCAGAGAACCTGCTCTTGCTCTTTTTTATTGGATAGAGATGACAGGAAATCGGTTTCTTCCAAGTAGTTTGTCCACGGTTATACGCCTCCTCAAATGAACACTTGATAATACCAGCAGCATCACGAAAACCATAGCTACAAATTTTTCCATCAACCGTAGGCGTCACCCAACCAAATTCTCTATCGTATCGATATAGTCCATTTTGCTCTACCTCTTTAATCCCCTCTTTGGTCATCAATGGCTTTACGATTTCATAGGCCTTTTTCACTTCGTCGAGTTCCTGATCAGAGATGGGTGCACCGGCGTCGCCATCCTCACAACATCCGCCCTTACACTTGCTGAGGTTACAGACAAATTGAGCCTCAACGATGTCATCACTCACCAGAACATTATCAATTACAATCACGTGAAATACTTTGTACAAAAATAGGGGTTAATTCTATGTATTACGGACATCCTTGTGCACAATGGCCATCAACTTAACTTCAGTGTGGATTGCCTTTAACGAAAAACAACAGTTACATTAGTCTTTCAGAAATCTGGCTAATCTACAGGTATTTAGTGAGCGAAGTCGGGTTACTACGCCAAGATGTAGCAAAATGGCTCATTTTAAGCAGTCATTAACTAAAACAATTGATGTAAAAGCTCTCTTTAGAACATTCCCAAATCCGATTGGAGACTACCTCACCTTGAGCAACTTTGCCACTAAAGATGATGTTCTCATGGTGCAAATCATTTCGACTTCGGGCAGAATGTTATATGAACAGCGCTTTGCAATAAAAAGTGGTAGCAACAACATAAAAGTACCAACCAGTAGATTACCGAAGGGCCAATTTATCCTATCCATGCAGAAAATCAGTACTGGTGATCGGCAATCCTCCACCCTCATTAAATATGAATAGGTTGTTTTTATCCCCGCCCTATTTTCTTTGAATTTCGTGGGCTAGTCCGACTAATTATTGATTAACTTTATCCAGCTAGACTGGATGAAAGTCCGAACAAAACACCCAACCCTTTGTTTTATTCTCTAGCATTAAATTATTACGCCATGCAAATAGAACCAGGGGCACTGCTAAAGCACATCAACTCACCAGCTGACCTTAAGAAGCTCAGTAAGGATGATCTGCATAAAGTGAGTGAAGAACTTCGTCAGTATATCATTGATGTGGTTAGTGTTCATGGAGGCCATTTTGCGGCTAGCCTCGGTGTAGTTGAATTATCCGTTGCCCTACATTATGTTTACAATACACCTTATGATCAATTGGTATGGGATGTAGGTCATCAAGCTTATGGCCACAAGATACTTACTGGTAGAAGAGACAATTTTCACACCAACAGAAAATACAACGGACTTAGCGGATTCCCAAAGAGAAGCGAAAGCGAATACGATACATTTGGTGTTGGACACTCCTCAACCTCCATCTCAGCCGCCCTTGGAATGGCCATCGCTGCAAAGTATAAAGGAGAGCTTGATCGAAAGTCTGTAGCCATCATTGGAGATGGGGCCATGACCGCAGGTATGGCTTTTGAGGCCATGAACCATGCAGGCGTTGCTGAATCTGACATGCTGGTGATACTCAATGACAACTGCATGAGCATAGATCCAAACGTTGGTTCACTCCGAGAGTACCTCACAGACATCACTACATCACACACCTACAATAAAATAAAGGATGAGATCTGGAATACCCTAGGAAAGCTGCCTGTTGGTGGAAATTTTTCCAGGGAAATAGCCAGCAAACTAGAACACAGCATCAAGGGATTCATCAACAAAAGAAGTAATTTGTTCGAGTCGATGAACCTCCGCTACTTTGGGCCAATCGATGGTCACAACATCACCAAACTGGTAGACACGCTAAAAGACCTCAGGGATATTCCGGGTCCGAAGCTCCTGCATATCATCACTACAAAAGGAAAAGGCTATGCCTTGGCAGAAAAGGACCAGACCACCTGGCATGCACCCGGACTTTTTGATAAAGTGACAGGAGAGATTTATAAAAAAACATACGATACCCCACAGGCCCCAAAATATCAGGATGTGTTTGGCAAGACCATCATAGAGCTAGCCAAACAAAACGATAAAATCTTTGGCATCACTCCCGCAATGCCATCCGGATCATCATTGAAGTTCATGATGGAAGAAATGCCAGACCGTGCAATCGATGTGGGCATCTGCGAACAGCATGCTGTTACACTAAGTGCAGGAATGGCCACACAGGGTTTAAAAGTATTCTGCAATATCTATTCTACGTTCATGCAAAGGTCTTACGACCAAGTTGTACATGATGTAGCCATCCAAAAACTACCTGTAGTTTTTTGTCTGGACAGGGCTGGTCTCGTAGGAGACGACGGACCAACACACCATGGGGTTTATGATATTGCCTACATGAGATGTATCCCCAACATGATTGTTTCAGCTCCAATGAATGAGGCGGAGTTGAGAGACCTTATGTATACTGCACAACTTGATTCAACAAACCTTCCTTTTGTGATTCGCTATCCACGCGGACAAGGAGTAATGCCTGAGTGGAAAACAGAGATGAAGGAAATTGTTATTGGTAAAGGAAGAAGATTAAAAGAAGGAAAAGATATTGCAATTCTTTCCTTCGGACATCCTGGAAATTTCGCAGCTGCAGCAATAAGAGAACTCAGAGCGGATGGAATTACTCCAGGTCACTACGACCTTAGGTTTGTAAAGCCTATCGATGAAGAAATGCTTCACGAAGTTTTTAGCAAGTATAATAAAATAATTACGGTTGAAGACGGAACCGTTGTTGGTGGAGCGGGATCAGCTGTACTTGAATTTATGGCTACTCATGGATACCATGCCGAGGTTCGCATCCTTGGAATACCTGATCGTCTTGTTGAACATGGATCACAGAAAGAACTATACAGGGAATGTCACTATGATACACAGGCCATTGTTCAAGTTGCCCGGGAAATGATGAAGGAACTGGTAATGGTTATCAAGTAAAATTTACCATAGGCAGGTCATCCTGCCTTTCATCATTATATTCTATGATGAAATTATTACGGCCCTCACCTATGATGATGGCCAAGTAGCTTTGCTGTACAAGTTCAAGCACTGTGAGGAATAGGAATATGGCATGAAGCCTATCTTGGCAGATGTCAAACACTTTCTCAAAAGACATGGTTTTCTCCTCTGCGCTGATCTTTAAGACGTATTCCCGACTTTCTTCCATCGTATAGTTATAACGATAGACAACGTGTTGGGGTTTGTTTTGGCGGTCATGAACCCGCTGCATCACTTTTTCAAACACCTTCATCAGCTTGAATAGTGAGATCGACTGTATCTCTGAACCCTCTGAAGCTTCTTCTCCAACAGCATGCAAGTCCTTGTTCAGGTTGCCACGCTTTACACTGAACATCCGCTGCTGTTCAAGGTCAGCCAGTTGCAATGAAGCTTCTTTGAATTTTTTATATTCTAGTATCTTATCAATCAACTCCTTTCGAGGATCAATTTCATTTCCTTGCTCATCCAATTCCTTTCTAGGCAATAACATTTTTGCCTTGATGCGAATCAAGGTTGAAATGAACAAAATGAATTCACTGCTTAACTCAATATTGTCTTCTTCGGATTGTCTGATAAAGGCCAAGTAATCATCAATAATCTTCTTGATTGGAATATTGTATATATCCAACTCATCACGTTCGATGAAGAAAAGCAGAAGGTCAAAAGGACCTTCAAACTGGGGAAGACTAATCTGATAAGATGCTGTATTCAATGGGATTACTTTCGTTGCTGTTACCGGCAAATATATGTAATTGGATCAAAACAATCAGGCATTGCATTAGAATTTGCCGACCTTTGGTGGGATGAAAAATCAAAATCTGATCAAGTGGCTGCTCTTTTTGCTGCTTTGTGTGACCTGGGGGAGCTCTTTCATCCTCATGAAAGCTGGATTGACCTCACTCAGTCCATATCAGGTGGCCTCAATCAGACTTCTATGCGCCGGCATGCTGCTCATGCCCCTAGTCAGAAAGGCATACAAAGAGGTGCCTAAAGATGTAATCAAGCCCATCATCTTTTCCGGATTTCTTGGCAGCTTTTTCCCAGCTTACTTATTTTGTATTGCAGAAACCCGAATTGATAGCTCGTTAGTGGGTATTATGAATGCATTGACCCCAATTTTCACCGTAGCCATTGGCACTGCTTTTTTCAAGCTTCGGATTGGGTGGACAAAATGGATAGGGATGTTCTTTGGATTTATTGGAATGAGCATCCTCCTATTTGGAGGTATCCAGACCATCAACAGCACCTATGTGGGTTATACTTCCTT
>Ga0207909_1000640_pt1 | contig 10935 bp, 7 predicted proteins | sample LakMenEpi05May10_FD_150672 | JGI IMG/M metagenome (GOLD analysis project Ga0207909, IMG submission 150672) | Freshwater microbial communities from Lake Mendota, WI - 05MAY2010 deep hole epilimnion (SPAdes) | ecosystem: Environmental > Aquatic > Freshwater > Lake > Epilimnion/Euphotic zone ...
ATTACGTTTTCCTTCAGTCCAAGTAGTGGATCACTCTTTTCAGAAAGTGCTGCATCAGTTAACACACGAGTTGTCTCTTGGAATGATGCTGCTGATAACCATGATTCAGTAGCAAGAGAAGCCTTGGTAATACCCATTAACTCAGGTCGACCAGATGCAGCCTTACCACCAGTTGAAACAACACGACGGTTCTCTTCTTCAAAGCGACCGCGCTCAACTAATTCACCTGGTAACAGATCAGTATCACCTGGCTCTAGCACAGTGATTCGCTTTAACATTTGGCGAACAATAATTTCAATGTGCTTATCGTGGATAGAAACACCCTGCATACGATAAACCTCTTGAATTTCACTTACTAAGTGAATCTGAGTTTGACGTGGTCCTAAGATACGAAGAACTTGCTTAGGATCAATTGCGCCAACAACTAATTGCTGACCAACGGTTACACGTGATCCATCTTCAACTAGAAGTTTTTGGCGACGAGTAATTGGATAAGCAACTGCTTCACCACCATCTTCTGGGGTAACAACAATCTTCTTACCTTTAGCATCTTCTAGGAATGAAACAGTTCCAGCGGCTTCTGCAATTGGTGCTACACCCTTTGGAGTTCTAGCTTCAAATAATTCTTGAACGCGAGGTAGACCATGGGTAATTTGAGTCTCACCAAGTAATTGAGCACCACCAGTATGGAAGGTACGCATTGTTAGCTGTGTTCCTGGCTCACCAATTGATTGAGCAGCAATAATTCCAACAGCTTCACCGACATCAACAATCTTGCCAGCAGCCATTGAACGGCCGTAACACATTGCGCATTGTCCGACTTTGCTATCGCAAGTTAGAACTGAGCGAACCTTAACTTCTTCAACCCCAGCTGCAACTAATGTATCGATGTTGCGATCACCAAGATCAGTTCCAGCAGTAAGAATTACCTTGCCAGAAGCTGTTACATCTTCAGCTAAGTTACGGCCAAATAATGATGTTTCAACATGATCATCACGAACTAATGTGCCAGTTGAATCTTTTGCTGCCATCTTCAGAGTTAGGCCGCGATCAGTTCCGCAATCTTCCTCACGAATAATTACATCTTGAGCAACATCGCAAAGACGACGGGTTAGGTAACCAGAGTCTGCGGTACGAAGTGCGGTATCAGCCAAACCTTTACGAGCACCATGTGTTGAAATGAAATACTCAAGAACGGAGAGACCTTCACGGAAGTTTGATTTAATCGGACGAGGAATAATTTCACCCTTTGGGTTAGCTACAAGTCCACGCATACCTGCAATTTGGCGGATCTGCATCATATTTCCACGAGCACCTGAATAAACCATCATCCAAACTGGGTTGGTGCGAGGGAAATTATCTTCCATCTCTTTAGCAACCTCGTTGGTAGCAAGTGTCCAAATTTCAATTAACTCTTGGCGTCGCTCATCATCAGTAATTAATCCTTTTTCATACTGTGATTGAACCTTATCTGCCTTAGTTTCATAACCTTCCAAGATCTCTCGCTTACGTCCTGGTGTTACAACATCGTTAATTGAGATAGTCACACCAGCGCGAGTAGCCCAGTAGAAACCAAGTGACTTAAGTGCATCTAGGGTTTGTGCAACTGTTACTTTGGCATAACCTTCAGCCAAATTATCAACAATTAAACCAAGAAGTTTCTTAGTAACATCGTAATCAACAAATGGGAAATCAGCTGGTAGTACTTCATTAAATAAAGCACGACCTAATGTGGTCTCGCGAGTTTCAGCAATACCGCTCTTATCAATACGAAGTTTAATTTTTGCTTGTAGTGAAAGGCTGCCTTGATCAAATGCCATTACTGCTTCAGCAATTGATGAAAATGCTCTGCCCTCTCCTAATTCTTTCTCACGTAGTGAGGTTAGGAAGTAAAGACCAAGCACCATGTCCTGAGTAGGAGATGTAATTGGTCGACCAGAAGCTGGCGATAAAATATTATTACTTGAAAGCATTAATACTCGGGCTTCAGCTTGTGCTTCAGCTGATAGTGGTAAGTGAACAGCCATCTGATCACCATCAAAGTCTGCGTTAAATGCAGTACAAACTAATGGGTGAATTTGAATAGCCTTACCTTCAACTAATTGTGGCTCAAATGCTTGAATACCTAGACGGTGCAGAGTTGGTGCACGGTTTAGTAGCACTGGATGCTCAGCAATTACCTCTTCTAATACATCCCAAACTACTGGACGAGCACGCTCAACCATTCTCTTTGCAGACTTAATATTTTGAGCATGATTTAAATCAACTAAGCGCTTCATAACAAATGGTTTAAACAATTCAAGTGCCATTTGTTTTGGCAAACCGCACTGATGCAATTTAAGTTGTGGTCCAACTACGATTACTGAACGACCTGAGTAATCAACACGCTTTCCAAGTAAGTTTTGACGGAAGCGTCCTTGCTTACCCTTAAGCATGTCAGAAAGTGATTTAAGTGGACGATTTCCTGGTCCAGTTACTGGGCGTCCGCGACGACCATTATCAAATAGTGAATCAACCGCTTCTTGTAACATACGCTTTTCGTTGTTAACAATAATCTCAGGAGCACCAAGATCAGCTAGACGCTTTAAACGATTATTACGGTTAATTACACGTCGATATAAATCATTTAGATCACTGGTAGCAAAACGGCCACCATCTAGTTGAACCATTGGGCGAAGATCTGGTGGAATAACTGGTACACAATCAAGGACCATAGATGCTGGTTTATTACGAGTATTAAGGAATGAGTTAACAACCTTTAATCTCTTAATAGCACGAGTCTTCTTTTGACCTTTACCAGTTTGTGATAACTCATTTAATTTATCAAACTCAGCTTTTAGATCAAAGGTTTCAAGACGAGATTGAATTGCTTGCGCACCCATTGATCCTTTGAAATACACGCCATAACGATCGCGAAGTTCGCGATATAACAACTCATCGCCTTCAAGATCTTGTACTTTAAGATTCTTAAAACGATTCCATACTGCATCAAGACGATCTAATTCTTTTTGAGAGCGATCACGAATAGTCTTTAATTCGCGCTCACCAGACTCGCGTACTTTACGACGAGCATCAGCTTTAGCACCCTCATCTTCTAGATCAGATAGATCAGATTCCATCTTCTTAGTGCGAGTATCTAATTCAAGATCACGACGTGACTCAATCTTCTTAACATCGGATGAGTACTTTTTCTCCAGAGTTGGCATATCTTCAGCGCGAGCTTCAGTATCAACCTCTGTGATCATGTAAGCGGCAAAATAAATCACCTTTTCTAAATCTTTTGGAGCAAGATCTAGTAAGTATCCAAGACGGCTTGGCACACCTTTGAAGTACCAGATATGAGTTACTGGCGCTGCAAGTTCAATATGTCCCATTCGCTCACGACGAACTTTGGCGCGAGTTACTTCAACTCCGCATCTTTCGCAGATAATTCCTTTAAATCGTACGCGCTTGTACTTACCGCAATAGCATTCCCAGTCACGAGTTGGTCCAAAGATCTTCTCGTCAAATAAACCATCTTTTTCTGGCTTTAGTGTTCGGTAGTTAATTGTCTCTGGCTTTTTAACCTCACCAAATGACCACTCACGAATATTGTCGGTTGAGGCAAGACCAATTCTTAACTCATCAAAAAAGTTAACGTCTAACATGGTTATCCTCTCCTCACACTTCTTCTACAGAGCTTGGTTCAACTCGGGATAAGTTGATACCTAATTCTTCGGCTGTTCTAAAGACTTCTTCATCAGTGTCGCGCATTTCAATTGCAACACCCTCTGATGAAAGAACTTCAACATTTAAACAAAGTGATTGCATTTCTTTAACCAAAACCTTAAATGACTCAGGAATTCCTGGCTCTGGAATATTTTCACCCTTAACAATTGCTTCATAAACCTTAACTCGACCAAGCACGTCATCTGATTTAATTGTTAGCAATTCTTGTAGTGTGTAGGCAGCTCCATATGCTTCAAGTGCCCAAACTTCCATTTCACCAAAGCGCTGTCCACCGAATTGTGCTTTTCCACCCAACGGTTGTTGCGTAATCATTGAGTAAGGACCGGTTGAACGAGCATGGATCTTGTCATCAACTAAATGGTGCAGCTTTAAGATGTACATATAACCAACTGAAATATGTTGCTTATATGGTTCACCAGTTCGGCCATCATATAATTGTGCTTTACCATCTGGGCCAATTAAGCGCATGCCATCTTTATTTGGCAAAGTAGAACCAAGAAGACCAGATAACTCTTCTTCTTTAGTTCCATCAAATACTGGTGTCGCTACTTTGGTATTAGCTGGTGCTTCGGCGTAACCGTTAGCACGCAGTGATTGTTGCCAATCTTCATTACCTTCTAATTTCCAACCAGACTTAGCAACCCAACCTAAGTGAGTTTCAAGTACCTGACCAACATTCATACGTCCTGGTACACCAAGTGGATTTAATACAATATCTACTGGAGTTCCATCTTCTAGGAATGGCATATCTTCAACAGGTAAAATCTTTGAAATAACACCCTTGTTACCGTGACGGCCAGCAAGTTTGTCACCATCTTGAATTTTACGCTTTTGTGCAACGTAAACTCGAACAACTTGGTTAACACCAGCAGCTAATTCAAATCCCTCTTCAGAATCTTGGATGCTAACGCCAATTACTTTGCCTGATTCACCGTGTGGAACCTTAAGTGAAGTATCGCGAACCTCTCGAGCCTTCTCACCAAAGATTGCGCGAAGTAAGCGCTCTTCCGGTGTTAATTCAGTTTCACCCTTAGGTGTTACTTTTCCAACCAAAATATCACCTGGTACAACATCTGCTCCAACGCGAATGATTCCGCGTTCATCAAGATCTGCTAATACTTCCTCAGAAACGTTTGGAATATCACGAGTGATTTCCTCTGCTCCTAGTTTGGTATCACGAGCATCTACTTCATACTCTTCAATATGTATTGAGGTAAGCACGTCATCTTGAACAAGGCGTTGTGAAAGAATAATCGCATCTTCATAGTTATGACCTTCCCATGACATAAATGCCACAAGTAGATTTTTACCAAGCGCCATCTCACCCATTTCAGTGCTAGCACCATCTGCGACAACTGCGCCAACTTCGATCTTTTCTCCCACAGAAACAACTACCTTTTGATTACGGCTAGTTCCTTGGTTTGATCTAACAAACTTCTCAACAAAATAAGTTTCAGTTGTACCGTCATCATTTTTAACAGTTACTTCATCAGAGTTAACCTCAGTTACCACACCAGATTTGCGAGCAAGTAATACATCACCAGCATCTACTGCAGCACGAAACTCCATGCCAGTTCCAACTAATGGTGCTTCAGCTCTAACAAGTGGCACAGCCTGACGCATCATGTTTGCACCCATTAGCGCACGGTTAGCATCATCATGTTCTAAGAATGGAATCATTGCAGTTGCAACTGAAACCATCTGACGAGGTGACACATCCATGTAATCAACTTCAGATGCTTGAATATTTTCAACCTCACCACCACGACGGCGAACTAATACTCGTGGCTCAGCAAAAAAATTATCATCAGTTAAAGGTGCATTTGCTTGCGCAATAATGTGTTCATCTTCTTCATCAGCAGTTAAGTAATCGATGCGATCAGAAACCTTGCCATCAACAACTTTGCGATAAGGAGTCTCAATAAAACCAAATGGTGTAACACGTGCATATGTTGCAAGAGATCCAATAAGACCAATGTTTGGACCCTCTGGTGTTTCAATTGGACACATACGACCGTAATGAGATGGGTGAACATCTCGAACCTCAAAGCCAGCACGTTCACGAGAAAGTCCGCCGGGTCCAAGTGCTGATAGACGACGCTTATGTGTCATACCAGATAGTGGATTTGTTTGATCCATAAATTGTGAAAGTTGTGATGTTCCAAAGAACTCTTTAATAGATGCCACTACTGGACGAATATTTATTAAAGTTTGCGGAGTTATCGCTTCAACATCTTGAGTAGTCATACGCTCACGAACTACGCGCTCCATTCGAGATAAACCGGTGCGAACCTGGTTTTGAATTAACTCACCAACGGTGCGCAGACGACGATTACCAAAATGGTCAATATCATCTGTTTCAACACGTACTTCTTTGCCGTACTCCATTAACGCATCACCACGGTGAAGTGCTACTAAGTATTTAATTGTTCCAACAATATCTTCAATAGTTAATAGGCCACGGTTTAGATCAAGCTCTAGTCCTAACTTCTTATTAACTTTAAAACGGCCAACTTTTGCTAAGTCATAACGCTTTGGATTGAAGTAAAGGTTTTCAATTAAGTTTTGAGCAGCTTCTTTAGTTGGTGGCTCACCTGGACGAAGTTTGCGATAAATATCTAGCAATGCCTCATCTTGAGTTTCAACATTGTCTTTTTCAAGAGTTAATTTAATTGATTCAAATTCCCCGAATTGTTCAAGAATTTGTGCACTACTCCAACCAAGTGCTTTTAAGAAAACTGTGACAGATTGTTTACGCTTGCGATCGATACGAACACCGACCATATCTTTCTTATCTACTTCAAACTCAAGCCAAGCACCACGGCTTGGAATAATCTTTGTTGTGTAAACATCTTTGTCAGATGTTTTTTCAATTGTGCGTTCAAAGTAAACGCCAGGTGAGCGAACAATCTGTGAAACAACTACGCGCTCAGTTCCGTTAATTACAAATGTTCCACGAGGTGTCATTAATGGGAAGTCGCCCATAAAAACTGTCTGAGATTTAATTTCACCTGTTATGTTGTTTGTAAACTCTGCAGTTAAGAAAAGTGGAGCAGCGTAAGTAATGTCGCGCTCTTTGCACTCTGCAATTGTGTACTTAGGTGGCTCAAAGCGATGGTCACGAAATGAAAGTGACATTGATCCTTGGAAATCTTCAATCGGTGAGATCTCTTCAAAAATTTCTTCAAGTCCAGATTGCTTAGGAACCTCGCCACGATTTGATTTCTCAGCGGTGCTTAAGCGAGCGCGCCATGCTTCGTTACCAAGTAACCAATCAATACTTTCTAGTTGTAGTGAAAGTAGATTTGGAACTTCAAGTGGTTCGCGAATTTTTGCAAATGAAACACGTGCTGGTGCTTGAGATTTAATTTTTGAAGCGGCCAAAGTTTCCTCCAGTAATAAACTGCATTAAAACGCACGGCTACCGCTAGGTCATAGCCGCTATATGCCTGACCTGTTGGATTGAAAATTATGAAGGGGCAGAGTATCTAACCTCTGCCCCTTCTGTCTAATTCAAGTACTTACTTGATAGTGACCTTAGCGCCAGCAGCCTCAAAAGCAGCCTTCGCTTTATCAGCGGTTGCCTTATCAGCCTTCTCCATGATGGTAGCTGGTGTGGCATCAACTAGATCCTTTGCCTCTTTTAGGCCAAGGCTGGAGTTAAGTGCACGTACCTCTTTGATAACTGCAATCTTCTGAGAACCAGCATCTTCAAGGATGATGGTGAACTCATCTTGTGCAGCATCTGCTGCGCCACCGGCTGCGCCGGCTGCTGCTGCAGCAACTGGAGCTGCTGCTGTTACATCAAACTCTGTCTCAAATGCTTTCACAAACTCTGTTAGTTCAACCAAAGTCATATCTTTGAACTGACCTAATAGATCTGGGGTACTTAGCTTTGCCATGTTCGTTCCTTTTCTTTTTGTTCCCGACTCCAACTCTTGGTATGAGTACGGGGGTTGGGGGTCGGTTTAGTTTTCTGTGCTTTCAGCAGCAGGTGCCGCTTCGGCTACAACTTCAGGTGTTGCAACTTGCGCAACGACTGCTTCTGCAACAACTTCAGGAGCTGCTTCGGCAACGACTGCCTCTGCTACAACTTCAGGTGCTACTTGCGCAACTGGTGGAGCAACTGGTGCTGGTGCACCTGCCTCCATCTTGATGCGAAGACCATCAAATGTTCTAGCAGCCTTAGACATTGATGCTTTAAGTGCACCGGCAATCTTGGCAAGTAGAACTTCGCGAGATTCAAGATTAGCAAGTTGCATAATCTCAGCAGTTGTTACTGCCTTACCATCAAAAATTCCACCCTTAATAATTAGAAGTGGATTTTCCTTAGCAAAATCACGTAATGCTTTAGCAGCATCAATTGGGTCACCTTTAATAAATGCAACAGCAGATGGACCAGCCAGCATTGCTGGATCTAGATCAACACCAGCTTCTTTTGCTGCAATTTTAGTTAAAGTGTTCTTAACTACGGAGTACTTGTTTTTTACACCAAGTGATCGACGTAGTTGCTTTAATAATGTAGCGGATAGACCACGGTACTCAGTAAGTACAGTTGCATTTGCGGTGCGGAAATCTTCTGCGATCTCTGCAACAGCAGCGCTCTTATCTGGGGTTGCCATTTGGCATCCTTTCTAAATAAGAAAAACCTCGGCGCATAAATGCACTCGAGGTTATCGATTACACCTATGCGGGCTGTTTTTCAACAATTACCTTTTAAAGATTTACTTTAAAAGACCTGCAGTCTTTGGTTTTCTGTCTTTCTAATTATTTTATTAATTAGCCTGACTGAATAAGCCAAGGGTAGGCGGTAAGGCCTACCCAAGTCAAAATTACTTATTTATTGGATCTGGGCTCCACCATCACGAGCAACTGAGGTATCAAGTTGGATTCCTGGGCTCATAGTTGATGAAACAGTAGCTGACTTAATAAAGCGGCCTTTAGATGATGCAGGCTTTGCTCTCATTACCTCTTCAATTGCTGCAGCATAATTTTCAGCAAGTTGTTCAGCAGTAAATGAAACTTTACCAATTACAAAGTGCAGGTTTGAATTCTTATCAACTCTGAACTCAATCTTTCCACCTTTAATATCAGTAACTGCTTTAGCAACATTGGTCGTAACAGTTCCAGTCTTTGGGTTTGGCATTAGGCCACGAGGTCCAAGAACTTTTCCAAGTCGGCCAACCTTTCCCATTAATTCAGGTGTTGATACAACTGCGTCGTAATCAAGACGCCCCTTTGAAACTTCATCGATTAATTCATCTGCGCCAACAATGTCAGCACCAGCAGCACGTGCCTCTTCAGCTCGCTCACCACCGGCAAAAACTAAAACTCTGGCAGTCTTACCAGTTCCGTGTGGCAAGTTAACGGTGGAGCGAATAGCTTGATCTGCTTTCTTTGGATCCACACCTAAAAACAATGCGATATCAACAGTTGCATCGTATTTAACAGTTGAAGTCTCTTTAACTAACTTCATCGCCTCACCTGGCATATAAAGATTATCTAACTTTATCTTCTCGGCGGCGGCCTTATATTTCTTACTGCGCTTCATTTCTTCTCCTCTTAATTAATCTTGAAAGGGTTTTCAAGATTGGGGTTGTGGTGTTTGCGAACCAGCGAGGTTCTCCCACATTATTTATTTTAACTTGAGACGGTAATACCCATCGAACGAGCGGTACCGGCAATAATTCGTGAAGCCATCTCTAAGTCATTAGCATTTAGATCAACCATCTTTTGCTTGGCTATATCTTCAACCTGTGCCTTAGTTAGATTTGCAACTTTATCTTTATGGGGAACTGCTGATCCCTTTTCAATTCCGGCAGCCTTAAGAATTAATCGTGAAGCTGGTGGAGTTTTAGTAATAAAAGTAAATGAGCGATCCTCAAATACAGTAATTTCAACTGGAATAATATTTCCTTTTTGGCTTTCAGTCGCAGCGTTATACGCCTTAACGAAGTCCATGATGTTCACACCATGCTGGCCTAATGCTGGTCCTACTGGTGGCGCCGGTGTGGCTGCTCCAGCCTGAATCTGCAGCTTAATAAGTGCGGTTACTTTTTTCTTTGGTGCCATGGTTTTTTCCTTTTCTCTTCTCGTTAAATCTTTTGTACCTGATGAAATGAAAGTTCAACTGGAGTCTCGCGGCCAAAGATAGAGACTAATACCTTTAACTTTGCTTGCTCTGGCATGATCTCAGAGATAGTTGCTGGCAAGGTTGCAAACGGACCATCCATAACAGTGATGGATTCACCAATTGCATAATCAATATCCTTCATCTCAATCTTGCCGCCCTTCTTAAGTGGGCGTGGAGCTAATATGTTTTCAACTTCAGAAAGCGTAAGTGGTGATGGATGATGAGCGTTACCAACAAAGCCGGTAACACCTGGTGTGTTTCTAACGCATGACCATGACTCATCAGATAATTCCATACGAACTAATACATAACCTGGAAATACGTTGCGCTTTACTACTTTAATTGCGCCATTCTTAAGCTCGCGAACCTCTTCTTCAGGGACTTCAATCTGGAAGATAAAGTCCTCCATATTTAAAGATTGAATACGGTTTACTAAATTTCCTTTAACCTTCTTTTCATATCCAGCGTATGAGTGAACAACAAACCACTCACCTGGTGCGTTGCGAAGGGCGGCGCGAAACTCAGCGTTCTCATCATTTTCTTCACTAACACTCTCATCAGTTACATCTTCAATAACTGGCGCAATTACCTCTTCTACAACTGGTGCTACCTCGGTAACAGCAAGAGCTGCTTCAAATGCATCCACTGGTGGATTAGCTGGGGTATCAATTGACATCATATTTTCCTAGATCCCTTAGCCGAATACCCAGAAGGTAATTTTTGTTAAAATTAAATCAAATATTGAAACTACTAAAACAACAAATCCAACGAATACTAAAACCACAGCTGTGTAGGTAGTTAATTGATTTCGAGTTGGCCAAACAACTTTTACTAACTCAGAAATAATTTGGCGGTAGAACAGGCCGATGCGACCAAAGAGCCCTTTGGCTTCTTCAGTTGAGACAATCTCTTCGCTCATCTACCTATTCCTTTTCTTTTCAGTTCTTACTTACTTCTTACTAATCAACGAACTACTTGCAGGGCAGGAGGGACTCGAACCCCCAACCGGCCGCTTTGGAGACGGCAACTCTAGCCAATTGAGCTACTGCCCTTTGTCCCGAATTAAGGCATGA
>Ga0207909_1000643_pt1 | contig 10916 bp, 6 predicted proteins | sample LakMenEpi05May10_FD_150672 | JGI IMG/M metagenome (GOLD analysis project Ga0207909, IMG submission 150672) | Freshwater microbial communities from Lake Mendota, WI - 05MAY2010 deep hole epilimnion (SPAdes) | ecosystem: Environmental > Aquatic > Freshwater > Lake > Epilimnion/Euphotic zone ...
AGTAGTCAATCCTGCACCAGAAATTGGCGGACTGCATTGGTGCCTTGATAAGATCATGAGCAAGCCTGGCCTCTTTGAAAGCGGTTTCATAAACATGAGCAAACAATTCAAAAAAGAAATTCCGGCAATGCCCCTGGGTGATTCGCTCGGACAAAAAATCCTGCTCAGCGGTGAAGATCTTGGCAAACGATTGAACATTGAAAACCCTGAACTCTATGCCGTATTTCCTTACAGGATATTTGGCGTTGGCAAGCCAGATCTTGAACTGGCATTGAATACTTTTTCAATGAGGGGATACAAAAGCTGGAATGGATGGCACCAGGACGCCATTCAGGCGGCCTTGCTGGGATTGACTGCAGAAGCAAAGAAAATGGTGGCCTCCAATTTTACTGCAAAACAGAACAGCAGCAGGTTTCCTGCCTTCTGGGGCCCCAACTATGATTGGGTTCCAGACCAGGACCATGGAAGCGTTTCTTCAAGGGCGCTGCAGAACATGCTGGTTCAAACCGATGACAATAAAGTACTGCTTTTCCCTGCATGGCCCAAAGAATGGAATGTGCAATTCAAAATCCACATCCCTGGCAAAAAGTCCATTGAGGGTAGTTATCATCAAGGAAGCGGAGTGAAATTAAAAAACAAACCGACTGGCATCAGGATAGAGACATTGATCAATTGATATACAAGACCTCGCTATCCTTCATGCATTTGTAAAAACGCTAGCATGCCCATCATGAAAAAAATCATTTTTCCACTCATTGCCCTATTGGGAATACTACCACTCGCACAATCTCAACAGCGACCAAACGTCATTTTCATCCTTGCGGATGACCTTGGCTATGGAGACCTCAGCTGCCTGAACCCTAGTTCAAAAATCAGTACGCCCAATATAGACAGGCTTGCAAGGGAAGGAAAAACATTTACGGATGCGCATACCCCCGCATCGCTCTGTACCCCAACAAGGTATGGGATTTTGACTGGTCGGTATGGGTGGCGATCCTCTTTAAAAAGAGGCGTATTGAAACACTATGATCCACCGCTGATTGAACCTGAAAGATTCACGGTGGGCCAATTGTTTCAGGAAAATGCCTACGCAACTGCCTGCATTGGCAAATGGCATTTGGGATGGGATTGGCCATTGAAGAACAACAGCTTCTTCAGGGATTCATTGTACAAAGGCAATGACAAACCAGCTGACCGGTTGAGGATAGAAAAACTGGTTGATTTTTCAAAACCCATTGAAAATGGACCAACCACCAAGGGGTTTGATTATTATTTTGGAGACGATGTGCCCAACTATCCTCCCTATTGTTTTTTTGAGAACAACAGAACCATTGGCATTCCTACGCGCTACAAACCTGATTCAATGTATGGCCATCCCGGATTCATGACAGACAATTGGAACCTTGAAGCAGTTGTGCCAGGCATCACGGCAAAAGCCGTTGATTTCATCAAGGAAAAAGCAGGCAATAAAAAACCCTTCTTTCTTTATTTTGCCCTGACGTCTCCACATGTGCCCATCGCACCTTCTGCACAATTCAAAGGTACCAGCAAAGCTGGGCCATACGGAGATTTTGTGCAGGAAACGGATTGGGCGGTGGCCCAAATCATGAAGGCAGTTCAAGACGCAGGCATTGACAAAAACACGATCATCATTTTTACCAGCGACAATGGATCGCCTGGTCAGGATGGAGAAAAAATGAGTGGTGTAATGAATGCTGTAATGAAATATGACCACTACCCCAACTACCCCTTCAGGGGAATGAAAACCGATCTCTGGGAAGGCGGACACCACGTGCCGTTCATCGTAAAATGGACTGGCAAAATAAAGGCCAATTCCACTTCCTCAACCACCATTTGCCAGACAGATTTTTTGGCAACCTGTGCAAGCATCCTAAACGCCAAGATTCCGGAAAAAGAAGCAGAAGATAGCTATAGCATATTGCCCCTTTTACTGGATAAAAATACACCTGCCTACAGTAGGCCCTATACGGTTCATCATTCCGGCGAAGGATTTTTTGCCATCAGACAAAATGAGTGGAAACTGATCATGACAGGCAACTCCGGTGGAGGTTTGGTTCCAAGCATACCAGAAAAAGTGAACGGTGTTGCAGTTCCCCTTCAATTGTATGACCTGAAAAATGATCTGCAGGAAAAAAACAATCTCTACCTCAAATACCCTGAAAAAGTAAAAGCACTCCAGCAATTGCTACAACAGGCGAAAGCTGGCATGAGGTAAAGACTTGGTGATGGATTAATTGGAAGCAGCATTGGGCCATGGAATTTGCTGTCCAGTCTGCTTGAATGTTGGCATGGATGCATTGCGTTTTTTCAACGTGCTGGTCATCAAGGATGCCATCTCACGAAGCTTTGCTGGTTGCACTTTTGCTAAATCATGTTCCTCACCAATGTCTTTGGATAGGTCATACAATTCCAATGCTCCAGTCTTATGAAAATAAACCAGCTTCCAATTGCCTTTGCGCAAGGCCGTTCCCCAGGAGATGCCGTGGTAATTGACATTGGTCCAATTGTTGGGATAATGCCATAGTAAAACTTTTTTGTCGTCTTTCAGGGCAGGGTTTCTCAGAAAAGGGACGATGGATTTCCCATCAATCGTTTGCACTGTTCGGTATGCTTTGGATCCTGCCAAATCAAGGATGGAGGGAAACCAATCATCGATGCTTACATATTGATGGTTGGTTGAATTGGCCTGTATCCCAGGTCCAGCAACAATCATGGGAACCCTGATGCCTCCTTCATAAAGCGAGCCCTTCCCCTGCTTTAACGGAAGATTCTGTGTATGTACTTTCCCGCTGCGGGGCGGTACCAAACTGAGGCTTCCATTGTCTGTCATGAAAATCACCATGGTGTTTTTGTCTTGCCCACTCTGCTTTAGATAGTCCATCAACTCTCCCAGGCTTTTGTCCATCCCTTCCACCAGTGCAGCATATTTGGCTTCTGTATCCGTAAGGCCTTTGTCTATATAGTGTTGGTAAAAGCGATCATCCTTGTTGAAAGGTAAATGCACGGCATAGTGCGCCATGTAAAGGAAAAAAGGCTTTCCTGTTTTTTCATTTGCCTGCATGGCAGCGATGGCCTCTTCCGTCAATGCATCGGTTAAAAATGTTCCTTTGGCAGCATGCTTCTCAAGGCCACGAACTCCCCAGAGTGTATCATTGGGATTACCCTTGTATTTGTCTTTGGCAAGAAAACTCCCGGGATGTCCTGCAGCAGTACCAGCAATGTTGACATCAAAACCAACGGTCAATGGATTGGAAGCCGGCGTGCCATAAGGCGCGAAATGGGCCTTCCCACAATGAATGGTATGGTATCCGGCTTGTTTCAACAATGAAGGCAATGGCGTGGCCAATACAGTATTGTTGATGCCCTCCACAGGGCTCATGCCATTGTGGTTCCAATTCGGTGGATTCAACACACTGTCCGGATAATCTGTTGGTGTATTCTTTTTTACGTTGGTCCAGTTGGTGACATTGTGCCTGGCAACATTCATGCCCGTCATCAGGCTCACACGGGTTGGGGTGCATACAGGATTGGAATAGGCATTGGTAAACTTCATGCCCTGCGCTGCCAGCCGCTCCATGTTGGGGGTTCTGAAGATTGAATTCAAGGGCGTTTTTTTGTCCCAAAATGGAAGCGAGCAATCCTGCCATCCCATGTCATCCACCATGAAGAAAATGATGTTAGGGCGTTGTTCTTGTGCATCAACAGACAAACCAAACAACAACAATGCAGGGAGAATTGAACGCAACAATTTCATGAAACTCATTTTAAAAATTAAGTTGTTTCCATGGATATTCACCATCATTTTTTTGAGGCTTCCCAGGAGTAGATCTTCCTTCCTGGATGTATTTTTTCAGCAGAGCAGTCAACTCTTCAACCAGCTGCGGAAACTGATGATAACAGTTGTCTTTTTCAGCAGGATCTTTTTTGAGGTTGTACAATTGAATGGGTGGTAATCCCTCTTCCGCTTTGCCCGGTGTTGGGAAACTCCAACCACCAGAACCTGCAGCAAGGATGAGTTTCCAATCTCCCTTCCGAATGGCAAAGCTACCATTGATGGAATGGTGCACAGTCGCTTCTCGAATGGGCATGGTCGCAGAAGGCTTCAACAAGACAGGAAGAAGATTATAACTGTCTTCCGCCTCATTGTCCTTCAAATCATATCCAACGATGGAAGCAAAGGTGGCCATGAAATCATTCAGTGATACCGTCTGGGAAACAGTGCTCGGGCGCTTGATGGTTGCGGGCCACTGCACCACCAATGGCACACGGTGTCCCGCTTCAAATATATCCGCCTTGTGTCCACGGTAGCCGTTGTTTGAATCATGTCCCCTTTCTTTCAAGAATTTAAAATCAGCCTGCGGAGAGCAGCCATTGTCAGAGGTAAAAACAAGGATTGTATTTTCTGTCAGGTTGTTCGCTTTCAATGCCTGTTGAATGGCACCAACAAAATCATCCACCTGCTTCACAAAATCTGCATAGACATTCAGGCCTGAACTTCCAACGAATGACTTGTCTGGCGAAATGGGAGTATGGGGAGCAGTGATGGGCAGGTATAGAAAAAATGGCTTCCCAGCGCTTGCAGCCTTGCCGATGTAGTTGACGGATCTTTGCTGAAGCTCAGGCAAGATCTGCTCCAGGTTCCATCCCTCAACACCTGTTCCAGGCCTACAATCTGCATAGGGTTGCGTTGGATAAAAAACCGTTGGCTTACCCAAGATCCTATCGTTTTCCAAATATGCATATGGAGGATAATTGGGTGCGTCCATCCCAAAGAAATAATCAAACCCAATGGATGTTGGTCCACCGGAAACCTTCTTTGCAAAATCAAGGTTCTGCTGGTCTTTGTTGTCAACCGGAGCCTTACCGTCGGTAGTAGGCCAGTTCCAGCCCAAGTGCCACTTCCCCATCGCTGCCGTCTGGTAGCCCTTTGATTTGAGCATGCTGGCCATGTTGGTTCTGCCCATTTCCAGCAATGGTTTTTCGTATTGCACCAATACGCCTTGTTTCAATCTTGACCGCCAATTGTACCTGCCTGTCAAAATACCATAGCGCGTTGGCGTACATACAGCGGAACTGGAATGTGCATCGGTAAACAGGATTCCGTTTGCAGCAATCTTATCGATGTTGGGCGTATTGATTTTTCCATGCGGATTGAAACAGGAAACGTCACCCATACCCAAATCATCCGCCAAAATAAAAATGATGTTGGGACGGTTGCTGTTCAGCTGGGCATTGACCAACAAAAAGGCAAAAAGGAAATAACATAAAAACAAAAAACTTGTGGCATGATGACGCATCCCACAAGTTAATTTTTTTTCCGCATCCGCTGCATGATGCTGCTATTCATTTCAACAGAAGAAAGGCATCAATCCCTTGCCACCTCTCCATGATAAATGGAGTCGAGGCCCTGCTCTTCCTCTTCTGCCGTAACTTTTACCCGGGTGATCTTGTTGATCAACACCAACATGTAATATGTGAAAAGGTATGCATAAACAGATGTGGCCACTACCGCAATGAGTTCTTTGAAAAAGAATTCTGTACCGCCAAAAATCAAGCCATCTGCACCGTTGGGATTGATGGCCTTGGAGCCCAATACACCCAAAAGAATGGTCCCTACAACGCCTCCTACACCATGCACACCCCAGACATCAAGTGCATCATCCCAGCCCATCCTGTTCTTGAGCTGCACTGCCCAATAGCAGACAAGAGAGCCCAGTATGCCGATGAGGAAAGCAGATTCATAGGTGATATAACCGGCTGCAGGTGTAACCGTTGCCAGACCTGCCACAGAACCTGTGAGCAAGCCTACAAAAGTGGGACGTTTATGAGAACCGAACCATTCAATGCACATCCAGGTGACGGCACCTACAGATGCAGCCAAGTCCGTATTGATAAAAGAAAGCGCTGTAATCCTGTTTACATTCAATTCACTGCCAGCATTGAAGCCATACCATCCAAACCAAAGCAAGGCTGTTCCTATGGCCACCAGCGGCAGGTTATTGGGCCTGTCATGTTTGACCCTTCTCTCACCCACATAAATAACAGAGGCCAATGCTGCAAAGCCAGCAGTAGCGTGTACCACAATTCCACCAGCAAAATCAAGCACGCCCCATTTGGCCAACAGGCCGTTGCCCCAGATCATGTGGGCGAAGGGGTAATAAACAAGTATTTGCCAGAAGGTAAGGAATATGAAAAATGCCTTGAACGTAATGCGGTTGGCAAAGGCACCGGTGATGAGTGCTGGTGTAATGATGGCAAACATCATCTGGTAGGCGATGAAAACAATTTCCGGGAAACGTTTTTCGTCAGAGAACAAGGAGTCAGGTGTTACTCCATGGTAGAAGGCTTTTTCCAAATCTCCAATGATCTGCCCCTCACCGCCACTGAAGCAAAGGGAATACCCAAAAGCATACCATAGCACCGATGTCCAGCCCATGGATACAAAACTCTGTATCATCACGTTGAGGATATTCTTCTTGCAAGCCAATCCTCCATAAAAAAAAGCCAGTCCGGGAGTCATCAACATTACAAGACTGGTGCAAACGATCATAAAGACCGTTAATCCAACATCGATCATAATTAAGGGTTTATAGTTTGGGGACTGCAATATCAACAATAAAAATGAATAATTATTGATATTTTATTAACCAAAACTTAAAAACCATGTATCGATCCCATGTTTTTTACATATATAATAATTTTTAATATGTAACTAGCGCAACGCTATGGTCAGCTCTTTGAACAGGATTCCCTCATAAGGATTTTTCACCCCTGCTTCAAAAAAACACGCGAGGTTGCCATTCGGCAACAAGACCAAATTGGAGTAGGCCGCCGGACCTTCATGAACAAGTTGATTGATAGCCCAGGTTTTTCCCTTGTCATAGGAAAGCCTGACTGTCATCTTGGACCTGGATTTTTGACTGGCTGGATTGGAGAAGGCGAGAAATGGCTTTTTGCCCTTTGGAGCGCACCAAAGCAGGCTGGCCTGGCAAACAGGTTCAATGAGTGAAGTATCCGGCTGAAGGGCTGACCAGGTTTCACCACCATCCTTGCTGGTTGAAGTCTGCCTAACCCTCGTAGCATTGTAGTTGCGCATGTTCAGCAGCAGCTTCCCCTTGGGGAGTTCAGCGATGGTGCATTCATTGACCTGGTCTAAGGGCGTTGTGCCGCCCAGTTTCCAGGTTTCTCCGCCATCATCAGAATGGATGGTATGCGAAAAGTATTTTTTTGTACCGGCCTCTATGTGGTCGCAGGGAATCACCAACCGTCCCTCATATTTTCTTGAACGGAGTTGTATGCCATTGACAGGTCCGGTGGCATACCAGGTCCAGTTCGGTTGCTTTACAGCAGCCGTAATTTCTTTTGCAGCAGTCCAGGTATTTCCATCATCCATGGAAGACATCACAAAAATGCGTCGGCTGTCCTTGCTTTTCTGGGCGATGATTTGGGCTTCATGATCGGTGCCCAGGTTCCAGGTAGACAACAAGATGATCTTGCCTGTTCTTTGGTCTACAACTGGAGCCGGATTGCCACAGGTATTTTCAGCATCATTCCAAACCACGGAAAGCTTTGACCAAGTCTTGCCTCCGTCTGAAGAACGCTTGACAACAAGATCAATATCACCGGCATCCCCACAATTGTTTTTTCTCCCCTCCGCAAAAGCGAGCAAGGTTCCCTGGGTTGTTGAAACAATCGCAGGAATCCGAAAGCATCCATACCCTTCTTCACCGGCTTTGAAAAGATGATTCAATTCTTGTCCCCATCCAATAGACTGAAGCATGCAAACAAACAACAAAAGACCAAAGGATTTTTTCATAAGATTCAATTTTACAGTTTAGCCCTCTTCACAATTACAGGAAAATCTTTGGGGGCAAGCTTATAGGCCATTCCTGCTGGAAGAATAACCTCGACTGAACGTTTACCATTAATGGTTGAAATGGTTTCTTTTACCGGGCCCAATGGCGTGGGCAACACATAGATTGCTGATTGCAGATCACCTGGCTGTGGGTCGATGAGGATTTCTTTGAAACCGGGCTTTGAAGGGCGAAGGCCCATCAGCCTGAAGGCGATGATATTCGCAGGTGCAGCACCCCATGCATGGTTCCAATCCAGGTTGGGCTTGAACTTGCTGTCCCAGGCTTCCATTGTCATCCCTGCGCCCACTTCAATCATGTGGTACCACCCCCTGTCTTTTCTTGAATTAAGCAATGCGAGAGCTTCCTTTTCCAATCCATTCTCATACAAAGCATCCATTAAAAACTGAGAGCCATATACAGAGCAGGCCATTTCTTTTTTGATCACAAAGGGAATTACCTTAGCCTTTTGACTTTCATCCAGCAATCCAAAATCCAATGCAAAAAAGTTGGCATGGAATGAAGCATGAGCTGTGGTATCGCCATCCCTTACAAGGCCGGTATTTTTGTCAAAGAACATAGCAGAAAAAGATTGCTTCACCTGCGCAGCCCTTTGCTTGAAAAATACCTGATCTGTTTTCTTTTGGAGCAGGATGGCAAATTGTTCCATCAAGATCAAAGACTTGTAATGATAGGCGTTGACAATGCTGTTGTACTCGCAAAAAACAAATTCATCTGCTTCTCCTTTGTAATCAGGACCAGCCAGGTTGTTTCCCCGTTGTGGCCAATCGGTAATATCCCTCAGTACTGCCTTTTGGTCGAAAGTGACATAATGCAGGGAATCCAGCAAGGACTTATTTTGCTTGCTACCAACCGTGGTGATCAAGTTCCCTTTTTTTGCCAGTGACATCAGGGTTTTGGTCTTCAGGAGATCATAATATTTCTTGATCAATTGTGTATTGCCGGTATACATGTAATCATTCCAGATCACCTGGTGCATTTGCAAATGCCATTCAGTAGGCCAGGTGGGATGCATCATCAGGTGATCGATGGTATTGCGCGCAACTTCATATACCGAGTCAACAGCATAATGAGAAAGTTGATTGATGAGGGCATCTGCTTCATAGGGAATGCGCTCGCGATCACCATCAATATAAAGACCAGCCACAGTAGTGGCTTTGATCGAATGTTTGCAGAGCTCCCAGATCTGGTTCAAGACAGTGTCTGAACTCATGAACGAAGCAGCATTTTCATTGAACCGGTAATGGAATATATCCCTTGTAGGGATCACGGCAAACGTGCCTGCATGCTCAATTTCTACGTAGCGAAAGGGTGTAACGAGACCCATCCATTCTGGCAACAGGATGGCATTGCCTGAAGTATTTTTCTTGTTGGGAACATTGGGGAAATAAAGGGTATCAGTATCGCCCTGGTTTTTGATGTAGGTGAATTGAAAAAATCGGATGTTGACACCGGGAGGGTTTCTGTCTATTTTACCGGTTGCATCCAGCTTCTCTCCCATGAACACCTTGATCATGTCGCCATTTTTCATGCTTGTTGTGACAAGTTTCAGCCGACCAAAATAAGTCTTGCCAAAATCATAATGCTTTCCGTTTGGGGCGTATTTTCTTTCTGTCTTCGGTTGCTCCTGCACTGCAAGAAGTCCTTTTTGATAAACCCTTTCCTGGGCAATGGAAATCACCGAAACAAAGAAAAGTGCGATTGAGATGACAAAGCGAACAAATGCAATTCTATTCATGGATTTAAGGTACAAAAAAAGCCGCTTCCATGTGGAAGCGGCTTTTTTTATGCGTAAGAAAAAAGCTTATTTAACGTCCCAGAAAAGCTTCTGGTTCAAATTGTCTTTTGCGCTTACTGCAGCATAGTTGGCCTTGTTGTAAATGGTTTCACTTACAGGATAAGACCACCTTACTGGAGGTTTGGTTTGGGCATTGGCTCCATCTGCCTGGAAGGACAGCGCTGGGTCAAGCCTTCTCACTTCAGACCAAAGTTCTACTGGCTGAACAACGTTCATGTGCAACCATTTTTGGGCAGCAATCAAGGCAATCCTTGCAGCGGGTGTAGTAGCCCTATCAAAGCTAATACCATTGGCAGCGAGGTAAGCAGTGATTTCAGCAGGAGCAACTGCGGTAACAGCTGGTGAAGTTGCATCCTTGCTGAGGGCACGGATGGCAACATAGTAGTTGATGGATTCTGTAATTCCTTTTTGATAGGCAGTCTTTGCAGCAGCTGTATTACCAGCTTTTACATAAGATTCTGCAGCCATGAAAGAAACTTCAGCAGCATTCATCACTACACCAGGAAAAAATTGGTTGCGGCTGAGGGTTGTCCTGTTGTACATGGCCAGTTTACCACCAGCGATGGCAGGCGTCTGAACATCAGCATTCGCCAATTGGTCGAGCCCAGTATATACACCAGCAGCAGTCATTCCTGGCTCAAATACATAACGCAACCTTGGGTCAACATTGGTTTTCATGTGGTCGATCATTGCCTTAGGAGCAACGTTACCATTCCAGTCTTCCAAACCAGTCCTGAAACCGTTTGAGTTGATAGAAGTATTCAAATCAAGCACATTGATCTGTACATTGTCCATGTTGGTAGCAATTACAGGATATTTTGCAGGGTTTCCAAGGATGGATGCAATCTCAGAAGTTGCCCTTGCGCTGAAAGCACTTGCATCACTAACCCTTGTCAACATTCTTAAACGAAGAGAGTTGCAATATTTGGCCCACTTGCTTACATCACCTTTGTTTACCAAGTCTTGGTTCTTGAAACCAATGAGGATACCAGGATTAACGGTAATGGTGCTGAGTTCATCAGCAGCAAGTTTCAAATCATCCAACATTTTTGTATAAAGCTTGTCAGCTCCATCATAGGCTGGAAGTGAAGCCAAATAGTCTCCACCGTTTGCGCTCAACTTACCGGCTTCGGTGAAAGGGATATCGCCATGAAGGTCAACCACCTTTTGTGTATGATCGTAAAGATAGATCATCGCAGCAAGCATAAAAACACGGTAGTTCT
>Ga0207909_1000645_pt1 | contig 10896 bp, 6 predicted proteins | sample LakMenEpi05May10_FD_150672 | JGI IMG/M metagenome (GOLD analysis project Ga0207909, IMG submission 150672) | Freshwater microbial communities from Lake Mendota, WI - 05MAY2010 deep hole epilimnion (SPAdes) | ecosystem: Environmental > Aquatic > Freshwater > Lake > Epilimnion/Euphotic zone ...
TTGGCAACGAAATGACTATCTCTGGAATCCGAGCGTCGAGATTCTCGGGAACACTGATGCGCTGTGCCGAGAAACTTGCGGGTTGATCGTCGCGTTTGTTCAATCGACCAGCCACTGTGATGATTTGATCGTCTACTAATAAGTGCCCGTACTCAGCAAGTGTTTTTGAAAACACGGTGACCTCTACCGAACCGTCCATGTCTTCCAACACGAATGTGGCCATCTGGTCGCCCTTCTTCGTGAATCGACGACTAAGAGAAGTCATCACTCCACCGATGGTGACTTGACCTGGCTCTAAATTTTCGAGGTCACGGATGGTGCTGGTCACAAGCCGGCGCAACGCAAACTCAACACCGCGTAATGGATGATCGGAGATGTACAAACCAAGCATGTCTTTTTCGTTGCGCAACTGATCGGGCTTTGTGAAATGCAAATCTGGAATCTGAGTTTCTGATGACCAACCGCTATCGGATGCGGCCTCCATCTCTCCGAACAAAGACATCACGCCTTTTTCCTCTTCACGTCGCTTGACAAGTGCTGCATCAATAATGGATTCGTGCACCATCAGAAGACCGCGACGTGGGTGACCAAAAGAATCGAATGCTCCGGCTTTAATTAAGGATTCAATTGCGCGCTTATTCAGAGCCTGCTCGGGAGCGCGACGAGCAAAATCATGGAACGACTCGTAGGGGCCGTTGGCATCGCGTTCTTGAAGCATCTGGGCAACGAGACCTTCACCAACATTGCGCACACCCGACAACGCAAACACGATGCGCTTCTCACCGTTGGTCGTAATGGCTGCAAAGTCTGAACGTCCGGCATTGATATCAGGGTTAGACACAGTGATGCCCATGGCGCGTGCATCGGCAAGATGTACGGCGGCTTTGTCATAGTTGCCTTTTACAGACGACAAAAGGCACGCGGAATACTCGACAGGGTAATGAGCCTTGAGATATGCAGTTTGATATGCGATGAGGCCGTATCCGAATGCATGGCTCTTATTGAATGCGTAATCAGCGAAGCCACGAATAATGTCGAATAATTCTTGACCTAATTCGCGACCGTACCCATTCTTTTCGCAACCTTCAACAAACGACCCCTCCTCTGCGGCCATCGCTTTTGGATCTTTCTTTCCGCAGGCTTTTCGCAAGTTGTCTGCTTGAGCAAGGTCGTAGCCGGCGAACTTTTGCGCAACACGCATCATGCTTTCCTGGTACACCATGAGTCCATAGGTGTCGTGCAAAACAGCTTTTGCATCTTCGTGGAAGTAATCGGGCTTTTCCAGATTATTTTTGTACTTCGCGTAACGCGTGTGCATCTTGGTGCTCATTGGCCCTGGTCTGTATAGAGCAATCACAGCGCACACGTCACCAAACTCTGTGGGCTTCATCAATCGCAGTAGTTGCTGCATGGGTGGAGACTCCAACTGGAACACGCCAATGGTGTCACCGCGGCTGAGGAGATCAAATGTTTCTTGATCCTCGAGCGAAATTTTGTCAATGTCGAATTCCGGATCAGTTTGTTCACGAATCATTTCAACTGCGTCAGAGATGACGTCAAGGTTGCGCAATCCGAGGAAGTCCATTTTCAAGAGTCCAAGTGACTCAACAGCGTGCATCTCGTATTGAGTCACGATGGGAGCTTCTTCTCCCGATGCGTCACTTCCCTTGCGCTGAATCGGTAGGTAATCCGTGAGAGGCTTTCCTGTGATCACAACAGCGGCTGCGTGAATACCATCTGACCGTTTGAGGCCTTCGAGACCACGTGCAACTTCTACAACCTTGGATGCGGTCTCATCGATAGCGACAAGATCTCGCAGTCCCTGTGCTTCGCGATAACCATCGGCGTGCTCTGCATCGAATTCAAAACACGCAGCAAGTGGAGTGTCTCGACCTTGCTGTAATGCCGGCATGAGTTTTGCAATGCGGTCGCCTACTCCGTACTCAAAACCCAATACACGCGCAGCGTCACGCACGGCATTTCGCGCCTTGATGGTGGCAAAGGTAATGATCTGAGCCACATGGTCTCGACCGTATTTATCTGCTGCATAGCGAATCATTTGATCGCGGTAACGAGAGTCAAAGTCCATGTCGATGTCGGGCATGCTGACACGTGATGGATTCAAGAAGCGCTCGAAGAGCAAGTCATACTTCAACGGGTCAAGGTCTGTGATGCGCAAGCAATACGCCACAGCACACCCAGCGGCAGAACCACGACCGGGCCCCACGCGAATACCTTCGCCACGTGCATAACGGATGAGATCCCACACGATGAGGAAATACGCATTGAACCCCATATCGCTAATGACTTTCAGTTCAAAGGCGATTCGCTCTACTTGTTCGGAGCTGAGGTTTTCACCCCACCGTTGTTTTGCACCTTCCCATGTGAGGTACGACAAGTACGCAGCTTCGTCTTTATAGGTAGCCGGAATTGGAAAATCGGGCAGGTGCGTTTCGTCGAATGAAATGTCGACGTTGGCGCGTTCAGCAACCCACAATGTGTTGTCGCAAGAGTCAGGCAGTTCGCTCCAGATGGCGCGCATCTCGGAAGAAGTTTTGAGGTAATGCTCGTGACCATCGAATCGAAAACGATCTTGGTCGCGCATGAGTGCACCTGTTTGAACGCATAACAACGCATCGTGAGCTTCGTGATCGCTCTTGTTGACATAGTGCGAGTCATTGGTTGCCAACAACGGTGCGCCAATAGTGCGCGCAATCTCTACAAGTTTTGGATTGGTGAGACGTTGATTAGCAATTCCGTGATCTTGTAATTCAACAAACAGATTGTCTTTACCGAAGATCTCTTGCAGTCGCCCTGCTTTTTGAATTGCGCCCTTTTCGTCACCATTGAGAAGTGACTGCAAAACATGACCACCGAGACAACCAGTGGTAGCGATAAGGCCAGAGGAATAGCGCTCGAGCAATTCCCAGTCGACGCGCGGTTTGTAGTGGTATCCCTCTAAGAAAGCCAAGCTGGAAAGCTGAATGAGGTTGCGATAACCCTCGTTTGTTTCTGCCAACAGCGTGAGGTGGTAATACTGCTTGCGTCCGCCTTCATCGGAGCCACCATTGTCATCCATGCGCCCGCGACGCGGAATGCGCTCGGTGCGATGGTCGTGAGCCATGTAGGCCTCGGTGCCGATGATTGGCTTGATGCCCTGTTTCTTGCACTCTTTGTAGAACTCGATAACGCCATACATGTTGCCGTGGTCGGTAATTCCGAGAGCCGGCTGGCCATCTTCAACTGCTTTTTTTACGAGAGCGTCGAGGCGGGCTGCACCGTCGAGCATGGAGTACTCGGTGTGGACGTGTAGGTGAGTAAATGATGAACTCACTACCAACTCCTTCTCCACTGAACCATGGGACTCGCACCGCACAACAGATGACACCGCTGTGGTTTGCCAAATTAGCAGTCGGGCGTGTCATCCACCTATGCCTTCGTGGCGACCCGTCCTAGAGGTAGGTGCCGGGGGGCGCGCTCGAGTTATCCCCAGATGAAGGGATCTGACGCAATTGCTCAAACTGTTGGCGCGCAGCCATCTGCTGGGCGAACAATGTGGCCTGAATCCCGTGAAAGAGACCTTCGAGCCATCCGACTAGTTGAGCCTTTGCAATGCGCAACTCGCCCTCACTCGGCGTTTCACCATCTTTGAATGGCAATGCAAGAGAATGAAGTTCTTCCACGAGGTCTGGCGACAACGCACTTGAAATCTCGATGATTGATCGCTCATAGATTTCTGCAAGTCTCTCGCGACTTGCCTCGTCTAATTGCGTACCACGAACTTCTTCCAGGAGTTGACGAATCATTGATCCGATGCGCATCACTTTGGCTGGTTCGGTAACAGATTCAGTAACTGTCTCACTTGTTGCAGGCAGAGAATTGACTACTTCTGCCCCAGTGACATGTTGGGAATTTTCATCGGGGTTAGACATCTGCCCATTCTGCCCTATTTCCAGACAGAAGCCTCTGCATCAAGATGCGACAGTGGCAAGTAATGGCACCAGCATTTCGTCTGCAGTTAAAGATCCGTGTCTACAGACCAATTCAAAAGCACCGCCATCAAGAGGTTCATCGAAACTCACAGGCGCATGCGCCACGAGGGCTACATCTCCCATTCGACGTTTGATTTCATCGCTGATTCGAGGCCCAAACCATTGTTCGTCGAGAACTTGATCGCGCGTGACCACCCATGCAACATCTTTGTATTGAGAACAGGCTTCCAACAATGCAGCCTCACGGCCGCGCATGGAATGTAACCACCGAAAGCGACCTTCGCCCGATTGATGACGAACCAAATCCAACACATCGCGCGACGGAAAGATGGTGCCATCACCAACATGCACTTGACCATGATCTGCGGTCACGATGAGAACAGTGTCCGCGGGAAGAACTGACAAAATATCTGCAACCAACTTGTCGGCCGTTTCAAGTTCAGCGTCGTAGTAATCGCCGAATCCTCTTTCATGTGCAATCTTGTCGACACCGTCGTAATACGCGTACACGAAATTTTCACCAGCAGCTAACGCATCACGCACAATGAGTGGAATACTGCTAGCTGCTCTCCATCCCATTGCTTTCACTCCAGACAAGTGCGCGTTGGTGAATCCGCTTCCTTCTAGTTCGGCCTTACTGATGACCGGCACACTCGAACCAAGAAATGGTGGACATGTCTGCACGATCTCTGGCGGATAACGACGTCGTAGATCGCCTTGATCATCACCCCATCGCAATACGTTCATCACCGTGTCACCCATATCCATGCGGTATCCGAGAATTCCGTGCTCGCCAGGTGACAATCCCGTCACTAATGATGTGAGCGCAGTTGCGGTGGTGGAGGGCGCAACGGTGGTGATGTGTGACCCGCCGAATTGCGACAACGTGGGCATGAGAGAGGCATGCGACTGAAATTGATTCCATCCCAACCCATCGAGCAACAAAAGAACGATGCGCTCAGCACCTTGCACCACCCCTGGCATCCACGCAGGGACCTGTCGTGGCCCTCCTGGGGCACACAAAACAGGAATGATGCCCGAGAGGCACCCGGAGGCATATTGGGGCAGAACTGGGGTTGGGACACTCACACACCCATTCCACCACCTACGATGGCAACATGCGAGTTTCTACGCGAGGTGATTATGCCTGTCGGGCCCTTTTGTCTTTGACAATGCACGCCGAGACAGCCTGTCCGACCTCAGTTCGCGATATCGCAGAACGCACTGGCTTGCCACAGCCCTACCTTGAGCAAATCTTGCTGGCACTCAAGGGAGCCGGATTAGTGCGTTCCAAGCGAGGCGTCGGCGGCGGCTACGTTCTTGCCAAGGCCCCAGCCGATATTCGACTCTCCGACATCATTTCTGCAGTGGACGGCCCCATCACTCTCGGCGACTTCGGCCAGCCCCACCAAGACGGCTCGTGTGACCACGAAGGACAATGCGTGTTGCTAGCCATTTGGGATGTTGCAGGCCATCACATGCGCGACCATCTAAATGCATACACACTCGAATCAATTGCTGCCGCTGCACACGGTACGGGCCCATGGCCCACAGTGGACCCGCATCACCACCACTAATTGCTAATCAGCGATTTCGAACGAACAGCGTTCGATAATTTCTTGCATGTCGCGAGGCGGCTCAGAAGTAAACGACACTTCTTCACCCGTTCCCGGATGAATGAGCGTGAGCATGCGTGCATGCAACATTGGTCGAGGTGCAACAAGCGCAGACTTTGCACCGCCATACATAGAGTCACCGACAACAGGGTGTCCTACTGCTGCTAAGTGCACACGAATCTGATGGGTGCGACCAGTTTCTAGGTTGCACTTCACAAGACTGAGTGCAGCGGGTTTATTGAACTCTTCTTCAACCGCGAGATGAGTACGAGCCCATTTTCCGCTGTTCACAACTGCCATGCGCATTGGGTCGCGAGGATCTCGCCCAATAGAGGCATCGACAATGGCAGTGGGTGAATCGAAATGACCCCATGTCAATGCAACGTATTCACGACCCACTTCATGTTCCGTTAAGGCTGCAATCAAGGAGTCGTACGCGCGTTGCGAACGAGCCACAACCATCATTCCCGTCGTGCCCGCGTCGAGACGATGCACAATTCCTGGCCGTGCAGGCTGACCCACGCTTGCAACCTCTGGATACAACGCAAGAATGCCATTGACAAGAGTTCCCAGACCGTGACCAGAAGCCGGGTGCACTACGAGGCCAGCCTGCTTGTTCACCACGATTATGTCTTCGTCCACGTACACAACATCGAGAACGACAGTTGCATCTGGACCAGGTGGTTCTGCCACAGGAATCTTGTCGAGGTCTACAACGATGCTTTGACCTTCTTTCAGGCGCGTCTTTCCGGAGAGTGCAACAGCACCATCAACTTCGGCACCGCCGTCTGCCACCAATTTGGTCGCGTCGGAACGTGAAATATCAGCAATCAAGGAAACGATTCGATCTATGCGTTCATTGTTGAGCGCTGCTGGAATGGTCTCTTCAACTCTCATGCTGTACTACTTCTTCTTGATTTCGAGATTCGAAAAATAACCCGAGCAGTAACGCTATAGCCCCAAGAGTGATACACGAGTCGGCAACGTTGAATATCGGAAACCATTGAAAATCAATGAAGTCCACAACGCTTCCCCGCATAAAGCCACCATGACGAAAAATCCGGTCAACAACATTGCCTGAGGCGCCAGAGGCAATAAACAGAAGCCCATATGACGACAATTTCGTATGGGCTGCACGAGCACTTCGGAGCAAAAACACAACAGCAATGCATGCCAGCACACCAACAACAGGTCCCATGCTTTTCCCTTGGGAGAAAGCGATGCCACTGTTGTATCCGAGATTGAACTGAAGTGTCCAGAACAGGTGCACGACATGCCCGTCTGATAGAGAAGAAACGGCCCAGGCCTTTGTCAGTTGATCAAAAGCAACGAGACAACCGAGAACGGCCGCTAGCCGCTGGGGCTGAATCACGACTCTGACAATCGCCTAGCGGCGACCCAATCCGCCAGCACGTTCTGTGACAAGTTCTGTTGCCCAAGGAAGCGCTTTCAAGCGTTCTTTTGGAATTGGCAAACCAGATACAACTGAGTACCCGTACTCGCCTACCTTCAAGCGCTGCATTGCAAGATCGATCTCTTCAATTGTTTGACGAGCTGCTGCGGAAAGAGTGAGGTCCTGTTCGCGCTCCACCACCATGGTGTCGCCTTCTCCGCCGTCTTCGTCGAACTGAACATCGCCCATCTCGTGATCTTCGATCATCGCATTTGCTTCGCTCTCAAGTCGATTGGCTTGGCCCAACAACTTTGCACGTTCAGAAATAAGAAGTTCACGTTGAGAGAAGAGGAACTTAAGATCGAATTCTTTCGTTGATGTCACTCCGTCTTGCGCAGGACCCTTCACAATCACCGGACGCTTTGGTGGTTCTGGCTTCTTTGGAAACTTACGTGGTGGCAATGCGTGCGGGTCAGGAACAACAACTGCAGCAGCTTTGACCGGTGCAACCTTTTTGACGGGTGCAGCTTTCTTTGCTGGAACAACTTTTTTGACAGGAGCAGCTTTCTTAACTGGTGCTGCTTTCTTGACAGGTGCAGCCTTCTTCACAACCTTTTTCGCTGGTGCAGCCTTCTTTACGATCTTCTTCGCTGGAGCTGACTTCTTTGCAGGAGCAGCCTTCTTCACAACCTTCTTTGCTGGCGTGGCCTTCTTCACAACCTTCTTAGCTGGAGCAGCTTTCTTCGCAGGTGCAGCCTTCTTCTTGGCCGGAGTAGCTTTCTTCGCAGGTGCAGCCTTCTTCACAACCTTCTTTGCAGGTACAGCCTTCTTCTTTACAGGGGCTGCCTTCTTCGTGGCCTTCTTCGCAGGGGCTGACTTTTTCTTTGTTGGCATGGTGTACACACTCTCCTTGAACTTGGGCGATGGCCCACGTTGCCCCGTGAGGCTACGGCTATTTATAGGGTTTTCTCAACGTTGAGCGGCAACAGAGACATTAATCAGAGTGCCTTCAATCGCGATCGTGCGTTCTACGGCGGTATCCCAGACCACAGACACGGCCAAAGTCTCACCAGCAATGAGTCCTTCGTGTGTCGCGACTTGGGCCTTCGTTGCCTCATCAACACCCAATGTAAGGACAATGCGATCAGAGACATCGAGTTGTGCATCACGGCGTGCTTGTTGCACTGCTCTCACTATGTCTCGTGCCAATCCTTCAGCTTCAAGTTCAGGAGTCACTTCAATATCGAGCAATACGACTCCGCCACCGCCGGACAAAGGAGCACTTGCTGTCCCCTGCTTGGTGACCAACTTCAGGCTGTATTCGCCAGGAACAAGACGTTCGCCAGCCACAACAATTGTGTCGCCGTCTTGTGTCCAGTCGCCCTTCTTCACCGCAACGATGACCGCTTGCGTGTGTGCACCGAGGCGCGGCCCAACTACAGCAGGAACAACTTGCAGTTCACGAGACGCCACCGCATCGACATCAGTCGTGAGCACAACCTCACGAACATTCACTTCGTCTCGAACGATGTCGAGGAAACCTTCGAGAGTCGCTGCGTCGGCACATGCAACAGTGAGCGATGACAACGGAAGTCGCACCCGACGACTGTGTGCTTTACGAACAGACAATGCCGACGAACACACTTCTCGCACCAAGTCCATGGACGCTACGAGAGCAGCATCTTTGGGTAATGCAGAACTAGTTGGCCAGTCAGTGAGGTGCACGCTTGCTGAAGCATCGCCGTTGAGGCCCCGATAAATCTCATCAGTCAGAAGCGGCAAGAGCGGTGCAGCAATTTGAGAAAGTAGATGAAGAACGGTGTGCAACGTATCGATGGCGTCCTGATCGCCTGCCCAGAATCTGTCGCGGCTACGGCGGATGTACCAATTAGTCAAGACATCGAGGAATTGACGCACTGTGCTGCATGCAGCGAAGAGGTCGTATGTATCCATCGAGTCAGTAACACTGTCGATGACATCACCTAGTTTTGCAAGCACATACCTATCGAGAACATGCGAACTATCAGTGCGAAATACACCAGTTCGATTCTCTGCGTTGGCGTAAAGCGACAAGAAGTACCACGAGTTCCACATCGGTAACAGCACTTGGCGAACCGTGTCACGCATGCCGGTATCTGTAACGGAGAAGTCGCCGCCGCGCAAGATTGGCGACGAGAGCAAATACCAACGCATCGCATCTGCACCGTGTGAATCAAACACTGCCATTGGGTCTGGATAGTTGCGCAGACTCTTTGACATTTTTGCGCCGTCATCACCAAGCACGATTCCGTGACTGATACAAGAATCAAACGCTGGACGATCGAACAGCGCCGTGGCGAGAACATGCAACGTGTAGAACCAACCACGTGTTTGACCGATGTACTCCACGATGAAGTCGCCTGGGTAATGATTTTCAAACCATTCACGATTCTCGAACGGATAATGAACTTGAGCAAACGGCATAGAGCCACTTTCGAACCAGCAGTCGAGCACCTCTGGAACACGGCGCATCATTGATTGACCGGTGGGGTCATCAGGGTTCGGACGTACCAAGTTGTCAATGCCAGGGCGGTGTAAATCTGTAACAGCTACGCCAAAATCACGGCTGAGATCTTCAATAGACCCGTACACATCGATGCGTGGATACGTGGGGTCGTCGCTCTTCCATACAGGAATTGGTGAACCCCAGAAGCGATTACGACTGATTGCCCAATCGCGAGCATTAGCAATCCACTTACCGAACGTTCCATCTTTAATGTGCTCAGGCACCCACGAAATGTTCTCGTTCAGTTCCACCATGCGGTCACGAAAAGCCGTGACTTGAACAAACCAGGACGATACAGCGCGATAGACGAGCGGCTCTGCACAGCGCCAGCAATGCGGATATGAGTGGTTGTACGAATCATGTCGAATTACTACCCCCATCTCCTTCAATGCTCGAATGACGTCTGGGTTTGCATCGAAGACATGGCGTGACACCCACGGTGTTATCTCGGCGGTGTACTGACCATGTTCATCCATCGGACAGACGGTGGCGATACCGGCGGCGTTGCATTCGTTCTGGTCGTCTTCACCAAAACCAGGAGCCATGTGGACAACGCCAGTTCCATCTTCAGTGGTGACAAATTCAGCACCCAATACTTGAAACGCATTTTCTTCACCTGCAAAAAACGGAAACAGAGGCGTGTATTTCTGGCCAACGAGTTCAGACCCTTGCACAGTGCGTACTAGTTCGGCACCTTCTAATTCTTTTTCATAACTGGCCAGTCGGGCCGAGGCAAGAATGTACGTATCACCCTGCGGATGTTTCAGTACTGAGTATTCAACATCTGGACCAACTGCAAGCGCAAGGTTTGCGGGCAATGTCCAAGGAGTTGTTGTCCACGCGAGAATCTTTTCGCCAGAGTCCAACTGGAATGCAACGGTGAGTGCAGGGTCTTGACGATCCTTGTAGACATCATCCATACGTGTTTCTGTATTGCTGAGCGGAGTCTCACAACGCCAGCAGTAAGCCAACACGCGGAAACCTTCATAGATGAGACCCTTATCCCACAATGTGCGAAACGCCCACATGACGCTTTCCATGTAGGGAGTGTCGAGAGTTTTGTAGTCATTCGCAAAATCAACCCACCGTGCTTGGCGCGTGACATACCGTTGCCATTCATCGGTGTAACGCAACACGCTTGTACGACAGGCATCATTAAATTTGTCGATTCCGAATGCGGCAATTGCCGGATGCCCAGCGATGCCGAGTTCTTTTTCGGCTTCTACTTCTGCAGGAAGCCCGTGGCAATCCCAACCAAATCGACGATCGACGTGACGCCCACGCATTGTTTGATAACGAGGGACAGCATCTTTTACAAAACCGGTAAGTAAATGTCCGTAGTGAGGCATT
>Ga0207909_1000649_pt1 | contig 10884 bp, 7 predicted proteins | sample LakMenEpi05May10_FD_150672 | JGI IMG/M metagenome (GOLD analysis project Ga0207909, IMG submission 150672) | Freshwater microbial communities from Lake Mendota, WI - 05MAY2010 deep hole epilimnion (SPAdes) | ecosystem: Environmental > Aquatic > Freshwater > Lake > Epilimnion/Euphotic zone ...
CATAACTTTATTATATTGTTTTAAATTCTGTTACTAATTTATCAATGTCTTTTCTTTCTGCAAATACAGTATAGAAATACTCTACTTCATCAGAATCAGATCCTATTATAATGTAATCTGGAGTAATTTGTTCAACCCATAAATCTTGCTTTTTACCTATACCAGTTAAATTAACTGTTACACTTTCTTCATGAACTAATGCGTGCCAATACAAAGGTAAATCAATTTGTTTTAAGTTTTTCAATCTACCACGAACGTATACTGAATGTTCAGGTCCTTCAAGTACACCATATTGTAATTGCATACCTGGTTCGGTAGGGTGATCGATTATAAATGATTTAATTGTAGCTGATACTAACCCAACTACATTTAATGTATTTCCGTCCCAAGTTAAACTTGAACTAGATGTTGGATTATTTGAACCGTCTTTATAAACTACTTGATTTGCTGAACCAGCTACTGGACCAGTAATACCCTGGATACCTTGAATACCTTGAACTGATGTACCAGTGGTTCCTTGAGTTGCTGTACCCGTTGCGCCTTGAACGGAAGTTCCCGTAGCACCTTGAGTAGCGGTACCCGTTGCTCCTTGAGTAGCGGTTCCCGTTGTTCCTTGAGCTCCATAAATACCTTGAATTCCTTGTGTAGCGGTACCCGTTGCTCCTTGAGTAGCGGTTCCCGTTGTTCCTTGAGCTCCATAAATACCTTGAATTCCCTGTGTAGCAGTACCAGTTGTTCCTTGAACTGAAATACCTTGAATACCTTGAATTCCTTGAGTAGCAGTACCGGTAGCACCTTGAGTTGCAGTTCCTGTCGTACCTTGTGCACCATAAATACCTTGAATTCCTTGAACTGAAGTACCAGTAGTTCCTTGGGTAGCAGTACCGGTAGCACCTTGGGTAGCAGTACCGGTAGCACCTTGAGTTGCAGTACCAGTTGTTCCTTGAGCACCATAGATACCTTGAATTCCTTGAACTGAAGTACCAGTAGTTCCTTGGGTAGCAGTACCTGTCGTACCTTGAACTGAAGTTCCTGTCGTTCCTTGGTTTCCATAAATACCTTGAATACCTTGAGTAGCGGTACCAGTAGTTCCTTGAGTCGCAGTTCCGGTGGTTCCTTGAGCACCATAGATACCTTGTATACCTTGTAAAGACAATGAAGTATTATATCCAATCTTTTTAGTTGAAGAATTGAATACAACTACATTGGTGTCAGCTGCTGTAGGTAGAGAAGGTAATTTAATAGACCCACTTAATTGAAGGTCTCCGCCTGAGCCAGAAACGACAATCGCTTCTTGTCCATACTTTCCTATATATACTCCATTGTCTGCAAAAGCTTCAATTACTGGGAAACCAGCGACTGTATTTACAGAAAATAACGAGTTAGATAAATCATCTGATACTTCAAATAATCTACCATTGGCTCCGTCTACTGCGAATATCGTAGATAGCGCAGCTGAACCTGAACCTATTATATTTACTACATTTGCTGAACCTGATACTGTTAAGGTAGACCCGTCAAAGGTCATATTTTGTTCTCCATTAAATGGAGTTCCTCCGCCAGTAGCAGTTACAACGTAATTATTTGTATTGTTTGTTATTGAAGTAGTTGCATTGGTACCTTGAATACCTTGAATACCTTGAGTTCCATAAATACCTTGAATACCTTGAGTTCCATAAATACCTTGGATACCTTGTATGCCTTGAACTCCATAAATACCTTGTATACCTTGAGTAGCAGTACCGGTTGTTCCTTGAATTCCTTGTGTAGCAGTACCAGTTGTTCCTTGAACTGAAATACCTTGAACTCCTTGAACTCCATAAATACCTTGAATACCCTGCGTTGCAGTACCGGTAGTTCCTTGAACAGATATACCTTGTATACCTTGAACTCCTTGAGTAGCAGTTCCCGTTGTTCCTTGAATTGCAGTTCCTTGAATACCTTGAGTTCCATAAATACCTTGTATACCTTGAGTAGCTGTACCAGTAGTTCCTTGAACAGATATACCTTGTATACCTTGAATTCCTTGTGTAGCAGTACCAGTTGTTCCTTGAACTGAAATACCTTGAATACCTTGAACTCCATAAATACCTTGTATACCTTGAGTAGCTGTACCCGTTGCTCCTTGAGTTGCAGTTCCTTGTATGCCTTGAATTCCTTGTGTTGCTGTACCGGTAGTTCCTTGCACTGAAATACCTTGAACTCCTTGAATTCCTTGAGTTGCAGTACCAGTTGTTCCTTGAACTGAAATACCTTGAATACCTTGAGTTCCTGTCGTACCTTGAGTAGCAGTTCCGGTTGTTCCTTGAGCGCCTGCTCCTTGAACACCTTGAATACCTTGAGTACCAGTGCCACCTTGTAAAGATAACGCTGAATTATATCCTATACGTTTTGAAGTGGTATTGAATACTACTACATTGGTATCTGCTGAAGTTGGTAAAGATATAGCTTGAATAGAACCTGATAATTGTAAATCAGTGGTTCCGACTACAATAGCTTCTTGATTGAATTTACCAATTTTAATGGTATTGTCAGAAAATACTTCTACTACTGGTAATCCAGCTGCTGTATTAACTGAGAATAATGACCCTGATAGCGAATCATCTACTTGAAATAATCTACCTGATGTACCATCTACGCTAAATACTCCAGCACCTGTACCTCTTAAAGATACGCTAGAGCCTGATTGAATTATTGATCCTGATAAAATTAATGTAGTACCATTAAACGTTAAATTTGATTCTGCATTAATAGTCGATGAATTAACTGAAGTTAATATTCTATTATCAGCTGCGTTTGTATATGAAGTAATTCCAGCATTTACGCCTTGAACACCTTGAGTTCCTTGAGTACCTTGTGTACCTTGAGTGCCTTGAACACCTTGAGTTCCTTGCACACCTTGTGTACCATAAATACCTTGAATACCTTGAGTTCCCTGAACTCCTTGAGTACCTTGAACACCTTGAACACCTTGAACAGATATACCTTGAAGTCCTTGAACTCCATAAATACCTTGAAGTCCTTGAACTCCTTGTAAACCTTGAGTTCCTTGTGTACCTTGTGTACCTTGAGTACCTTGTAAAGATAAATCGGTTCTATATACTAAATCGTTTGATGAATTTAGTAATAAAATTTTATTTTCAGTGGTTCCTATTCCTACAGTACTTAAATTTGCTGTTGGAGCATAAATTTTATCTGCGAAATAAGCTGAACCTGTAAATTGATGTCTGTCTAAAGAATCATTACCAAATACGGTAGATCCTGAAGAGAATGATTGAGTTACATAATATACTGAAGAGGATACGATATAAGCTAATGCTGATATCGTTCCAGATGCTTTAACATTACCTATTACATTTAATACTGAACCATCAAACGTTAAATTAGCTTCTCCATTAAATGGAGTTGCACCGCCGGTTGCAGTTACTAAATAATTGTCTACATTATTAGTAATTGAAGTAGTTGCGTTAGTACCTTGAACTCCTTGAGTTCCTTGAGTTCCTTGAGTTCCTTGAATACCTTGAGTTCCTAAGATACCTTGTGTTCCTTGCACACCTTGAATACCTTGAACTGAAACACCTTGAATACCTTGAGTACCTAATATGCCTTGAACTCCACCAACACCTTGAGTACCAGTTGCTCCTTGAACTGAAGTTCCTTGAACACCTTGAATACCTTGTGCTCCTGAAATACCAGCTGCTGTAATTACATCACCGGTTGAATTAATTGCTAAATAGCCTGTCGGTGTTCCAGGAAATGAAGTTGAACTATTATATGCAGGAAGGAAAAGTTGCTTTGAATGTAAGTTAAATGAAGCTACTTCAGCATCTGAACCAACTGCTGTACCTCGCAATACACGAAGTCTGTTTTGATAATTGTCTATGAAAGATCCTGAAGTGTATCCTGGACCTGGCTGAAATGCGATTTGACCACCTTCTCCCGCTCCACCCGCTGGTGCTGGACCTAATGATATATTAGACTCTGCTGAAGATACTGCATTTAATAACAATCCAGCTCCGTCAAAGGTAAAATTACCTGAACCAGTAACGACATTTGAAGCATTTTTATATACTACTTGATTTGCAGTACCTGCTACCGGACCGGTAATACCTTGCACGCCTTGAGTACCAAATATACCTTGAATACCTTGAACTGAAGTTCCTTGAACTCCTTGAACTCCTTGAGTAGCAGTACCAGTTGTTCCTTGCACTGAAACACCTTGTATGCCTTGAATTCCTTGAGTTGCTGTACCTGTTGTTCCTTGCGCTGAAACACCTTGAATACCTTGTATACCTTGTGTTGCAGTACCGGTTGTTCCTTGAATTGCAGTTCCTTGTATGCCTTGAGTACCTGTAGTACCTTGAAGTGAAAGTGTGGTGGTGTATGACAAGTTACCGGCGGTATCTGATACCACTATCCTGGTATCTGAACTGCTAGCTAATCCAGTTATTTTTACGTTTGATCCAGTTACTGTAGTTGCAGTTAAAGATCCTGTTACAATAGTTATTGAACCACTTGTAAATATTTGAGAATTGTCTAAATGGTCACCTCCGTCTGATCTTGGTATGAACCATTTTGTTAAATTAGGCTCATCACCTAACGATCCGGTATTTCTAGGTCCTGATAAAAACATACCACCTGTGTATGTAGATCCATCAACATTTTGATACACCCAATGATTATGGAGTGAATCCCATGCTAATGAAGCTGTTGCTGTACTAGATCCTGAATCGTATACTTTTAAACCTCCGAATCTTTCTGCAGGTTCGAATACGTTAACTGAAATGAATGAATCGTCAACATTTAATTGAGATGAAGTAACGTATGTAAACGATGAAGTTCCATATACGTTTAAATTTCCTACTAAAGTAGTATTACCTGTTACAAATAATCCTGAAGCAGTTATTGCATTTGTAGTAGTGTTTCCTTGACTTGTTACTTGATGTAATGTAGGTATATACGAGGCTGTTGCTACGTAAGATGCTGTTCCAAATAAGCTTCCTGTAAATGAAGTTGCTGACCAAGATCCAGTTACAGAGTATGAACCAGTTAATTGATTTGTATGTTCCCATCTTTTCAGAGGTTGATTGTATACCCAAAGATCTCCGGAATGGTATGATCCTGAAACAGACACTGAACTTAAATCAGAAAAGTCTATTGGTTGTTGTGTACTTACATATATAATACCACTTCCTCCCGCGCCTGCTTTAACAACAACACCTACTGGTATTACTTCATAAGGGGCTAAAGGAGGTACGTTGGTAAGTTTACCTGCTGATGATGATACAAATAATCTATCTCCATCACTAAACGCATTTGTATTTAAACCTTTAACAAGTCCATCAATGGTAACATATCCTATAGTATTTATTTCAATATCATGAGTAGCAAGACCTAATATTTGATTATTTTTTTCTATACTTCCTGATACTTGAACAGATTGTGCTAGCTGTATTTCAGGAACATCTCCATGAGATCCTACAAGTTTTACTGGAGTACCATCTTGTATTAATACACCACTTGCGTTATAAACTCTTACCCAATTCTCTTGACCTACTTGTAAAGTAATATCTGCTTCGGCATTATATACTGATAGTGCTCCATCTGTGTTATCCCAAAATACTCTTCCAGATTTCCATGCTGGGCTTGCTGATCCTGTATTAAAGTCAATGTAATTTACATTGCTAATTGGGCCTATTACATTTAGTGATCCTGAAATAATTGCAGATCCGGTATACGGGAATGTTGTATTAGGTGCATATGAAGCACTTAATGCTTGAGTTGCATATGATGCAGTACCAAATAATGAACCTGTAACTCCACCGGTTACAGTTAATGATGCTAAGGATGCAGTTGATCCAGAGACTATGACGCGTTTCCAACTAGGCATATTATGTATATTTATTTTTAGATATTGTGGTTAGATACATACACTTATGCCGTGTATATGCCTACTTCCTTCATCGGGCCAACGATATCATTAATAAATATCAGTTAAATAAATAATACGATTTATTTACGCTAAATTGAATCTTGATTTATATGAGTTGTAGTTTTGAGTAATTTCAGTTTGAGTAAGTGCTCGATTGTACATTTTTGCTGCTGGTATTTCTACATAACTTGAATAATTTACACTGCTTCCTCCTATATTTAATGTATTTCCTATATCAACTAAAGCTGAAGGTATTGAGTTATTGTCTGCAACTAACACTCCATTAACATAAAGCTTCATTGAGGTACCTGATGTATATGTAGCTACTGCATGATAATAATTTCCTTGTATAACATTAACAGTTCCAGTATCGTAAAATGCTGGAGATCCGTATCTTGTTCTGAACCATATGTAACTGTACTGATACATTATTCCAGTATGCCATCCTGGCTTTCCTATTAACATTTTATCGTATGAAGTTCCGCCACCTAAAGGTTTAAATACTATTTCATAACTAAAAGGCTGACCTGGTTTATGTGTTGTATAGTCAGCTATAGCCATTGTGTCGTCAGTGCCGTCCCATAGCATTTGAGCGTTTGCATCAAAAGACACATTAGATAAATCAATTTCAGTTGTGTTTGTTAAATCTAGTAACCCTTGAGTTGCTGATCGAGTTCCGTTTGAATACTGTGTTCTATGATTTTTTATTTCAAACTGAGCTTCGTAAATATCAAAAGTCTCGCCTACATACCCAGCAGTAGTATTGGTAACTATCCCGAAAGTTAACATACAGTTACCAGTCGGTACTGAAGAAAATACAAAAATGTAGGTAGATAAGTACCATCCATTTCCTATAGAAACCGTATTCTTTGTTTCAGAGGTAAAACTATTATTATTAGCTCCGCCTTCAGGATTTCCTTTACTTGCGTCAATCCCGACCAAGGGAGAGGCTGTTGTCGTCCCATTATACTTCCACTTAAAAGAAAACGTAAAAGAAACTCCCGTAGTTAATCCACTTGGAAAGATTGCAGCTCTAGCAGTATTTACTGCATTAGTAATTGTATATCTTTTAGCTGTTATTGATTGATTTTTTTCGTTTAGTATTACAGTATCTACAGGTCCAGATACATATGCATATAAACTGTAATTATATGTTCCTGGTACATAATTAATTGTCGGTTCTCCTTTATAGCAATTTTCTTTGTCTATTGTATCGTACATAAACACCAATCCTGATGTTGTTGTTTTTCCATTTGCATAGTGTGTTGCCATAAATTTATTTTAAATTAAATCTTGATTTAGTTGCGTTGTAATTTTGAAGAACTTCTTGTGCAGATAGTGCTCTATTTTTATATATTGAAATGCTGTTTATATTACCAGGAAACGGTTCTGAAGAATTATTACCGTCAATTCCTATGTTTAAATTTCCTGTTACTGTACCGTAGCTAGTAGAGTCAGATCCTGTTGCTATTACATTTGAATTTGCATACATAGTTACTGAATTTCCTAATCGAGTTGCTACTACGTTTATCCAAGTATTATTTGAAAATCCAGAAGCTATGTTACTAATAATATATCCTGAACCTACCTTATATAAGTTAAGCTCAGATGAAGGCCCCATCATTATTTGCCATTCTCCAGTAGTTCCAGTTGAATTAGTATAATAATCACCAATTAAGTTTCCATAATTTCCTCCTGCAGTTCTTTTAGCCCATAATGATATAGTAAAATCTCCAGAGAATTGATTTATACCAGTACCTACTCCTATGTTTATATAATCATTCGACCCATCAAATACGATTTGGGCATTTGCATCAAACGATACATTTGAAATGTTTATTTGATTAGTTCCAACTACATCTAGTAAACCTTGAGTAGCTGAACGGGTAGTGCCTCCCGGTAACCATTGTACTGCATGTCCTTTACCTGATAATACTGCCGTTTTTGTTAAGTACATTTTTACTGGAGATGACCCATTTGATGTAAAAAAATATAAAGTTGCATTGTTGTTAGTACCTGAACTACCCATGGTATGAGTATGTGATACAAGTTGCCAATTTTCCGTTAACGTCCAATTCGTAGCTGTCGCTTCAACTCCTCCATTGTTTAAATTAAAATATGTATATGGAGATACTACTAGACCTACACTAGCAAGATCAGCAGCTTTAACCCAAGCTTGAATTGTAATTTGATTTCCAGTTGTACATATTCCAGCTGGAATTCCTCCCCAGTCAGTTGGGCCGTAAAATCCACCGTTGAAATTATGATATAACATTGCAGTCGTATCTTTTTCATACGGTCCAGGAACAGTTACAAAAGTTTTAGATTGATTAGTTCCCCAAGTGTGGTATGGAGGACTTCCGTCATAACAAGGCCAATTATCAAATCCAGTTTGATTCATTACTGATTTATCATAATCATGATAATTAGTAGCTGGTTCTCCTTTATATGAATTGTCTTGATCAAAAACATCATAAAGAAATACTAATCCATCTTGATTTAAATTTGGTCCACCTGCTATTCCCATGTTATTTTAAATTAAAGCGTGATTTAGATGCTGTATAATTTTGAAGTACTTCTGATGCTAACAATCCTCTGCTATATACTCTAAATAATCCCATTTTACACGTTCCATAATATCCATTATAATTACCAGCAATTCTTCCAATTGCAATTCCATTTCCTGGCGTAGATGTTGGATAATTTGGACCAGATGTTTCAGCCCTGCCTGATATAGAAGAAGCTAATATTCCGTTAACATAACAACTAACAGTGCTAGGACTAATCTTTGCTCCTGTTTTTGACCAAACTACATGCACATATTCATTTAATGGATAATCAACTTGACTGTCTACTCTAGAAGAATCCCACAAATCCATATGTATTCTATTATCTACAGGCGTCCATCCTTGCACTGCGAGCCCTTGCGTTCCTCCTTGACCCATTCCCCAATAGGCTCCGGCAGTACCTACTAAAGTTGCTGTCCTTTTAACAAAAAATTCAACTGTAAAATTAGGATCTCCGTCTAAGACAGCTGTATTAATATTTGCTTGTACATATTGATTACTGCCGTCAAAGTTAAATGAGCCTCCTCCATCTATAGAACTATATGTAGGCGTATTATATAATATTCCGTGATTTTTATTTCCGCTTACATCGAACCATGTAGTACCAGAACCAGGATAGGAATTTCTATCTGATGCATCTAAACACAATGTTAATCCATTGGTTACTATTCTTGGTCCATTTCCAAATGCCATATTATGATAATTTAAATCTTGTTTTGTATTGTTGGTAGTTTTGTCTTACTTCTTGAGCTGTTAATGCTCTGTTGTATATTTTTACTACGTCTATTTTTTTCTGTGTGTACTCAGTTACACCTCCGTTTCCTACATTCACTATTTGAGTTGATGAAAAGTTTGTATTGAATCCAGTTTTAGATCCTTTTGGTACTCCATTCAAATATGCATATGCTACGTTTCCTGATCTAGTTAAGATAACATGGTTCCACTGGTTTAATGTTAATGTCCATCCAGATGTTGATCCATATGTTGAAAAAGCTGGGTCGTAGTAGTATATTACTCCGTCGCTTATATTAGCTTTTAATGCAAAAGTACTTTGGTTCGGTAATGCTACCATGTGTGCATAACTTGCAAACGATTCTGGATATATTAATACCTCTACTGTAAAATCTCCTGTACCAAAGTTACATGGAATTGCTGTCGATGTAACCATATAATCATTCGTACCGTCAAATACCATTTGAGCATTTGCATCGAAAGATACATTAGTTAAATCTATTGTACTGTTTCCTATTAATGGAAGAAGTCCTTGTGTTGCTGAACGAGTACCTGCTGTGTATGGTGTAGCATGTGTTTTTTGTTCAGATTGAGCATACACCATATACATTACTGTTCCTGTTGTAAGGGCTTCTGCAGCCCAGTAAGGAAAATTATCATTGTTTGGAGCAGTTACTGTATACTTTACATATTGCCAATCTCCTGTCAAACTAAATGACTGTTCAATACCTCCCCACTGTGTATTACCTCTCAATGTTCCTGACCCTTTTACCCAAGCTGATAATGTATACTGATTGCCTGTAGTATATTTTCCACTATTATACTGATGGAAGTGAGAATACGCCGAAGTTGTATTCTTTGTCAATTTTAATACCGGGATAGTTTTCCTAAAAGGACCTAATACGTTATCTGTCCCGTAAGTTACATTACCGTCCCATGAAGCAAATGACCACCCTGTAGTTCCGTTAGTAAAGTCTGGGTTTGTATATTGGTTAGTCGTAGGCTCTCCTGCATAAGAGTTTTTTACATCTCCTACATCATAAGCAAATATTAAATTTTCTTTTGCTGTTTGTTTTGGGCCGGAAGCTTGTGGCATAAATACTTGTTATATACTAATAAATATATAACAATCAGTTTATTGGGCCTGTTTAGCAGCTTCCTTAGCTGCTTTGCGAGCTTCTTGTATTGCTTCTTGCACAATTACTTGCTCTAAATCTTTTTTCTTTTGAGCTTCTGCTGCAATGATCATTTGTTGAATAGCTTGCATTTCCTGCTCTAATTTAATTTGCAATGCAGCTACGAATTTAGCGTCTTTACCTGAAACAGTAATAACATCTAAAGAAGAGCGAAGTAATTGAATCTCTGGTATAGTAATATCTATAGAGAATATGTCCATAACTAATTAGTTTAAGTGGTGATTATTTAGGTTGCTGATCAATATATTGATTTTGCAATTTAATTACTGTATTGTAAAATTGCTCAACTTGATCGCCTCGTAAAGAGCAAGTCTTTAATATGCGTAATAAAAAGTCTAACTCAGGACCGGTTAATTTATTTAGGTCCTGAGCTAGCTCTGAATTATTCAATGTTTTTGTTTTGAAAAATGATGACATAACTATTGATTAAGTATTAAGAATAAATATAAATATCTTG
>Ga0207909_1000650_pt1 | contig 10882 bp, 13 predicted proteins | sample LakMenEpi05May10_FD_150672 | JGI IMG/M metagenome (GOLD analysis project Ga0207909, IMG submission 150672) | Freshwater microbial communities from Lake Mendota, WI - 05MAY2010 deep hole epilimnion (SPAdes) | ecosystem: Environmental > Aquatic > Freshwater > Lake > Epilimnion/Euphotic zone ...
CTGATATTCTTTGAAACGTATTACGATAAGCAGATTTCTACTGGTCGCACGATTGCCAAACATTTTGGGATAAGTCACACATCAGCACATTTTATGATTAACGAGATGTTAGAGTCAATAAAACATTTTGAAAAGTACGGACAATATAAATAAAACGATATGAAAGTTAAAGAAGAATACAAAGGACAAACGATAACAATTAACGATGGAATTTTGGGTATGATTAAAATTGATTTAAACACTATTAAACCAATGCAAGAAAGAAGACTTATTGCTTTAGGTTACACGCATTTATTTGAAGACGAAAAGGTCGAAACGCACGAACCAGAATTTAAACCAACTTCACAAGAGGTAATAGATGCAATTACTGAAATTATTGAAGCACCAGTAAAGAAAACAACACGTAAAAAGAAAGTACAATGAGATACTTTATTATACACTATTCACGTTCAATGTACGAAAGAATGCAAAGAATGGTCAATGCAATAGTAGATGAAGACTCACACGTTTGTTTTTACGAATATACATCTGACGAACCGCACGAAGTATTAATCAATATGGTAAGTGAAGACGAATTTCTAAAACATTACAAATGAAACCAAAGTACATAAAGACACCAGAAGCAATGTACCAACTATTCGAGGAGTACAAAGTAAGTCTAACACCAAGAGAAATACAAAAGGCAACACCAAAAGGAGTAGTGTCTGAATTTCATTTACCACCTTTAACAATGTCTGGTTTTAGAACATTTTGCCATAAGAAAGGGTTTACTATAATTCATTATTTTTCAAATACCGATAATTCATATATTGAGTATCGTACAATCTGTACGCATATAGAGGATGAAATCAGAACAGACCAAATTGAGGGCGGTATGGTTGGACAATTCAATCCGTCAATTACGCAACGACTAAACAACTTAACTGAACGCACTGATGTAACCACTCAGGGGCAACAAGTGAACGATATTAAGATTACTATTGTAGGTTCAGATGAAGCATCATAATCCAATTTATATGATAGCCGTTGTAGAAGAATATATCTACAAAAGAACTGGCAAACAAGTTACAATTGACAAGAACATTATAAACGACCCTCAACAACTTTTAAAACTACACATAGCGTTTCAGACTGCAAATGAATATCAAGGCAACGAAAGTATTTGAAAAGAACTATAAAGCATTAGAAGACAATTCTATTCGCTTTTTAATTAATCAAGGCGGTTCACGTTCAAGCAAGACTTATTCGCTTTGTCAGTTGTTAATAGTCTATTGCTTATCACATAGCAACAAAGTAGTTTCAATAGTACGTAAAACATTCCCAGCGTTACGTGCAACCGTGATGCGTGACTTCTTCGAGGTGCTTAAAGACTTGGACTTGTACGAAAAGTCTAACCACAATATGAGTGAGAATATATATCGCTTTGCAAATGGTTCGATTGTAGAGTTCTTTAGTGTTGACGATGAGCAAAAGATACGAGGTCGGAAACGTGATATAGGTTGGTGCAATGAAGCAAATGAGTTATGGTTTGAGGATTTCCAACAATTGAATATGCGTACTGAGTCAAAACTTATATTCGATTACAATCCTTCTGAGTCCGCTTCTTGGTTGTATGACTTGCCTGAAAGTGAAAGCGTCTTAATTAAATCAACATACAAAGACAATCCATTTCTACCAGAATCAATCAAACGTCAGATTGAAGACTTGCAACGAACAGACGAAGCCTTGTATCAGATTTACGCATTAGGAGAGAAAGCAGTAAGTAAATTAAATATATACTCAAATTGGACTTTTGTCAAACATAGAGAACCACGATTTGTTAATTTTGTTTATGGTCTGGATTTTGGTTACAACCACCCTACGGCATTGGTTAAAGTTTACTATTGCGACAAAGACATCTACATTGAACCAATTATATACGAATCATACTTGACAACCACACAATTAATTGAAAGGTTTGACCAATTAGGAATTGACAAGTACGCTGACATATTAGCGGATTACTCACGACCAGAAATCATAGCAGAATTACAAACGGCTGGTTACAATGTAGGCAATGCGAATAAGGTAGTTAAAAAAGGAATTGACAATGTTAAGACGTTCGGAGTATTTGCAGAGGACTATCCACCATTGAAAAAGGAATACGATAATTATAAATGGAAGAAAGTAGGCGATATTATAACAGATGAGCCTGTAAAACTATTTGACGATGCTATGGATGCGGTTCGATACGCTACAACTTACATACGAGAGATGTATTATTCAGACGATGCGTATATGGCATTCTAAAACACAATTGAAATTTTAAACAATATAAATAAAAAACAAATAAGATGGGAACAAATTTAATGGGCGAATTGGTCGCTAACAATGGGAGTTATATTTTAAACAACACAACTGCAACAAACAAGACGATTGATGCAATTGTAGTACTTGAAGATACTATCTTTAGTTCTATTCGTGTTGCTGGTTCGGATGTAAAGAGTACATACTTAGCAGACGCAACAAAAGCAATTAAAGCTGGTGCAATCATTACACCAATTAACGATTTGCAGTTTAGCGGAGTTAGTATTTTAAGCGGTTCAGTAGCTTTAGTTTTAGTATAATGTACGGATATTGCTACTCACTTTATAATCGGTTGGCTTTTGTAGGTGAACTCGACCCAGATGCAACTGCGTTCTTTTCTGCTACTGGAATAACAGATGCAACAATTCAAGGTGCTATTAATACTTTGGTTGTTGATATGAAGAAAGATGGTACTTGGTCTAAGATGAAAGCTATTTATCCATTTGTTGGTGGTACTGCAACAACGCATAAATTCAACTTGAAAGACCCACAAGACACAAACGGAGCATTTCGATTAGTTTTTAATGGTGGATGGACACATTCAAGTAATGGAGCAACACCAAATGGAACAAATGGTTATGCAAATACTAATTTAATTGCAACAAACATTTTAACAAATAATTCAACTCATTTGAGTTTTTATTCAAGAACAAATATAAGTGCAACACAAACTGAAATTGGTGCTCACGGAACTGCACCAAATAGATTTGACTTAGAACTTTCTTATTTAGGTAGTTTAGCAAGTGACCAATATAATTATACAACTGGTAGGGTTTCGGTTGCAAATACTAACTCAACTGGTTATTATATTTCAACAAGAACAACAAGTTTAATACATAAAGTTTTTAAAAATAACTTGCAAATAGGTGCAACAAATACTGGTGCAAGTGGTAGTTTAGCTTTAATCCCTTTAATTCCTATTTATATTGGAACTGCAAATAATGCTGGGGCTGTATTTTCTTCTAAACAATGTGCATTCTCAACAATTGGAGATGGACTTACTGACACCGAAGCATTAAACTTATACACACGAGTACAAGCATTTCAAACAACCTTAGGTAGACAAGTATGATAGTAGCAATTTTAACACAAGAACAAAAAGATTTATTAGCAGGTAAAGAATACACGACAGATTCTTACTTCAATCCTATTCAAGACGTAAATGATAATTGGGTAATATCAGTTGAAGAAATTGATAGTTGCACAAACGAAGATTTTGCGTGGATTAAAGACTTGCAATTGATTACATACGTACCAAAAGAAATAACACCGATAGCATAATGGCGATGACTAAGATTGCAGAAGTTTACGACTTCGCACCAGCATACAACCCTTTGATGTTTATATACAATTCAACGAACAAAAACAAGTTGGGTTTCAAATATATCTTTCAAGTGTATGCAAGTGGCACGGCTACAAAAATAGGAGAGTATAAAGTTCTACCAAGATTCAGCGATGGATACGGACAAATAGACTTATCTAAACTTCTGCAATCACAAGTTACATTCAATATTAACGTAACAAATCCAAGCGACTGTTATTATAATTACGATGTTAAGATAGGCGAAGAATATATACAAGGAGTTGCTTATTCAAGTTCATTAACTAATAACGCTGGATTCGTAAAGATTACAAGTGCGACACATACGTTTGTTGTAGGCGACCAAGTAAGTATCAAGCAAGCTGATGATGGTTTGGCAAATCCACTTATTGAGGGCTTATTCGTTGTCAAGTCGGTGCAGTCTTCAACTCAGTTTACTATTAGTGCTTTATGGTCAAACGTAAACAACGCAACAATAGATGGAAACGTTTACTTTGCAGACAATAGAAAGACTCAAACTTTAGCCATAATTACAGAATCTGATAAGTATGTGTTTAATGGGGTTCGTTCGTGGGTAGATTACACTACATACAATGAAAATCAATACTTAATTGATACTTTTAGTAATACAAAATTATTTGTAACAGACTTACCAACTACTGGATTTTCAATTACACCGACACAAAACTTGTGGTTAAACGTAGCAAACAACTTTGAAACGTCAGATTTGTATTGTGTTATTTACACCAATACAGGACAATTCAGATATAGCATAACAAATGCAAATATAATGACTCAGGTATGCATTGGAGTAGATGGAAACCCTGATATTATAGATGCTGGTGCTTTGCCTATGGTTGACGAAAATACTACTTCAATTTCTTTTCAATTGGTTAACGATGGCTTTGATGAGTTCTCGCAATATTATAATATTGATATAGACCAACGATGCAGAATAAACGAGTACGATGTTTATTTTATGGACAGAATGGGAAGCATTGCATCATTTGGTTTTAGTCTTAAATCATACGAGAATGGAACTATCGCACGTCAAACATACAACAAAGTAAATGAGGGTTTTGTAAGTTCCCAAATGTGGAACTATGCAACAACTGAATTTGGACAAACGGCATACTCAATTCAATTAGACAAGACTTTTGAATTAAACACCGATTGGATGAGTGAAGAAAGTAATGTGTACTTTGAGCAATTACTTACTTCTCCTTTGACGTTTGTAAAGTTTGGGGATGAATACATTTCGTGTCAGGTAACAGATTCATCTTTTGAGGTTAATAGAAGACGTAACAAAAACTTGATTCGTAAAACAATCACAATTAAATTAGCAAACCAAAACACAATAAATGTTTAACGTACAGATTCAATTAGAAAGTGGTTATTTAGATGTAAAAGAGGGAACTGCTTTTCCTTTGAATTTTGGAGTTGCAGATATTCGAGATGTGTCAAAACGAAGCGGTGCGTTTTCAAAGTCTATAATTTTAAGTGGCACAAAGAACAATCATAATCTTTTAAATCACTATTACGATGTTAATATTCAAACTGGAAACTTTAACATAGACACATTAACAAGATGTAGCATCATTCAGAATGGAATACCTATTTTGGAAAATGCAGTATTACAATTGTTATCTGTAAACAAAAAGCAAGAAACGGCTAACTATGAAGATTCTATTGAATATGAAGTATTAGTAAAAGACGATGCATCAGATTTCTTTGTTAAGTTAGATAATAGCGAGTTAACAGATTTAGACTTTAGCGACTTAGACCACGTTATTAGTTCGGCTAACATTGTAGATAGCTGGTCGCACGATGTAAACGATGGTTACAAATATTTATTAGGCTACCAGAATACAAATACATACACAATCAAAGAAGCAAAGCCAGCAATATATGCAAAGACTTACTTCGATAAGATATTTTCATCACAAGGATTCTCTTACAATTGGGATTCTTTAGAAGTTGATAGGTTTGACAAGTTACTTATTCCATTTGTTGGAGATGTAAAAAGGGATATTTATAATAATTATTTAGTAGAGGCAACGGCAACAAAATCATTTAGTACTTTATTCAATACCCCAGCAAGTACATTTGTTACAAATTACACTGAGTTAGTAGATGAATTAAACTTATTTAATCCAACGACCGGAACATACGACACACCATTTACATTAAGTACTGGAGATGCTTATAATTTCCAAGTGGATATTGACTACTCAATTAACTTACTTAATTCAAGTGGTGCAATTGCATACTTAATTGATAATTGGCTTATTCTTAGTGGTACTGCCAATTTTTCAGCAATGTATATTCGACCATTTATAGCTATATATAAAAATGGTGCGGAGATTTCAGTAACTTATTCAGACCCTATTAGTGTGCCTTTAACATTAAGTTCTGCACCAAGTACAAATATAGATAACAAACTTAAAAGTTTTAACATACCAGTTTCTGGAATTGTTGCTGGAGATGATTTGAGAGTTGCAATAGGGATTCACATATCAATAGCACCTAATGCCAATTTCAGTCCTAATGCTATGAGTTGGAGAAGTGCAAATAGTTCTCCTTGGGGTTCTGCGGTTTTTATCAATTCTCAAATGGTAGCCAATTCAGTTAAAATAAAAGTACTACCATCTTCAACAACGGTAATAAGTGGAGCAAATATTAGTTTAGGTGGATTCATTCCTGCAAAGATAAAGCAAAAGGATTTCTTAAAGTCTATTTTTCAAATGTACAATTTGTATATAGAATCAGACAAAAACAATCCAAACATATTGAATTTAACAACACGTGATAATTTTGTTGATAGTGGAACGGAGAAAGATTGGACTTACAAACTCGCAAAAGATAGCGAGCAAACATTGCAATTTTTACCTGAATTGACTGGTAAGAAAATACAACTTACATACAAACAAGATTCAGATGAAGCGAATAAAAAATACTTTGACACAACACGTGAAGTATTTGGACAAATAGAGTTCACATTCGATAACGAATATATCAAAGGAGTTGACAAAAAAGAATTAATCTTTAGTCCAACGCCATTATTACAAACTCCATTCAATGCTTACGTTCCATCGTTTAGCTTTGCAGAACCTAAAGTTAATTTGAGAATTTTGTACGATGGTGGATTGAAAGCGTGCAACACGTTTAAGTTATACGATTTTGGAACTACTGGACAAAACAACTTAACTTCATATCCGTATGCTGGACATTGGGATGACCCATTAAATCCAAGTTTTGATATTAACTTTGGTTTGTGTGATTTCTACTATTATACTGGCTTTCAAATTACAAACAACAATTTATATAACCAATATTGGAGACGCACAATATCACAAATTAATAGCGGTAAAATGTTAATCGCTTACTTTGATTTGGATGAGTTGGATATTCAGACATTAAAACTTAACGACAAAATACGAATTGACAATAGTTGGTGGACTATAAATAAAATAATTGATTATTCAGTTAACCAAAAGTTACTTACCAAAGTAGAGTTGATGAGTATTGATACTGATATTGATTTGGTAGCGTTTAAAACGAGTACACCAAAGATGGTTACGCAGTCAGAAAATAAGTCAATCTTTCAAGCAATTAGCGAAGCAGTAAATAATAACATTAATGCAATAGACTCATCTTCACAAGCTATTGTAATGGGTAGCGGTAACGTAATTGGAAGCGGTTTAAAAGGAATGTGGATAGGCGACAACTTAACACCAACAGACGATGGTATAATTGTGCCAAGTGTGAAAGCATCAAACGCAGAATTTGGAGTTGTTAGATTGGCAAATATTCCAGTATTCCAAAATGAAAGAGAAGCAATAGATTCAGGTCTTACTGCTGGGGATATGTATGTTCACTCAAATGGAACGTTAAACATAGTAACTCTATAAAACGAAATTTAAAAGACTGACAATATAGTTATGGCAGAAAGCATTGAGATACCAATTAAGCTAAACGGATTAGCACAAATTAAAAGCGAGTTAAGAGAACTTAAAGGGGAGTTAGCAAATGCTACCGACCCAGAACAGATGCAACAACTTGCTGAACGTGCTGGTCAACTATCTGACAAGTTAAAAGATGCAAATGAGAACGTTAAGAATTTTGCTACTGGTTCGAAGTTTGAATCAATAGGTAATCAATTCAGCTCATTAAAAGATTCTTTGTTTAGTTTAGACTTTGAGGAAGCATCCGACAAGGCAAAAGTATTCGGAAAATCTTTAACAGGTTTAAAACCATCTGACGTTGGAGCGTCAATAAAAGGGTTAATTAGCACGGTTGGTTCTTTAGGTAAAGCATTCGTTACGTTTGGACTTCAACTATTAGCAAATCCAATTTTCTTATTAGTCGCTGCGATTATTGCTATCGTTGTTGCAATTGGTTTGTTCTTAAATAAATTGGGTTTAATTAAGCCTATATTTGATGCAATAGGTAAGGCGATAGGGTTTGTTATTCAAAAGTTGAAAGATTTTGCGGATTGGTTAGGGCTTACAAACTTTGCAGAGGAAGACAAAGCAAAGAAATCTATTCAAACAAACAAAAAGATTGCAGATTCTTACAAAGATAAAGGCGACAGAATCGTAAAAACATACGACAGACAGATTGAGATTGCAAAAATTGAAGGAAAGGACACAACTCAATTAGAAATAGCCAAACAAAAAGCTATTATACAAACGGCTCAATTAAGACAAAAAGCATTACAACAACAACTTAAAGACAATGCGGTTAGTAATAGTTTGGACAAAGACCAGATTCAAAAGATTAAAGATGGTTTGGCAGAAACTAAAACTTTGATTGACGAAAGTACATACAATGTAAAGAAGATTAAAACTCAATCGGTAGCAGACGATAAGAAAGCAAACGAGGAAACCGTTAAGAATAACCAAGAAGCAAACAATAAGAAAAAAGAGCAACAAAAAGAATACGCTAAAACTCGTATTGAAACGGCAAGGCAAATAGAAGACACCAACATCGCATTGATGGATGAGGGTATTGCAAAAGAATTAAAAGCAAATGACGTAAAGTATAATCGACTAATTGAAGATAATGCTAAAAACTCAAAGTTAACATCAGAAGAAAAAAAGATAATTGACGCTCAACTTAAAGAACAAGAATTTAACGAAGCTAAAGCAATCAATGCAAAGTATGACGAGGAATTAAAGCAAGCATTAATACTTTCAGAAAAGGCAAAGACAGATGAAAAAATAAAATTAGAAGGAGAGGAAAAAACGCGTCTTGATGAAGTAGTTAAATTAAAAGCTGAAACTGGTAAAACTGAAGAAGAGTTAGAAATTCAAAAGATACGTGAAAGCTACGCAGCTAAAAGATTAATTGCTGGGGAAGATAGTGCTTTGCTTCAAGCGTTGAATGACGAGGAAAAAAATAAACTTGCAGAAACAAACGACAAGTATAGAAAGAAAGAAGAGGAAGAAGATAAAAGACTAAATGCTTTAAAAGTTGAAGCGGTTCAAAGTGGTTTGCAAACGATTGGTAACTTAGCGGAAGCATTTGCTGGAAAATCTAAAGCACAACAAAAGAAAGCGTTCCAAGTTCAAAAGGCTGCAAGTATTGCAAGTGCTACAATTGACACTTATAAAAGTGCAACTTCTGCTTATGTATCTGCTGGTAATCCAATACTTGGGGCGGTTATGGCTGCGATTGCGGTGGCTGCTGGTTTGATTAATATTAAAAAGATTTCATCTACAACATTCGAGGGTGGAGCGGGTGCGTCTGGTGGTGGTGGTTCTTCTGCTCCTACATCTATTCCATCAATGAATCCACAAACTCAAATGTTTGCATCTGGCAATGGACAAGCTAATAATCTAAGTTCTGCAAATAATGGTTTACAAAATCAACCAGTTATTAAGGCGGTTGTTGTTGAATCTGAAATAACGGCATCACAAAACAAAATGAATAAAATTAAAGAATCTGCAACGCTATGAGTTACCAAGTTATAATTAATAAAATGACTGCGTTTTGTAACGCACATCTACAAGTTAAAAAGTTCGGTTCGGACTTCAAAGAACAGATGCCAAACTTTGCTACTAAAGATGAAAAATATCCAATTGTTTATGCCGTTCCAACTTCAACAAGTGCTGGACTTAATACAAGACAATTTAACTTTGATATTTATTGCTTGGATATAATTCAAAAAGACCGACAAAATATAAACGTAATTTTATCAGATACTGAATTGATACTAAACGATTTTTATTTGTACTTTTACGATGGTCAAGATTTGAGTATTGATGTAATAAGCCCAATGAACACAACACCACTAAATAACTTTGATTTAGACTATTGTGCTGGTTGGGTTATGACTATTACGTTTGAAGTTGCAAATCTACCTGAGTGTGTTATACCAATTGAAATTCCGAATTAATGGCAACATTTAAAGTAAAATATTCAACACGTAATAAATTGGCTAAGTCTTTACAGAAAGAAATTAGAGATTTGGGATTAATTGATTTTGGTACGTTATACGATTCAATTCGAATATCTGCAATGACTGGCGATGAACTAAATAAAATTAATATTACTATCAATGCAATGTTTTACTATTTGTTTTTAGATGAGGGAACTGAAAGAAATGGAATACCAGCAATACCACCTTATTCAATAACCGACAAATGGCTTAGACGTGGAGACGTTAAAGATATACTTGCAGAAGTTACTCAAGACTACATCGCTTGGCAGTTTAAAAACTATCCTTTGTTAGATATGGCTAAGATTTTAAACAACCCAATTGTATCAATCAAGTTTGAATGGATTGACTCTCCTTATCCTAATTTAAAAACTGCACCTACAACTGCATTCTTTTAAAGTTGTAAATCGGTTTTCATTGATAGCATATTGAATGCAAAGATTAAATTCATTTTAAGGACATCGTCAATTCTGGTTATGTCCTCATTTGCCAAGATGTAAAGCGTTTTTTCCCACGACCATTTGTTTAGATTATCTTCTTTCTTAACTTCTTCTGCTTCCTCATCTGTTAAATCGTCTTCGATTTCATCGGTTGCTGGTTCTTGAAAGAGGTTTATATACGATTCCATAAAATTATCTCTAAACAAAATGTAATCTTTTAAGATACCATAAACATCTGAGCAAGGTATTTCATTGAATAGTTGTTTACGTTCGTTTAAATCGTATGTATATGGCTCATAAACTACGTTATTCCACTCGTCAAGTTTAGATTTA
>Ga0207909_1000652_pt1 | contig 10857 bp, 10 predicted proteins | sample LakMenEpi05May10_FD_150672 | JGI IMG/M metagenome (GOLD analysis project Ga0207909, IMG submission 150672) | Freshwater microbial communities from Lake Mendota, WI - 05MAY2010 deep hole epilimnion (SPAdes) | ecosystem: Environmental > Aquatic > Freshwater > Lake > Epilimnion/Euphotic zone ...
TGGGAGGCAAAACAGGTCTTTTCCCAGAAAGTATAAGTATTTTAGATAATGAATTATCTTATAATAGAATAAATTCTTATAAGGGATATATTTTTACAAATAGTTCTACAGACCTAACAGTAACAAAAATAGTTGAAGAAAAAGATCAAGGCAAATATTTATTTGGCAATGTTTCTTTCCCAGCTCCATCTAGTGTTCTTCAATCTTTTTTTTCATATCCTAATGATGTAATATATAATATTCCAGCTAAAGAAATATTTCCTTACAAAGGTGTTGCTTTTGCAAGCTTGAAAGATACAAATTTAGTACTTAAGGGTGATAGGGAAGGTAGTTTTATTCCTTATTTATTTTTAAATGAATCTTCTGATGTTTTATTTTTTAAAAATTTACCTAATATAGATTATAAGGGAAAATATACAATATATAAAACACAATCAAATGAGAATGTTATAAAGGGGAGAGTTGTATTGGAAGACTCTCCTGATTACTATAAAACAGGAGTATATTTTTCATTAGATGAAGGGATTATTTATGATGGTAAATCATTTATAAATTCTATTTTCTCTCAAAGTTTACAGCAATATAGAAATATAGATCCATTCGAAATATTAGAAAACCCAAAGAGCACTTTATTTAAAAATAATACGAGATTAAAAGGCCCAGATATGAGCTGGGGTGAAAATAACTTTTTAGCTTTAAAAAAAGCTAAAGAGAATGGATTATTAGTTTTCAAATCTAATAGTGAAGATATAACATTTGGTATAAAACTTATAGATCAAAACTTTGTAAAAACTACAACAGAAACTTATATTGAAGAAAGTATAAATTTAGCCCAACCTATAGCAATTTTTGATTTAACAAGTTCTCAAACATTAAATACTTATAACTTTGATGGTCTTGTTAATTTTAAATTTGACAGATATTCTGTAGCTCAAGATAATCTTTTTAGAGATGCTAGAATAGAAACTTCATTTTTTAAAGAATACAATACTGATTATTTATTATCTTTTTATTGGAGACCTAATAACGCAGATTCTATTCAAAGTTTTCTTTACTGGGTTCAAGTGTGGGAAGTAGAAAAAAATATAAAAGGTTCTAATACTCAGAATTGGATTAATTTACGTGGAAAAAAAACTGATGGAGGATCAGCTAATGTAAGTTATACAACAGTAGATGAAAATGGAAATACATATCCTGATTTTATAGCAAGGGTAGATATAGTTTTACCAAGAAATGAAAGTTTCTCAGAGTATAAAAAAATAATATTTAAATTAGCGAATACACCATTAGAACCATATGAAGGCATGGAGGAAACTGCTCTTTTTAGTGCCATGAGTAATGTATGTTATTTTGATATTTTCGGAATACAAATAGAAAAATATACAACAAATGGTAAACCATCTCTGTATATCCCTCGCTCGCAATCTACAATAATTGAAAGAATATCAACTGATACTATAGCAAATGATGCTTATTTTACATTCTTTATATATAAATTATACGGTATAAATGGTAAATTTTATTTATCTAATTCTATAGGTCGTAAATACTATTTACCAGATAACATAGAAGATAGAGAAAGTAAAAGAAAAACTTGCAATGATATTATTGGCTCTTCTTGTTTTTCTATGTATAAGAATAATCTACCCGTAGAAAATAATATTGATTATGTTTATAATTATAAAGGGAAGCCTTTTAAAGAATCTAATATTTATAAATTTTTTAATGAAAAAATAAAAACACATTTAGCAGATTATCCTTTATTATATACAGATTTCGAAAAATTATATTTACAAGTTGGGGAAAATAAATATATATTTCAAAAAAATAATGAAATATATGGAGAGGGTATAACAGAAATTATTAATCTATTTGTAAAATTTAAAAATTTTTCTTATACAACTGTAGTATTAAATCAAAAAAGCTATTCAGTTCCTATACCGGGAGGAGAAACTGTTTATTTACCTATTGAAGATTCTGAAATAAGCGATATTATTTTCTCAGGATATTTAAATAAGAATCTAGATTTGAATATTCAAGCTGGATATGGTAGATATTATCCATATGAAGATAATTTAAATAGCAAATCTTTTGGCTATTTTTATGAAACAGATAATTTTTTCGATATAAAAAATGAAAATACAAATATAATAGCTTCTAATAATAATATTGTTCCATTTTTTCCAGCAAATAAAGATTTTATTAATACAAAAGTTTCTAAAACTGTAAATTTTACTAATCAAAATTTCTATAGATTGATAAAAAATAATAATATAACATTTAATAAAAATATTAATGAAACAGTTTATGTACCTTCTTGTTACTTTAGAATAGAAAAACAAATACCAAGCGTTAATGTGACTGGAACATTTTATAATGCTTCTAAAAATATGGCGCAAGTTTGGAGTCTTAAAATAAATGATTCTCCATTAAATACATCTAATAATATATATTCTTCGCCCGATAGAGTATCGGCAGTAACAACAGGATATATTGTTCCTAATTTTGCTTTAAAAAAAGATGGAAACGAAAATTACTTATACATTGAAATTGAACATAAAGATTTAGAATATATTAACTTAGGACAAGACAAGGCTATTTTAGATATTAGAATGGATATAGATGGAGAACCATCTCAAGATGCAAGTTTAACTATTGGATAAAATAAAATGGATACTAGTAAAAGATATTATCATCCTTTTGAAGTGATTATTCTAAAAGGATTACAAAATAAAGATAGTTTAAATTTTGCTGTTAATTCAGGTAAAGTTTTTAATTTTTATAATCCTTTAAATTATAGGAAAGCTAAGTATGACGCTTTAGGAGTATTTTTACCAAATTTACCTTATAAAGTTGTAAAAGAGGCAATAATACCTTCTGAATCTTGGCAGAATACTTCTTTCGAATTCTCATTCGAAGACCAAAATGCTTATAAAATTAATATATATTTAATGTGTTCTTTTAACCCTCCTTCAAAATGGGTATCTGGACCATCATATATTCCTATGATAGATAATGCATGGATTATTTGTAAATATTTTTTTGATCGAAATGATAATAAAATATTTGCAATAAAAGGTCAAACGAAAAACCAATCTTCTAGTAATATAAAATTTGAGGCATTTGATTTTAATAAAACATCTGAATCCTTAGCTGATCCTAATAATGCAGTTTTTTTTGAAGACCCAATAGATATAAGAGGTAATGCTGTTAATTTAGGAATTGTAGCTTCTTTGAACAAACAAGATGATGATACATGGCAAGTATCTCAATTTTTAAAGCAAAATTATCCATTAATGGATTTTTTTAATTCTAATGAATTTGAATTTTGCAATACTAATCTTTTTAATCAAAATGTTTTTCAAGATTCTGAGGGTAAAAATCTTACAGAAGATGACTTTCAATATGAAAAAAATAGACAAAGACAAAAAGTATCAAATTTAATAAAACAATCAAGTACTGTATATGAAAGAGGATATATAAAATACACCTCAGAAACATTCTCAAATGCCTCATATCAACTTAAATTACCTTCTACTAATTCACCAGCTGAATATTTATCTTATTATTCTGATAGCATAGGATTCTCTGATCCAAGATTTTTGCAGTTATAATATCTATTTAAAAAATAAAAATGATTCCACGAACTATATTTAGAAAATATAATCCTTTTGAATGTATTTTAATAGAAAAAATAAATGCTCAGTCTACTACTATTTTTGTTAATTTTGGTAATGTAATTTGTACTACGCCTACTTCAATAGAGAAATCTGCTAATATATTTGTACCTAAAACATCAATAAAAAAAAGTGGATCTGGAACAATTTCTATAGAAGAAGGAGGAACAGATATAACAGGAATAGGTACACAGTTTTCACTTGATTTTAAAGTCGGGGATAAAATTTCATCTGGTGATCAAAAACTTACTGTTACTGAAATTTCTTCAGATACTTCTATGAAAACTACTCCAGCTCAAGAAGCTATAGCTGGTCAGTCATATGAGAATCTTAAAGTTTATTATTTGCAAAAAATAGAAGAAAAATCATTAGCTGAATCGAATATAATAAATGCTAATTCTGATAAAGGTTCTATTTGTTTAAAAATATTATTTCAAGATATCAATAAAATTTTAGAAGAAAAGTGTAAAGAATGGCAACAATCTCTATTTACTAAAAGCACAACTCTTTTCAAAAACTATATTGATAAATATCAAACTAATTTATATATAAGTGGCAATATAGCAAAAAATTTAAATACTATAGATTTATCAGATAGCAAATTAGGTTTACAACAAAAAGAACTGTTCCCTAAATATTTTTTATATACAAAACCTGGAGATGCTGATTTCGAGAATATTAAAAAAGATTGGAAAAAAGACTTAGATCAAGAAATATCTCGTGTAAATGGTTCGGCAGGTAATGATATATGGAAACCTGAATTGTCTGAATTTTATTCACTTTTAAATCCTAATGATCTTCAAGGTACAGGCATTTATCCTAATAGCCCATTAGATTATTTAATGGATGTTAATTTAACTCCTTTTTTAAATAGCTCATGCCCTATTTTTGATGTTGGAATAGAGTTTATACCATTCACAGAAGAAACTATAGAATTAGAAGAGAGGTTAGATAAATATAATTTTATACAAACTGAAGACGATCAAAAATTTAAATTAATTCCTATAGCTTATATAGATACAAGTAGAAATGAAATTATAGAACAAATTATAGATTTTGATTATGTATTTAGTTTTCCCTTTTATTTCAATCAAGAATCTATTGTTGATTTTATTTAAAAAAAAATGAGCACTCAATTATTTTCACCTTTCAATATCCAACTTATAGATATAGATGGAGAATTTTATAAAATAAGAGTTAATGCAGGCGATATAAATTCTTTTATTTTTAATACATATCAATCAAAGTTTAGTAATAATAGTCAAAAAATAATTCCAGATGCCAATGATTTGAATGATTATAATGCGGTAACGACTTCACTTACACCTACTTATCCTTTTCCTTCTTCTATTGTAGAAACTTTTTCAATAAATGAAAATTGTTCTATATATCTTTCAATACCTAAAATACCAGCTGCATTTAGTGATTTTTATTATAGTTCAAATAAAAAAGATTGGTGGTATGGAACAAAACCAGAATATTTTATAAATCAATTTAGATTAATAACATCTAAAGATGAAGGTTTTGAAGAACAGTATGTAAAAGATTTTAACTATATAGAAAAAAATGCTGAAACAGTATTTACTTATGGCAATAATGGAAGCTTATTTTTAAAAGATTCTGACTATCCCGGTAAAATATATATAAAATTAGCTGATATAACTATAGATCAAGACAATAAAAAAATATCAGTAAATAGATTTTTTAATTCTAATTTTATATCTCCTATTAGATATTTTAGATTAGGAGCTTTAAATAAAAGGAATATAGAAATTATATATACTACTTTATATCAGCAAAATGGTGAAGTATTGTTGAAAGAATATGAAGGTCCTGTTTTTTCAGAGGAAGATGGAGTTCTTAATCCTGATTATAAGTATGTTACAAAACCTATAAGTAAACTTGGTGTTGATTATTCGACTTTTAAAAATCCTTTCTATTTTAATAAAAGTTTAGAAGAGATAAAATCAAATTTAAAAAATGATATACAACAAAAAATTAATTTTTTAAATCAATCTTATTATTATCAAACTTATGAAAGATCTCCTTTAGTACTTTGGGATTCTTGGGATGGGAATGTAAACAGCAGTTTTTCATTAGAAAATTTTAGAAAAGGAAAACAATTTTTAAGAAAAAATGGTTTAGCTATTTTTCAAATAATTATAATAAGTCGAGATACTTTAGGCAAAAAAATTAAAGTTGAGAATTTTTATGAAAGTTTAGGTGTCTATAATTCTTTTAAATATTCAATTAATAAAGTTAATGAATGGATAGAAAATAATCCTTTTATTTATCAGTTTGATCCTCTCCCAGAAATAAAACCAATGACAAAAAAAGATATGTATCAAATTTTAGGTTTATCAGAAAATATATATCAAAATACACTTGGAGAAGTATATGAAATATCAACAGGTTTAGATCCAATGATCGAATTTGTAGGTTTTGCATAAAAACGCTTGACAACAGAAAATTTTGGCATTATACAAAGAAAGTTAATTTTACATAGCGGCCTCGTTTGCCGCAATGGGTCCGGGACTCCCAAAGCCGGATGTCATTCAAGAAAATCGCATGGTGCTCTGACTCGGGACTTGTCAACACCAACATCCGAAAGGGTGCACCGAAGTTGAGAGTTTGAGTACTTGTTCAGTAGTTTCTACAGCTACGATCTAATAAATCTAGTGGGCAGATGAGCAAGTCGGTTGGGTAAAGGGCTTCTATCCAATTTTGATACGTCAATAAGAACCTCATGGGTCGCCGAAAGGCGGGTCCAAACTGACTAAAGGAAACTTTTTTAAGCAAGCGATTTAAACTTGTTCAGGCATACAAATACTTCTGTTTTTTTTCAAAAACAGGTAGGTAAGAAGTCCCCTGACTAGAAGGAAAGCTTCTTATTCTTCTTTCTTTATGTATTTATATGTATATGTATATTTAATATATTTATAGAAGAGACATATTATATTATTGACTTTATAAAAATAGAGATTAATTTATGAGTATGAATTTTAAAACAAAAGATAGTGGAGCAAGACAAAGTTTTGAATCTGGAGCAAAAAGAGATACTCAAGAAGGAAAACCTAGATTTGATCTGATTTCTCCTTTTATGATGACAAGACTTGCAAGTCTAATGGAAAGAGGAGCTGTTAAATATGATGAATGGAATTGGGAAAAAGGAATGCCTTTCTCTAGATTCTTTGCAAGTGCATTCAGACATTTGATGCAGTACTGGAAAGGTGACAGAGACGAAGATCACCTTGCAGCTGTAATATTTAATCTGATGGCAATTATTCACTTTGAAGAAATAGGAAGAGAAGACTTAAACGATTTAAAAAAATGGAAATAGTAGAAATAATCAAAACATCAACTATTTGCGTTTTCATATTCTTCCTATTGAATTTCGCTACAATACTTGAGTATCCAATTTCTATATTTTACAAATATATAGATCGTATAGGAGGTAAGAAAACAACTTATGGATACATGTGTAGAAAGCTACGATATATGTTGGGTTGTATTTTTTGTTTAACTTTTTGGTATTGTTTAGCCTTTGATATAAATAATTTATTTTATTCTCCTGTTTTCGCTACTATAATAAATTCCTTGTTTTTGAAATCATTTGATAACTTTAAAAAAGCATAATAGTATTTATATATGAAAGATTTAACGATATCACATGATTATGGATTTTTTAGTTGCTGTTCTATTGCTTTAGATAAGATAATTGAATTTCATAATGAGAAAAAGTTTTTACCTACAGTAGATAGAAATAATCAATACAGTTGGTATAAAGATAATATAACTCAAGGTGTTAATGATTTTTTTGAAGAAAAACAAATAGATCTTAATTTAAAACCTGAAAATCTAAAAGAAGATTCTGAAATGGAGAGTCAATTTTCAGATTACTCTTTATTAAATTTTGAATATGTAAAAAAAATAATTGATATTTACTTTTCTCCTTCCGAAAAAGTTAAAGAAATAGAAAATTATTTATTAAACAAATATGAAATAGATTTATCGAAAACTATATCAGTTTGTTTTCGTGGAAACGATAAGAGAACAGAAACTACTTTGCCTACTTATGTTGAAATTTTAAACAAAATAAATCAAGTAAAAAAAACAAATCCAGATCATAAATTATTAGTTCAATCAGATGAGTATGAATTTATAGAATTTATCAGAGAAAATATAAAAGATTTTATAGAAATAAAAGAAACTAAAAAAATAAGCAATAAAGATACTGCTATACAGTTTACTTTACCTATAGGAGAAAGATTAATTAATGCTCAAATTTTTTTAGCTGTAATGCAAATTATATCTAAAAGTAATAAAATAATAATTAATAGTGGTAATATCGGAATTTGGAGTTGCTTTTATAGAGGTAATGCTAATGGAGTTTACCAATTCCTTTCTAATGGATTGCAAAGCAATGAAAAAACTAGGAATCAAAAAATAGGTTGGGTAAAATAAAAAAACATTGAGTGCTACTAATTTTTACTTATCTCATATAATAAAAAGTTCCAATGGGTTTGCAGAAACTTTAAGTGGTGAATTTTTATATTTTTGTATTCAAATAATTTCATCTACAGATTCTAATAAAAGGTCTGTAACTTATATTGAAGCTAATGAAAAAAAATTCTTTAACTGCAAAGATGATAATGAATTTTCTTTTGTTATTAAAAATATTTTAAAAAAATACAAGCCATTTACTCCAGAAATATTGTATATAGATAAAGCTTACGATCTTGGATTTTGTTACTGTATAATTGAAAATTTTCTAAGAGGGGAATCAAATTTGCAAGAAAAGATTGATGAGTATAATTTAAAAAAAGATTTAGAATGAATATAAATTTAGAATTACCAATTAATGGATTATCTTTTGGTCAAGTATCATTTGGGATATTAAAAGAGTTTTTTGATAGAAAATTTCTTCCTAATATATTTCCTATTGGGCAAGTAGATTTAAAAGCCTATGATATTGATAAACCTTTTTTTGATTGGCTTCAATTTTGTTGCCAAAAAGCTCATGCTAATTTCTCTCGAAAATTTCCAACGATTAGACTTTGGCATCTTATAGAGTCAGAAAGAAGACTTTCAGATAATACTATTTTATGGACTTTTCATGAAACAGATACTTTAACTTCTGTAGAAAAAAATATTATAAGAAACAATGATAAAGTTTTATTTTCTAGTAATTATTCTTGTAATATTGCTAAAGAACAAAGTTTGGAAAATGTAGGAGTATGTCACCCTTATTTTGATTCTATTCATGTAAAATCTGATGTTCTTGTTCCAAAAATTGACGCTATTAACTTTTTGCTTATTGGAAAATTTGAAAAAAGAAAACATACAGAAAAGATAATCAGAATATGGAAGAAGCTTTTCGGCAATGATAAAAGATATAGATTGAATTGTTTAATAGATAACCCTTTTGTAGAGAGAGAAAAATGGGAACAAATTTTAAATCAAATCTTTGAGGGATCTATTCCTTGGAATGTCAATCTGATCTCTCGTCAAGAAAAAAATTCAGAAGTGAACAAACTAATGAATTCTTGTGATATTGATCTTTCCGGTCTTTCCGGCGCAGAAGGATTCAATCTTCCTTTGTTTAATATGCTTTCTCTTAATAAGGTTTGTGTAGCAATGGATGCTCATGCTCATTCTGATTTTATTAACAATGGGAATGCTATTATTGTAAAACCTTCTCAAAAAATTCCTATTTATGATGATGCCTTTTTTAAATTAGGTAATATAGTTAATCAAGGAAACATGTTCGATTTTGATGATAAAGAAGTAGAAGGTAAAATTTTAAAAGCCGTTGAATTTTTTAATTCTGGTGAAAAAAGTATATCTACTCTTCCGAGTGTATTCAGTGTACAAAATACTGTAGATACACTATTATCAAATATATGAAATGGGATATAAATGCTCCAAACTTTGTTCAAGGGATCAATGGACCAAGAAGTTTTTACTTAACTGAATTTTCTTCAACAACTGTAAAAGCTTTAAGCAATAGAATCAATGAAGCTATAGAACTGGAGCAAATACTTTTCCCTATTCATATTGAATCTCCCGGAGGAGATATCTCATCTTTAAAAGCTATTTTATCTATCCTTTTTTCCGCTAGAAAAAAAGGGTTGAAAATTGCTACAATGACAGCTGGCGAAGCTTCTTCAGCTGGGGCTTTCATATTCTGTTTCGGCGATGAAGGTTTCCGTTTCATGGGAGAATATGCAGGATTAATGTTGCATGGTATTCAGGTCTCTTCTATTCCAGATGGAAGAGCCAGTGAACAAAAAGAATTTTTTAATGCTTTAATGAAGGAGGAGGAAGAGATACTTAAAATAATTTCTTCTCATTTGAAAGGTCCTAAAAATAAAGAATGGCTTAAAAAAGAATTAAATAAAAGAAAAGATTTGGATTGGTACTTAAATGCTCAGGAAGCTTTGGATTTGGGTATTACTAGCCATATAGGTTTGCCAATTTTTTCTTTGAAATTAACTCCAGAAATTTCTGTAAATATTTAGAAAAGTGTAGATATAATTCCTATGATATATATTTATGAGAATCCAGATTCTAAAGAAAGAATCGAAGTCGTTCAAGGTATGAATGATGAACACGTATATGCACAGAATGGTGTTCAATGGAATAGAGTTTGGACTATTCCTCACACAAGTATAGATACTAAAATTGATCCTTTTTCCTCTAGGGACTTTTTAAATAAAACAAATAAAAAAGGCACTATTGGAGATTTGCAGGATAGAGCTCAAGAACTTTCCCATATGAGGAAAGATAAACTAGGTAAAGACCCTATTCTTGAAAAAGAAGTTGCAAAGTACAAAAAGAAGTATAACGTAGCTCATCCCTCAGAAATAAAAAAGAATTAATTATGATTTTCGAAGAACAAATCTCTAGGAAGCCAGATCGCTATCCTTGGAGCCAAGAATTTATTTCAGCAATGCACGATGGATTTTGGACTAATAAAGAATTCAATTTTCAAAGTGACTTACAAGATTTTAAAGTTAAGCTTTCTGAAAAGGAAAGAGAAATAATTGTAAAAGCTTTAACTACGATTGGCCAGTTAGAAATTTCTGTAAAAAAGTTTTGGTCTAAGTTGGGTGATAACCTACCTCACCCTTCAATGAACGATCTAGGCTTTGTTATGGCCAATACAGAGGTTATACAC
>Ga0207909_1000657_pt1 | contig 10824 bp, 23 predicted proteins | sample LakMenEpi05May10_FD_150672 | JGI IMG/M metagenome (GOLD analysis project Ga0207909, IMG submission 150672) | Freshwater microbial communities from Lake Mendota, WI - 05MAY2010 deep hole epilimnion (SPAdes) | ecosystem: Environmental > Aquatic > Freshwater > Lake > Epilimnion/Euphotic zone ...
GCTTTAGGTGTAGATGCTTTAGGTGGTATAACTACTGCTAGTGATAATGTAGGAATCGGAACTGCTACTCTCAGAACAAGCACTACTGGATTTCAAAATACTGCTGTTGGAAATTATGCAATGTACAGATTAACTACTGGATCTATAAATGTTGCATTAGGATACTTGGCAGGTGAAAATACCACAACTGGTACTGATAATAATTTTTTCGGATATCAGGCTGGAGCGGCAAATACAACAGGAATTAGAAATATATTTATTGGAACTTATTCGGGTGCTGCCAATACCACTGCTGGAAGTAACACAGTAATTGGTAACGATACCAACACAGGTAATTTTGGCGGTTGTGTTATTATTGGTAGAGGTGCGACAGCAACTGCAAACAACCAATTTGTGGTAGGATCAGCAGGCATAAATGCAGGAACAGTTACAACAGAATCGTTATCAAGTACAAAAACTTGGTCGGTAAAAATAAATGGTACAGATTATAAAATTTTATTAGCATAATTATGGAAAAAGAAATGACACCAGAGCAAATTGCTCAAAGCGTATCCGCTGCATTTGACAGCGTTGATTTGATTAATCGTAACGAGGATGATGCGGAAACAATCGAAAGAAATGTTGAGCATCTTCGTATTATGATGGGATTCGAGTGGTTTGCATCAGCTTTAACAGCAGAGCAGACAGAACAAATTAATACTATTATCAATGAATAAGGATCAAGCAATGCAAGTTTTAGTTCAAGCACTTGAGGCATCTGCAAAGGCAGGTGTATTCAGCTTGAGTGATGCAGCAACTATTGTTGAGGCTATTAAAAAAGTAAATGAATTAGTTGAAATTGTACCAACTGAGGAGTAATGTACAAGCCTAAGTCTAAAAGATTAGTAGAATCTGGGAGCATTCAAAAAATGAAGATGCTTGATGGACTTATGGTAAACAAGAATATAGATGACATTAGGGCATTAGCCAATCTATATAACACCCAATCATCTGAGATAAAAGCTATTGAGAATGATTTATTATCAGTTCATTCTGATATAACCGATTTACAAGATAGCAAGCAGGATAACATAACATTAACTACAATAGGATCAAGTGGTCCTTCTACATTCATAAATGATGTATTAAATGTTCCTGATTACTCATCTGCTCCAAAAGGATTGTATACTCAGATAGGGGCAAGTACAAGAATAACAAATACAACAGTTGAAACATCATTATTAGATGGAGGAGTTGGTACATTGACTGTACCTGCAAATGGATTTAAGGTAGGCGATAGTTTTTTAGCTGTAATGACTGGGCACATATCATCTGTTAATAATCATACACTTCACATTAGAATTAAAACAGATGGTGTAGCATTAGCTGATACAGGTATAATAACTATGTCAGCATCAACCAATAAACACTGGAAGTTAGATATAAATTTTACAGTAAGAACAATTGGATCATCTGGTGTAGCATCAATAGTTACAGGAGGAACATTCTTTTATACAAAGAATGCATCTAATTCATTTGAAGGAACTAATTTTAGCACGGAAACATTTACAGGATTCGATACTACAATATCTAATACACTTGCAATTACTGCTCAATGGGGAACTGCTTCCACAGGAGATATTATATACTCAGAGCTATTCACGCTAACAAAAACATACTAATGAAATATCTATTACCAATATTTATATTGTTAGCATCTTGTAGTCCAATAAAAAGATTTAATCGTTTGATTGAGAAGTATCCATATTTACTTACTCAGGACACGTTGATCATCCATGATACTATTAATTTGTATATACCAGAAGTACATACAGATACGGTAGTAACATTGAGAGAGCTTGTTGATACAATAACTTTAACAAAAGATAGAGTTACTGTAAAGACTTGGTATGTGCCTAGAGAAAAGAAAGTATACATTCAAGGAAAGTGTGATCCTGTCTACATTACTAAGATAGTAGAGAGAAAGATTCCTGTTAAGTATTATGAGAAGTACCCATTTTGGAAGAAGCTCTTAAACAACCTGTTGGCTTTTTTGATTATATTTGTCATACTTTATTTACTGTATAGGATAGTTAAGAGATATATATCCGTTACGAGAATATAGAAACCATTAAGTGACGAAAATGAAAGAGAAATTGATAATGTTTTTTATGGCAACATGGGCTATATTCGCTCCCATTGAATTATGTGCGATATTACTAATGTTTGTCATCTTCGTTGATACAATAGTAAAACTTATCTCTCTCAAAAAAATAGCATTAGCTGAAAAAAGAAAATACAAAGACGTATTCAAGTCAAAAATCCTAAGAAGAGGTTATGTTTTTAAAGCAGCAGGGTATTATGTCATTGCCTTAGCTTTATTCCCACTAGATTATTTTGCTCTTACTCCTTTTTCAAATGGCTTAATCAAAACATTAGGTTATAATTTCGTATTACCTACAGGTGCAATCTATACTAACGTGTTACTATGTTTATTTAGTATGATTGAATTATCTTCAATTAATGAGAATTGGTTTGATATCACTGGTAATAACATATTAAGATCAGTATATTCATTAGTTAGTAAGATCAGAGGAACTATCGAAAAGGTATCTGATACGTACAAGAATATTAAAAACTAAGACATGAAACTTCCATCTAACATTAAGCAGGTTCCTATGAAGGAATCTCAGTACATTAAGACTGAGACGAAAAAGAACATGATTGTGTTACACCATACGGCAGGAAATAGCTCAGGTGTAGGTACGATTAAGATGTGGGATAATGATGATAGAGGTCGCATTGCAACGTGTGTGGTTATTTCTGGAAAGGGACAATCAAAAGATACATTTGATGGAGAAATCTGTCAGGCATTCAGCTCAAAGTATTGGGGATATCACTTAGGCCTTAAGCAAGATATCTTCAGAGCAAAGGGTGTTCCTTACAAATCAATTGATCCAATGTGCGTAGCTGTTGAGATCTGTAACTGGGGACCATTAACTAAGAAAGGTGATAAGTTCTATAACTACGTGAGTAGAGAAGTTCCTATCGATCAAGTATGTGAACTAGATAAACCATACAAAGGACGCAAGTATTATCATGCATACACAGACGCACAGATTGAATCTCTGCGACAATTAATGTTGTATTGGGGTGAACTATACGGAATCGATTTAACGTACCGTGATGAGGATATGTGGGATATCTCAGTAAGAGGATTAAAAGGAGAGAATGGTGTATATAGTCACAACTCATTCCGTAAAGACAAGTCTGACATCTATCCATGTCCACGTATGATTGCTATGTTAAAATCATTGAAATGAGAAATAAGTTAGCAGGAACTAAGACAGGTAAATCTAAGAGTGCTAAGTATTACCATGATAATCCAGAAGCTCGTAAGAAAAAGATAGCTTACGATACTGAATATCAAGACACTCCTGCACGTAAGAAATACCGCACTGTACTACAGGCGATCAATCGTGAGAACGGAACTCATGGGAATCATGACGGAAAGGATGTTGCTCACGTATCCAAGACAAAAACTATCAGTCAATCTCAATCTAAGAATAGAGGAGATAAGAAACGTAAATTCTTTAAATAATGGCAAAGCAAGCAGGTACAACAATGAAGTTGGAAACTCCTAAAAAGAAGCGTCCAGGAACTCATGCTAAGAAAGGATCAAGTAAGATCAAAGGTTCTAAGCTGTACAAAAAGCGAAACGTAGGTCAAGGTCGTTAATAAACCTCTACAAATATTTTTACCTTCACATTGTGGAAGGTTTCATTCATTTTCTTGAGAGCGAGAAGGCCGTGTGGCCCTCTCCCTTCCTCAATAGATAACAGAACTTTTTCTTTCATTCCTATTTTATTAGCGAATGGCTCTGCGTGTAATCTTAAATGCTGAACACGGATAATCTCAATGATCTCTCCGATATCTCCAGCTGTTAAATCTAATTCGTACTTTTCCATAAATTAAAAAGGACTATCTCCCAAGTCATCGAAGCTTGATGCAGGTTTAGTTACTGTTGTTTTAGGTTGGTTGAATTCCCCTTCAGCAGCTTTTGCTCTAGAGAATGTTTTGTACATTGTACATGCAATCTCTTTAATCTCTTTCTTCTCACCATCCTTAGTTGTCCATGCATTTGTACTAATGCTTCCTTCAACATAGATCTTATCGCCTTTCTGAATTGATGAAGCACGATCAGCTAAAGCAGGAATAGCAAAAATACATCTGTGCCATTCTGTTTTCTCTACCCATTCATCATTCTTCTTGTAGCCATCAGACGTAGCTAAAGATAATTGAACTAATTTTTTTCCGTTATCGAAGCTCTTAACCTCGATGTTTCCGACATTTCCTAATAATGTCACTTTGTTTACACTACTCATTTTCTAACTTATTTACTTTATTTACAAATTCTTTGATTTCTTTTTGGGAATGTAACCAAACAACATCTGTATTTGACTCATCCTTCAATTGAAACTTGAGCATCTTGTATTTAAGCTTAGATGTTTCGGTGGCAAACCCCTTTGTATCAACGTAGTATTCACATCCATTTATTCTCAGGACAAAATCAACTATCATTGTTATAGGTCGTATCGCCTTGCCTACATATCTAAAGCCTTCCTGCAATAGCACAGTTCTCTGGAAGTCAAAATCAAATCCCAAAGTCTTAAATAGATTATAGCAAAATTGCTCAAGCTTGGAGTCAAACTTTACACCATCTACTTCAATTTTATTATTGCCGTACTTAGATGTTTTGGATCGGATAATCTTTGCCATATATATTTACTACTACTTCACCGTAAATAGACTGAGGATATTTAACCTCTACCTTTTTGCGTAGATTAGATTCTAATTTATTTAACATCCAATAACGAATCTTATCGAATAAACTCAGGTTGCTTTCTAATTTATTCTCAATTCTTTTATTTAAAATATCTTTTTCTTCCTTAGCAATTGCTTCCATAATTTCAGCAGCATCTTTCATTGTATCGCTATTCTTATATACATTGAAATCACGCTCAAGGATTGGTCTAAGCTTAGGCTCTGAGTATGTCTCAGGCTTCAATACCTTTCCATCTTCTCTAAAGATAGGATTGCCATCAGGTCCCATCTTGCTCATATTTGAACGATGAACCTCATCAAATAACATAACTAATCTATCTGCCATTCCATATTCATGAGCAGTTCCATAGGTTATGTATAGGATATCGCATATTGCATCAGCAACATCCAAAATGTTTTTTGCTTCACGAAGCTCTTTAACTTCTTCTTCAAGAAGTGCCTGGCGAAGTCTTGCTCTTTTTCTAGATAGCATTTTTGGTTGAATAGGCATCTTAACCTCAAATGCATTCTGAAACTCTAGTACTTGTAAAATTTGGCGTTCCATATTAATATTTTTTTAGCAAATATAAATAAAATTGTTAACACTAATGTAGAAGATAATCAAAATCATATGCCACATTACCCATTAAACCTAGCACTTTAATATCTTTAATTGTGAATATTGCATTTTCAAAATCACCTCGATGTATATGCTTATCAAATATTTTTTTGAATAGCATTGTCTTCTGCTTTTGAGTAGCTATGTCTCCATCATTCATCACTAGAGATATGTTATAAAGTTTTACAATTATTGTGTCGTACTTCTTTTGCTTTCCTCTAGCTGGGACTTTTACTTCGATAACTACATCACAGCAGTATATCTTAGGTTTAGGCTTATCTTCAAATATGTCAAACATGATCTATTAAGTAGAATATTATCTGACCAAAACTAATTCCTGCTAAAAAGTAAACAAGATTGTTTACCCATTGTGGATACTTTTTCATTGTTCTTGTTGTTTAAAGGTTTCGTAATAATACTGCTCTGCTGTCATCATTGATATATGACTTGTTTCATAAGCATCTTCAATTTGATACTTAAACTTTTCCTCAGCTTCCTTTAGTATTCCATGCCATTCAAACTTATCCTTTGGTGTATCCCATAGCTTTTCAAATAGCCATTGTGTTGCTGTCATATTACTTTGATTTATGTGTATTGCCTTTTAATGCTCCATCTACTCCATCTTGTACTCTCTGAAGCAATTCTTTGATTTCTTCCGAATCATTTACTGACCATTTCTCTGTAGTTAATACAAAAAATGCTCCATCATCATAGTCCATTCCTAAACTTGATTTACATTCTACTTGTAACATTTCCCATTCACCTCCGTCAACACAATTTGATTCTTGTGTGAATAAAAATGTCATTCTTTCTAATTTTGGTTTATTACTCATATCATATTGTTTTTAGTGAAATATTCTCCTACCTCTGCAATGCTATCAAACTTAATAACATCAAATTTTTTCTCCTCAAAATTGTACTGTACAATACTTCGGTTTTTAACCGAACTTTCAAACGTACATATCTTACACACACGATTCTTTCCAAGGTCAGTCTTCAGTGTGTAATGCCTCTTGTTCTCGGTGAAGTTATCTAATGAAAGCATTCTCCTACACTCAAAGCACTGTTTCATAATTTATAGATTTCTTCTTTAACTTCATACCAATAATTATTATATCTTCCAACTAAAGATATTATCTCATGAACTACAATTAATGCGCATTTTTTTCTATCATCCTTTGTAAACTCATCGTCCATAATATCCAAACCATCGTATGAATAAATAAAATCAAAATTGTTAAACAATTCTTCTGCTTTTTCTTTTGGTGTCATAATTAAAATATATCAAAATTATTATTCGGCTTAATTGCTGTCTGAACATATTCCTCTTCATATTCATCCTTGTCGTTAGGATTCTTCCAGGCAGGTACATTACCATCAAACTTTAAGTGTATATCCTCTAACTCACCATCACGATGCTTTGCTATAATAGCATAACCATCTTCGGCAACAGGATTATTCATTCTCTCATCCGTATCCATGTAGTATCCTGCACGATATAGGAACATTACGATGTCGGCATCCTGCTCAATGTCGCCTGACTCACGTAAATCAGATAGCATAGGTTTCTTATCAGTCCTGTGCTCAACTGCACGAGATAATTGAGCCAATGCAACTACAGGAATCTTTAACTCATTAGCCATATCCTTCAACCTTCTAGACACATCACCTACCTCATTGGTACGATTCTGAGAACCCGGCGAAGTAATCTTCTGAATATAGTCGATAACAACGTAATCTAGCCCCTCTGAGTACTTCATTTTGTAAATCAATGATAAGACATCAGAAATAGTAAAAGAGCCTGCTACGATCTTTAAATTCGATTTAATTATTCGTTGTCTAGACTTCTCATATCTCATGATTTCATGTCGCTGTAAATTACCACGTTTCAAATGATATCCAGGGATTCCACTATCAACAGCAATAACCCTTTTCATAACCTGAACCTCATCCATCTCGCAGGAAATAAATAGTCCTTTGTGGTTATTACGTACCGATGCGTGACACATGAGACCAAGAGCGTATTGAGTCTTACCCATCGCAGGTCGTGCAGCAACAATGATGAAGTTTGTAGGTTGCATGCCTGATGTTACCGTGTCAAATCGTTTGTAACCTGTATGAATACCGCTAACTCCATCATGTTTAGATGCCTCTAACATGCGAATATCTAACTCTTTTAGTAAGTCTTCGTTAGTGAATTCTTTTTTATTTGTAATAGACTTGAATTTGTTATCAGCAATATGTGATTGAAGCTGATCAAGCACTTTCTTTGGGTCATATGCATCTGATTCTGCCATAGCTGTTAGGTTCTTACCTAGGTCTATGTGTTCATGTCGAATGCTTTCCCCAATTAAGTATTCCATTGCACTTGATAACTCTCGTTTGTCAAGATAATCAAATGCTGAATGGATAGAAGCCATCTCTTGTATCGCATCATTACGATGAATAGATTTAGATTGAACTAAATGTTTGCTTAATGCAATTAGATTTATCGGTTGCTGAGTGATATATAATTCCGTGATGTTATCAAATATCAATCTATTTATTGGCAACTCCAACATATCAGAAGTCACCTTGCTCATTACGTCATGGATACAAGAAGGATTTGTCAGAATAGCATTGATCACTAATCTCTCTGAACGTAATTGTGTCTGATTCATCCCTACCCCCTAACATTAAACTTAGGCATTACGAAATCGCCCTTAGCTTTTTCTTCCTTAACAACATTCATCCATTTATCAATTTGCTCTATCCTTGAGAAATATTCAAGTGTACAGTATTTAAACTTATTCTCTATGTGAAATTCATCAGCCTGTGCATTACGCATAGCAGACTGGACATCTGTTAAAGAATAGTATTTGAGTATCTCCTTGTACTTGTTTAGCACCTTCTTACTCATTACCCTAGAGTTCTTATTGAAAACCTCGTTGAAGATATTTATAATCTTAGACACATCATCAGACTTACTGAGTGATGTATTTAATTCTTCATCCTTCTTGAGTGCATTCAATATAAGGGTGCGTTCTTCCGCAAACGGTCCGAATAATTTATTCAGAACCGCATCTAAATTTTTATATACCATGGTAGTTAGCTATTTAAAAAATCCCTAATGCAATCCGTATTGTTCTTGTATAACCTAGATTTCTTTCTATGTTTCTCGTAATGATTAATAGTGGCGTGATCTACGTTAATTAATTTAGCTATAGAAACCATTGTGTTGTACTTGTTCAAGTAGTCCTGATGTTTCTTCCACCACAAAACTAAAAAATGTTTTCTATCTACGATATCCATCTTTCTACTTTTACTTCTAATGTTGTATGAATCTACTGCCATCTCCAATAGTCTATCATGTGCAGACATATCATTAGAGTGGCCATTATTTAATAACCAATCTTCCCAGCTCATAGCAGTTAATTTAAAAGAAATCCAATACCAATTGAACAGGCAATAGCCAAAAAGAAATGTATAGAACGAAGAATTTTTGTCTCCTTATCAATCTCATAATCAATAGTAAGACTAGTAGATATTATCCAACAAAATAGTATAACTATCAAGTAGCAGATTATTGCTGTAAATTGTAACATATTAAATTTATTTGTCTTCGAATTTCATAATGTTCTTACCGAAATCATCGAAGAAGTTAATAATAAAGTCAAGTCCTCTATCTTCATAGTCCTTAGTATTAAGGATAGCATGGAATTGTTTTTCCATCTGCTTGATTACGTTATTCGTATATATCTCAATGAAGCGTGGATAGAATGTATTTCTATTCTCTTTCATCTCATTGATATCATTCATCGAACTCTTAATCTTGCAGTAGAAGATTACCAATGGTGTTTTCTCTGGGCTTATCTGAACCTTATTAGTTGATCCATCTAGTGCATTGTATATGTCCATAAGCAATGTGGAATCTTCCTCTACTAATGAACTCATTAACTGAGCAGTATGTAGTTCCATAAACTTAGCCCACTTCTCAACCTCTTTCTTAAATCCAAATCGATAGTACTTACCGTTATCAATTATCTCATCAAGATCAACCAATGCTGAAGATATTTTCATTACACCACGAAGCAAGTGCACTGTGTCATGCTTGATGTTTTCGCTCTCCGCTTGCTTTAATTCCTCTACTTTCTTTTTCTTTGCCATGTTACTTAGGTATTGTTACTTGAATAGTTTCTCCTCCTGCCTTTTTGACTACAGCAGGTTGAATTATTTCTCCATCAGCTGACACCATTTCAGAGTATCCGATAGCAAGAATCATCTGCTTCTCAATCTCTTTCTGTTCAGCCTTCAATCTATTTATCTCATTATTCAAATGAACCCATGAAGGATTACTAGAGAAGTCATACGTATTAGGTACTGATTTAACTAACACTGAACAACCAATAACCTTTTGTTCTTTGTCAAACTTGTATGCCTCCTTGATAGCGTAGTCCTTAAGACCAGTCATGATACCATCAGCAATTTCACCTAATCCTTTAGCCTTAACATAAGCCTCTAGGGGATCTTCATACCCACCATTTAATGATGTAAATACTATTTCATTAGCCATCTTAGAAAGGTTAGCCTTAGACAAATTATCCAAGGCTAATATCATTCCTGTGCTATCTTCTTTAAAGATATCCATTACTGTGCAATTTTCTTGTAGTGATTATTACATAGAGTTTTGAAGTCATCTATTGTCTGAGCATCTTCAGTATCTTGGTGAATAGTTAGTACTTCTTTTGCCCATGCTATGAACTGCTCTGGAATTTTAAAGCCCTCTATAAGATCAAAGCAATCTCTGATTGAAGACCCAGCAATAACAGCAGGCTCATCACCATCTTCAATTAACTCTTCAGGCAATTCTATTTCCTTAGCAACTGCATCATCAATAGCTTTCTTCATGGTTTCATTCTTCATTCGACCATCAGGCTTCTTACCGATAACACGAGTGTACTCAGAGATCAACAACTCTCTCTCTTCATCTAACTCCTCATTCTTTTTCTTAAGCATACCTGCTACGTTAGCATCCTCATCCTTAACTACTACAGGTTCAGGTGCTACTTCTTCTGATGCCTCAGGTGATCCTGATGCTGGCTTATACTCAGGCTCAGTTTGCTTAGGCTTCATAGTTCCCCACTTGAATCTTACCTTACCATTCTCATCCTTGGCAGCCAAGAAAGATAAACGGTCATCAGTAAACTCAGAGTACCATACCCAATCACGAATCTTAAGATTGTATGTCTGCTTAGGTCGACCACCATCTTTGCTCCACTCATTATCGTTAAGCTTCACACTAATCATTGGGTAGTCATATAGTTCACGACCAATACCCCAGTTGAAACATGCACGCTTAAATGAATCAGAAGACTGCCCTTTGGTAGCCTCAGTCATTGATTCAGTACCTACGTCACACTTCC